>JACCEA010291287.1_pt1 | contig 12515 bp, 11 predicted proteins | sample 7449851 | NCBI WGS metagenome assembly JACCEA01 (sample SAMN15323453, study PRJNA562643) | freshwater metagenome | isolation source: river surface water | place: USA:Blue River Watershed | collected 2017-08-18 | reverse complement strand
TTTTCTGTATTTAGGTTACGACCCACCTTTTGCAGTCATCAATCGCAGAAATGAAATTGTAGTTGAATTGACGGTACATAAGTAAGGTATTTTTTTGAGGAAATATTTCTGCCTCCTTTTAAAAGTAATTATTAAAGTCGGAGGGCTTCAGAAGTCATTTGAAATTTTCACAGAAATAAACTTAAGCGGAAAGAAATCCTTTGTAAAAAATTAAGCCCTGCTTCGCTCTCGGATAAATCCTCGAGCTTCGCAGGGCGAAGGTGGAGTCGGAGGGGTTTACCGAATCGTATTTTCTACGGTCATCTGATTTCCATCATCTTCTCTTGAAAATATCTCTCGGTATCATACTTCTCACCCTCCAAGAAAAGGAGTTAAACGAAAAAAGGAAGCATTTCTGCTTCCTTTTAAAAGTAATTTGTGGAGTCGGAGGGGTTCGAACCCTCGTCCAAACGACGAGTTTTCAAGCTTTCTACATGCTTATTTCTCGATTATTTTTCGACCAACGGACGGACAAGAACACCCAAATCGTTGGCTTAGATTCTTAAGATCTCGCAACTGCTTAAAATCATCACAGTTACCAGCCCAAAATTTTGAACTCCCGTAAATCAAACCTAATGGGCAGAGGCTTGAAGAGAGTACTTGTCGGACCTAATATACTTCGGAACGATTAAGCCAATCGATCTATCGAAAGATTAAGCAGCAAGTGCGTATGACGTGTTGTCAATTATAGTTCGTAGCAAGATATTAAAGAGGTTCACTACAACCCTCTGCATGCTGACACTCGACTACCGCTATCGCTGTCAAATCCAAAAACGACCCCAAAGAACTTGTACAAAGATACACATAAAAATTCGTGATTAGTAATTCGTGATTTGTGATTTCCTGAATACTTTAGTGGCTAACACAAATACGCTCGACAACTTCAGAAGTTTCTGACTTTAATTTTACGAAGTAATAGCCATTTTCAAGTTGAAGTGGAAGCTCAATGAACATGGAATTCAATGTTAATTGCTCGATCAAATTACCTGAAACCGAATATATTTCAAGCGTTTGAATTGGAACTTCTGATTGTATCATCATTTCATCTTTCAATGGATTCGGATAAATACATATCAAATCCATCATACTTTCCTTTTCTACTCCTAACACGGAAGACGCTTTCCACGTTTCATTTAATCTAGCCAAAGCAGAAACTCCTGTTGAAACGTAAAATGCATCATTACTCGTAAATCCTACACCTCCTCTTCTTGCATCAGCAGGAAAATTGGTCAATTGAGTTATTGTCCACGTCTCTAAATCAATACGTTGAAATTGATTCGAATACGAACCATCGGCTAACATTCCACCGTAAACAAAAGCATCTTTACCAATTTGTACATACATCGAATAAGTAGTTGGAACTAAATTTAACTGAGAAATGATCTGCCAAGAATCTGTTAAAGGAAAGTATTGATAACAATCAGCATTCAAGGTTCCATTGTTGAGCTTTCCTAAGCCAATAACTCCATAATTATTCCACGAAAAACCAATTCCTCGCCAAATTCCATCAATCGGTAGATTTGCTTTCTGCGACCATTGTTCATTCGTCAAATCAAAGCCCCAAACCTCGCTTGAAATTAATCCTCCATCTGTTTTACCTCCAACAATATAAACCGTATCTGCGATGACAAACCGCACCGCTCCTGCTCTACCTGTTGTTGGTAAATCTGGCAATGACGACCATGCATTCGTTGTTGGATTGAACTTCCAAAAATCACTTAAATAGTCAACACTGCAATTGATTCCGCCGAAAATGTATCCGAATCCTTGATACGAAAAGCCATTCGCATATTGTCGTTCTTCGCCACTTGGCAAACTCACTCCATTTGACCACGATTCTGAGGTTAAATCAAAGATTTTAAAATCAGCAGTGCAACTAAAACCAGCATCCAAACCTAAACCGCAATAGACATGATTATTCAAAGTAAAAGTACTTGCATCATCCCTTGCTGTTCCAGGAAAATCAGCCAATTGATTCCAAACTTGAGCGTTTGAAACAAAACAGTAAATGCTAATTGCTATGCTTAAAATTAGTCTCAAATTGTTAGGTTCATTTTATGAATTTTAAATCATGAATTACAAATCACGAATTCCAAATTATAAATCACTAATTGCAGCGCCGCGCTCACCGCATTCCTGCTTTTATGCCTCCTGCAATTTCTTTTGCTTCATCCAATGAAAAGCTACCAGATATTTGTGTTTTACCACCTGTGATTGGTTCAATTACCCGAGGAGCACTCAACACTTGACCATTCACAACCATCGCTATTGTTCGTTTGATATTGTCGCGTGTCATCTTCGCCCATTTATCGGTTCCTTTTTCAGACATCGTTAATAAAATATTTATGTGAAGCGTGTTCGGGTCTTCTTCTACTTCTACATCCACAAGGTCTTTTCCAGTTAATCGAGGTTTTATGCCATTTTTGTGTACAACATACAAAGAATACATTTTTTGTCCACCTCCAACATCTTCAGCATTCCATGTCCATAAAATTTCCGCATCTTTTGGCAAACATTCTCTCACAATATCCATGCTTAAAAGTTCCTGCACACGATGCTGATTTTCTGGTGCAACATAACCTAAACAAACATCTCCTGCTGGCTGAATTAAAGTTCGTAAATCAATCCCAGAAAAAGCATTTGCATTGATAACTTGAGATGTATCTGGACGATTCACAACTTCAATTACGTTCATCCATGAAGCTTGAATTTCGTCAGTCGTATACGTTTCGTAAAATACCAAATCTGCTGGTGGATACTTTCGTGTATCTTCTTCTTTGTTTTTGCAACTCGATAGAACTAAAACTGCACAAAGCACTAAAAATGTAAAACGCATGGTTGTTTTTTCTCGAAAATACTTCTTTTTTCTTACTTTTAATCAAAAACAAGATGATCCTCATTCTGAATATCGTTTTCTACTTTTTAGTTTTTCAGTATTTATCCACTGGTCGTTCGAAAGTGAAAGCTTTTTTAATTGCTCTTGGAATAACATTTTTACTGAACGGTGTTTATTCGTTTCATTTTTCGGATAAGCCATACGACGGAACGACTTATTCATTAGGATATGCCATGGGAAATACGATTTCGTTTACCCTTGCTGGCTTTATTCTTGGAATGATTTTGTACTTCATTAACTTTCGACCTAAATTTGGAGCGACACAAAATGACGATGACGATCTAATCGACCTATCATGAAAAAACTTAGAATACTATTGGCTTTACAATTCATTTCATTTGTTGGCTTGTCACAAACTGAAAATGACTCACCTGTATTAGGAACCTACATGTTGCCGGAAAAAGGATTTGAAACCGCAACGTTTGGAGCTTGCTCGCTCTACAAATTTCCCTCTGCTCAAAGTACTATTCTTGCAGAATTACCAATCAACTCAACTGTAATTATTGATACAGCAATTGAAGTAAATTATGAGTTATTGAACAATCGTCCAGAGTTTTATAAAGTACGATACAAAAATAAAGTTGGTTATGTCCCAAGTGCAGAATTGGCTTATTATCGTCTACTACAAAAGGATGTAAACCGTACCTTTTTGTTTTGGTACAACATGGAACCTGAGCAAAAAAAAGATGAGACCGATGCTTTTGAATACACTGTATATCATTACAACTTGTTTTATAAAGTTTTAAATGAGACCACAGTTGAAGAAGAAGGAACCTTTGAACTAAATGATGATTTGTTTCAACTTTTTCTAACACCTCCAAAAGGATTGAGCGGTATTTCAAAATTGTTTGTCATCGATTATTTTGCGGAAGCCTGCGGCGAAGATGGCGGACAAGATTACTATTCATGGAAACCGGGAGAGTTTAATTTCATCGCACATTTATCAGAAGTTGGTGACGGAGGTGTTTTTTACTTCACAGAGAAATTTATTTTTCCTGCAGATTCATCTGGGGTGAAAAATCAAGTTCGGTATGAATCGGAAGAATTCGAACTTTTTGACGAGGAAACAAATTGGTACTCAGAGGTTCACAAATTTAGAACGTACGAATGGAAGGACGGTGCTTTGTATCCACCATTTAAACGTGAAAACAATTATGAAGAGGAAGTTCAATCGGAAGAGTAATTCTTTTTGTTCATCTATTGATTTTTGCTTACTTTAGTGACAATCAAATGTTCCCTTTCTTATTGACACAATGAATCAACCACTCTCTACAAATAATAATGCACACTATGTTGTTTTCGACCACATGCTCGAAGGCGTGCAAGTTGTAGATTTCGAATACCGCTATCTTTACTTAAATAAAGTTGTTGTCGAACAAGCGAAATCATCTTTGGAAGAATTACTGCATCAGAAGATGACAGAAAAATTTCCTGGAATCGATCAATCGCCCATGTTCTCTCTGCTAAAACAATGCATGGAGGAAAGAAGTCCGCAAACACTTTTAAACGAATTTGATCACCTTGATGGATCGAAAGGATATTTCGAATTGCGCATGCAACCAGTTCCGGAGGGCGTTTTAATTTTATCAATTGATGAAACGCAACGTATAACAGCTTTGAAACTAATGGAAGAAAGCAATATCCGTTATCGCTGCGTTGCTGATGCTTCTTTCGACGCTATTTGGGATTGGGATTTAATTAAAGATACCGCTACGTTTGGAGATAGCTTCCGCAGTATTTTTGGTTACAACGATGAAAAAATCGTTAATTTTTCATCGAAATGGTTGGACATGGTTCATCCAGATGATCAAGCTGAAATCGCTTACAAAATTCAGTGTGTCACTTTGGCTTCTGAGAAAAAATGGTTATTGGAATACCGTTTCAAAAAAGCAAATGGTGACTATGCTTACATCGTTGACCGGGGAACTGCCTTAAAAGATGAATACGGAAAAACAATTCGTATAATAGGAGCAAAACAAGATATAACTGAGCAAAAACGCAGTGAACAGCAAAAAGCGGTTCTTGCCGCTATCAGTCCAATTTTTAGTCAACATGCACAATTAAAAAGTGCACTAAATGCCGTTTTGGGCAAACTAATCATCTACTTTGATGATTTTCAATTGGCAGAAATATGGCTGTGTGACAATCAAGCAAAATCAATCAAGCTCATCAGTAAAGATTCGCATTTTCCGAATTCAGAAGAGTTTTATGAGAAAACGAGACTTCAAACCTCCTTTCAATTGGGAGAGGGCTTACCAGGAGAGGTTTGGAGAACAAAAGAAACCATAGTTTGGCAAAATGTAGAAACGCATGATGCTTTCTTGCGAAAAGAATTTGCTTCGATTATCGGTTTAAAATCGGTGATGGGATTGCCACTTATTTTCCAAGACACAGTGATTGGGGTATTAGTACTTGGTACATCTAAACAAGTCACCTACCAAGATTCTTATTCTTCTTTTTACAAAGGATTGGCAGAATTATTAGGTTCAGAAATACAGCGCAAGCAAATTGAGCAAGAATTAGCAGAGATTTTCAATGCTGCACCAGATATTATCTGTTTAGCTGGATTTGATGGCTATTTCAAAAAAATCAACCCAAAAATGTGCGAATTATTGGGTTATACCGAGGAAGAATTATTAAGTCATCCCTCCTCTTATTTCACACATCCTGATGATTTAAAAGTAACAACAAGAGAAACAGTTGATTTTTCAAACACAACAAGCTCTCAGAATTTTGAAAATCGGTATTACACCAAAGACGGAAGAATTATATGGCTTTCTTGGGCCATCAAATTGGATTTGGATTCTGGACTCATATACTGTGTAGCAAAGGATATCACAGAGAAAAAAGATTTGGAAGATCTTTTAAAAGTAGCAAATCAATTGGCTCAAAACGGTGGTTGGGAAATCAATGTGTTGGATAACAACAAAGTTTATTATTCTAAAACAACCCGCGACATTTTAGAGATGGATGATGATGTTGTACCTACCTTGGAAATGGGTATGTCTTTTTATCCAGATGAAGAAAATCGTTCTCGTGTAGAAAAAGTTGTTCAAAAAGCCATTGAAGATGGAACACCCTGGGACGAAGAATTACAAATTGTAACAGCCAAAGGAAACCATAAATGGGTACGTGGAATTGGTCGTGCAGAATTCAGAAACGGAACTTGCGCGCGTTTACTCGGAAGTTTCCAGGACATTACAGTTCGTAAAAATACGGAACTTGAACTAAAAAAACTCAATGAAACGTTAGAAGAACGTGCACTCAAATTACAACAATCAAATGAAGAGTTAGAGCAATTTGCTTATGTTGCCTCTCATGACTTGCAAGAACCATTGCGTATGGTAACAAGTTTCTTATCCCTTTTAGAACGCAAGTACGAAAGTCAATTAGATGAAAAAGCAAAGCAGTACATTCATTTTGCAGTAGATGGAGCTAAGCGCATGCGCCAGATAATTCTGGATTTATTGGAGTTTTCGAGAGTTGGTCGAATCCGAGAAGAATTGGATCATGTTAATATCAATACCTTGGTTGAAACAATTGTCTCTTTATACCGCGAGAAAATAGAGGATTTGAATGCTAGCATTGTATTTGAAAACTTACCAACGATTGAATCTTACGAGACACCGGTCTATCAGTTGCTTCAGAATTTAATTTCGAACAGTTTGAAATACCACTCGGTAAATGAACCTCCAAGAGTTGATATAAGTGTTGTAGAACAAGAAACCGATTGGTTGTTCAATGTAAAAGACAATGGAATTGGAATTGACCCAAATTACCACGCTAAAATTTTCCAATTATTTCAACGATTACACACAAAAGATGAATATACAGGATCTGGAATTGGCTTGTCTCTGTGCAAAAAAATTATAGATGATTTAAAAGGTAAAATTTGGGTAGAATCGGAAGAAGGAAAAGGATGTACATTCTACTTTACACTCCCTAAGCAATAAATAACGACAAGGTATGAAACAGTTTAATATATTACAGGTAGAAGACAACGAAGGTGATGTTTTTTTAATCAAGGAAGCTTTCAAAGAAGCTGGTAGTAACGTAAATATCATTGTGGCGAGAAATGGTCGTGAAGCAATTGAATATTTAAATAACTGTGCTGCTATTCCTTCAATGATTATTCCTGATTTAATTTTATTGGATATCAATTTGCCAAAGCTAAATGGACATCAAGTATTGAAATACTGTAAATCATCAGAGTTCAAAGAAATTCCAATTATCATTTTGTCTACTTCTTCGGCAAGCGATGACATAGTAAATGCGTATAAAAACTATGCAAACTGTTACATTACTAAGCCATTAGAATTAGTTGACTATATCGATACTATAAAATCGATTGAATCCTATTGGTTGAAATTAACCCAACTTCCAAATTCCATGTTAAACGAACCAATTTGATTGAACTTATTTAGAATTGGTAAAAATAATTCGTGAATTTCTTTTTTTTCAACTGCATAACTAGTATCTTTTTGCTTGAAATTACACATTCATGGAAAAAGCTAACCACTCAACTGATGATTTCGAAAGAAATCAAGAACTTGCTTCGTACCAAGTTTTTGGAACTGAACCTGAACCCGAATTAGACGAAATCGTTAAATTGGCTTCTAAATTATGTGAAGTTCCAATAGCACTTATTTCCTTTAATAATGGAAACCATCATTGGTTCAAAGCCCGACTCGGTTTTGAGGACAAAGAAATTTACCTTGAAAATTCAATAAGTTCTAAAGCCATTCAAACACCAGATGAAATTTTAGAAATATGCGATTTGAGAGCTGATGAGCGCTTCCAAGATCATCCTATGTTGAAGGGAGATCGAAATACGCGTTTTTGTGCTTCTGTACCTTTGATTTCCAAAAATGGTTTTGCCATAGGCAACCTTATCATAGTGGATACGATTCCTAAAACTTTAAATGATAATCAACGAGCGATCTTGCGTATTTTGGGAAGACAAACGATGCATCATTTGAACTTGCGTAGAAAGCGTTTGCTGTTGGAGGCCGCACAATTAAAACTGGAAGAGCAAAATAAATTACTTGAAGAAACCGCCCATGAATTAAATGATTACAAAACAGCCCTAGATTCCTCAGCCATCGTTGCCATTACAGATGTAAAAGGAAACATTCTTGTTGTAAACGATACATTTTGCAAGATTTCTGGCTATAGCCGAGAGGAATTAATTGGTCAAAACCAAAATATTGTAAGTTCACATTATCATTCACGAGCGTTTTGGAACAACATGTGGCGAACTATTGGAGCTGGAAAAATCTGGCGCGATGAAATTCGCAATCAAACAAAATCAGGAGATTATTACTGGGTTGAAACAACCATTGTTCCCCTACTCGATGAAAATACGAATAAACCAATTAAATACATTTCAATCCGACAAGACGTAACGGAACAGAAAAACATCCAACAAGCCGAATTTCAATCCTTGTTGTTTGCTCAGGAAGTTGATCGCGACAATTTTGCAGAAGACTTACATGAAGGCTTAGCTCAACGGTTGGTTGCCATTCGTCTTAGTATGCAGATGTTAGAGTCTAAGTTAAAAGGCTACATTCCTCCAGGCGCAACATCTACAATCGATTTTATTTCAGAGCAATTGAAAGAAGCGATTGATGAAACTAAAAATTTGGCAATTGAATTGATGCCGCGTTCCATGATGCAAGACGGAATTGTAAGTTCATTGACCAATTATTTGGCACGCATTCAAATGAAGTACAATGTGGCGTGCAGCTTCGAATCCAAGTTTCAAACGATTGAGACAACCAGTAAGAATACAGAAATCACATTATATCGTGTCATTGTCTCAATCATTGAAAAAACTATACTTTCAAAAGTCATCGAATCCATTCATTTAAGAATTAATAATGAACCATATTTGACAGTGTCAATGGAAATTCAGTGTATACCACTTTTAGGGCACAACTTAAGTAAACCATTATCAAGTTATTTAGGCTTCATGGGGCAATTAACAAAACGAATTGAATTGAGCGGTGGACAATTAATTATTGAGGATTCTGATGACAACTTAACAACAGAAATACGTATTCAATATGATTAAAAAGCCCCAATTTCAGAGGGTCTCCTACTTAATCTGTAGGAGCAAATACGTATAAACCATTATTTCTCATTCTAATGAAGTGATTACTACTTCCAATGAAAAAATCGCGCATATCTTCACATTAACCCTTAATACAGAAGTCATGCAAGATATTAAAATTGGACTAGCTGAAGACCATCAAAAATACCGCGATGTGCTTAAAATGATTCTCGCTTTCACACCAAACTTAGAGTTGGTTGTAGTGGCAGCAAATGGTCAAGAATTATTAGAAAAATTGAAAACAACAGAAGTTGATGTTATTTTGCTCGACAACAATATGCCTGTTATGAATGGAATGGAAACCTTAAAAGTGTTGAAGCACGATTTTCCTTTTGTTAAAACAATCATTATGAGTTCAAACAACGAATATGAAGTCGTACGTAAATATGCCCAACTAGGAGCTAATTCGTATTTACTTAAAAACACAGATTACAATGTAATGGTTGCAACAATAAAGTCTGTTCACGCATTCGGAATTTCACCAAGCGACATGTTCCATTCACAGCGAATTGCCTAAGGATTTATTTATCAAATTGTTTAAAGATTTCTTTTAATTCTTCTAAGCTTACTTTTTTCCACTCCGGTTCAGGAGCCTTTTCTTGAGCCTTCATTGCGTGAATCGAGACATAAATAATTCCACCTTCATAGCGCAAGTAAACCAAATGTACCAAGGCATCTTTTGGAATATTATCAAAGTGATAGGTAGAAGAATTCGAGTAGCTTGGCGACATCACTGAACGAATCACATCAAACACCAATTTACAATCCTTGTTTTCCTTTATTTTTTCTGGAGTTTCCATGTTAATTTTAGGACCAGGATCGCTTGTAAAACGATCACAATTAATCCACCCCATTTGTTTTGTATCAAAACTGTAATAACTTAACGTTTCAACGGATGATTGTCCTGTTGTAATTTCTTTTTCAATTTCACGATTACGTTGTTTTGTCAATTCCGCTTGCAATTCCTCAAAGGTGGTTAAACCTAAACTATCCATCAATCCCTTGTTCATTTTCATCTGTAAATCATTGAAGTTGTTTACACCGTATTTTTCCAAAAGTTTTCGAATCGAATCGCATTTTGAAGTAAGCCCCAAAGAAGGTTCAATGTTCTTTCTCAATCTTCTAGCCGATTTTCTCATGTTGCGCTGGCATTTTCGGAATTGCTGATTGTCTATTCGTACATTTTTATTGACGATTCCAGTCATTCCATTACCAATTCGACCTAATCGACAAAATACCCTACAACTCGGCCCACAATTTCTACCTTCATTCATTTCACCACAATCAGACAAATCTCTTGGACCAACTTGTCGTAAACGCTGATCAATTCCATTCCAGTTCATTTCATTATGAGCATCTCTGTTTCCCTTGAACAGTTTCATACCCTCTTTATAATCTTGCGTTGGCATAAAAATGGAAATATCTTTGTTTGGATAAAGGGGTTTTCCTGAAGTTGAGCTTGCTTCTATATAAATCATCCCGCCTGATTCCAATTGTTTTCCATTTGACATCGTACTCAAATTTTCCAGTAACATATCCGATTTCTTGTAGACTTCCTTGGCGGAGATTGTCACACATCCTTTTTGATTGACAAATGTCCCGGCTTGTATAAAGAGAATTGTACCTTGATCCAACAACAAAACTGTATCACGATTCGGATCAATGCAATGGCGTTGTTTTTTCTGTTCTAATTGTTTATATAAATCTTGGATGTCATCTTTAATGCGAGGAGCCAATTGCACAACGATGGTCACATCTACTCTGCGATTTTTTGCTTTACCATTTTCACTTGTATTCTCTGCAACCGGTTTCAATTCTCCAAATTCGAGTGATGTGGATGTTTTTAATTTTAACGAAGCAAGAAAATTTTCAACAGCTTTAACTCGATTCAGAGACAATTTTTGATTGTAAACATTCGAACCATCACTATCTGTATGTCCTGACAATTCAATTGACAAAATATTGGGGATGTCTACTTTTTTCAAGAAAGCATCAAATGATGATTTTTCAGTTGCTTTCAACTCATACTTGTCAACATCGAAATAAATGGAATGTCTCAAGGTATCTTGTGAATGAACTTGAAAAAGGTTTAAAAGAAGAAAAATGAGTAGTAGAAATTTAATATTCATGCTTTGTTTTTTTTGACAACGTAAGAAAGAGGAACTTTATTTTATTACCTATCTTTACCTTTGTAAAATTAAGCAATGAAAAATATTTTTGATAAAGCGGTAACAGAAGAAATGATTGGTCGATTAGAAAATCTAACACCTGCTTCTTCTGCAAAATGGGGAACAATGAACGTGGCTCAAATGTTGGCGCACTGTAACGTGACTTACGAAATGATTTATGAACCTGAAAAACATCCAAAACCAAACGGGTTCAAGCGCTTTATGTTAAAATTGATTGTGAAACCGATTGTTGTCAATGACAAGCAATACAAAGAAAATGGTCCAACTGCTCCAGCATTTAAAATTGTTTCTGAGCGTGAGTTTGAAACAGAAAAAGCACGTTTAATTGATTTTTTAAATCGCACGCAAGCGTTGGGTGGTGCTCATTTTGATGGCAAAGAATCAAATTCGTTCGGTGCATTGAAAACCAATGAGTGGAATGCCATGTTTTACAAACATTTGGATCACCATTTTCGTCAATTTGGTGTTTAATTTAAGGGAATATGCGTCTAAGTTGGATTTTATTAACAGTTTGTTTTCAGAGTTCTATTTTTGCTCAAAACCTCGATTTCAGAATACTAAAATCAGTCAATCACTCCTACACTCCAACTGGCGGAAAAGTGTTTAAAACGATTACCAATTCAGTGAATCCAATTTCAATTGGGGCACCTGTTGGTTTATGTTTAGGCGGCGTTCTTACTAAAAACTCAGAAATACGTTGGAACAGTTATGAGTTAGGAAGTGCTAGTATTTTAACTAGTTTGCTTACAACCGGATTGAAACTTTCCATTCATCGTGAAAGGCCTTTTAATCAATATCCTAATGACATTATTAAATACACTAAAGGAGGTTCGTATTCCTTTCCATCTGGACATACTAGTGCAGCATTTGCAACGGCAACATCCATCAGTTTAATCTATCCAAAATGGTACATTATTGTTCCAGCTTATCTATGGGCTGGCAGCGTTGGTTATTCGCGCATGTATTTGGGAGTACATTATCCAACAGATGTGCTTGCTGGAGCACTTTTAGGAACAGGAACAAGTATTGGCACTCATTATTTGTTCAAGTATATCAAACAAAAGCAAGTTGCTAAACAACAAGTGATGTTATAATTATTTCACCAATTGGAACGTTTCATTTCCTACTTTCACTAAGTAAGTTCCATTCTCAAATTTGTCGGTATTTATTGTCATTCTGCCTTCCACAAAATTGGGTTGAATCGATTCAATCAATTTTCCTTCAGACGAATAGATTTCAATCACATCAATAACTGTTTCGGTTGCAACTTGAAACGTGA
>JACCEA011115763.1_pt1 | contig 12519 bp, 11 predicted proteins | sample 7449851 | NCBI WGS metagenome assembly JACCEA01 (sample SAMN15323453, study PRJNA562643) | freshwater metagenome | isolation source: river surface water | place: USA:Blue River Watershed | collected 2017-08-18 | reverse complement strand
CAACCCCCGCGTGCCCGAGAAGGTCCGCGCCGAGTTCCAGCGCATCGGCCTCGCCAAGGACGAATTCACCGACAACGGCAACTGGCCCCGCCAGCTTTACGTCCGCGAGGCCCGCCGCATGATCAGCGACTACGTCATGACGGAAAAGAACTGCCTCCGCACCGAGGTCGTGACGGACAGCGTCGGCATGGGCGCCTACAACATGGATTCCCACAACATCCAGCGCTACGTGACCAAGGAGGGCTTCGTCCGCAACGAGGGCGACGTCCAGGTGCGCGTCCGCCCCTACCCGATCAGCTTCCGCAGCCTCCGCCCCAAGGCCGCCGAATGCACCAACCTGCTCACGCCCACCTGCCTCAGCTCCTCCCACATCGCCTTCGGCTCCATCCGCATGGAGCCCGTCTTCATGGTCCTCGGCCAGAGCAGCGCCACCGCCGCCGTCCAGGCCATCGAACAGGGCGTCGACATCCAGAAAATCGACCTCGCCCGGCTCAAGGCCCGGCTGGAAAAGGACGGCCAGGTGCTGGACTTCGAGAGCGCGCCGATCGCCGCCCGCATCGTCCTCCCCCGCGCCAAGCTCCCCGGCATCGTGGTCGACGACAACGACGCCGTCCGCACCGGCTTCGACCGCCAGAGCGCCGCGCATTCGACGTATGTCGACGCCGGATACCACCACGACGGCAACGACTCCAAGGGCAACCAGCGCGCCCGCTTCACGCCCGCCCTCCCCAAGGCCGGCCGCTACGAGGTGTTCGTCGCCTACCCGTGGAACGCCAACCGCGCCTCCAACGCGCCCGTCACGATCCGGCACGCCGACGGCGAGACCGTGGTGAAGATCGACCAGAAGAAGAAGCCGCCGCTGCAGGACCTGTTCATCTCCGTCGGCACCTACCGGTTCGAGGCCGGCAAGGCCGGCTACGCCGAGATCGGCAACACCGGCACCGACGGCTTCGTCGTCATCGACGCCGTCCAGTGGGTCGAGGCCCGGTAAGCCGCCCGCCTCCGCCGCCCGAACGGCTCAACCCGCGGTCGGTCCGCGCGGGGGACCGGCCTTGATCCCGGCCGGTCCGGCCTGCGCCGGACCCGCCGTCGGGTTCAAAACGTCACCGTGGTCTCGGCCTTGTTGAGCGTGAAGGTCGCCGTGCGCTTGCCGATGTCCTTGATGCGCAGGAACACCACCTCGCCGCGCACGAAAGCCTGGACAACGTCGCCGGTCTTGAACGGCCGGGCGTTGATCACGACGAAGACCTTGTCCCCCATCTCGAAGATTCCGCTGATTTTCAGCGTCTCCGCGCCGCGCTCCAGCAACTCCGCGTCGGTCAGCGGCGCCGTCTCGCCTTCGGCCAGCGCCGTCCGCTTCGCCGCGTTCGGATCGGAATTCAGCGGATCCTCCGAGCGCAGGACGAGCGCGCCCGGATTGCGGAACGGATTCGTGATCGGACTCGGCGGCGGCGGCGTCTCGTTGCGGTGCTGGTAGAGCGCCGCGATCCGGTCCTGCACCTGCTTGAAGCGCCCCGCCATCGGCAGCGCCGGCGCCCCTTTCGCGGCCGCGCCGGGCGGCGCCGCCTTGGCCTCGGCCGCCGCTCCCTTCGCGTCCGGCTTCGTCTCGGGTGCGGCGGCCCGCGCGGCCGCGGGCACTCCGCCCGCGACCAGCGCGGCGGCGAGCGGCAGCCATGGCATCGGTCGGCGCGGTTTCATCGTTTGCCCAGCAGTTCCACGCTGAGATCGAGGCTGAGCGTCTGCCCGCCCGGATCGCTCCGCGCATAGTTGAAGCCCGTGATCTTCACGAGCCGCGGCCCGGTTTCGAGCGCGAGCAGAAACGACGCGACCTGCCCGTAGTTGCCCGCGATCCGCAGGCTGTAGGGCACGCGGCGGTAGAGCGGCGACTTGTCGTTCGCCGGCGAACTCAACTGGTGCAGCTCCGGCAACCGCGCCTTCGTCTGCTCCTCCAGTTTGTAGAAATACCAGAGATTTTCCGCGAGGTTCGCCTCGACCACCAGGTTCTCGTCGATGCGGCGCACCGTCTCCCGCACCGCCGCCAGCTCCGTCCGCAGCGTGGAGCCGCCGACCAGCAGCGAGAGCATCGCCTCGCCTTCCTTGCTGCGCGCGCGGTGCAGGTCCTCCAGCACCGCGACCTCGTCGTGCAGCAGCCACGCCCCGACCGCGCAACCGATCGTCACGCCCCCGCAGGCCACGCACCAGGGCCAGCGGCGCACCAGCGTCCAGAGTTCGGCGGCGGTCATGCTCATCCGGTGCCTTTCAGCGTCAGCTTGATCTCGTAGCGCAGCGTCTCCGCGTTGCCCGCGGCCGCCGCGCCGCCGCGGTCGAGGTCGGTCAGCAGGATCTCCCGGAACAGCGGCCCGATCTTCTCGTCCTTCCGCAGCACCTCGACGTAGCCCGCGAGCAGCCGGCTGGCCCGTTCCGAGCTCTCCCGCACGCTGCCCCGCACCACGATGCCCGCCTCGTTCCACTCGATCGTGTCGATCACGATCTTTTCCGGCCGCGTGCGCCCGAGGTCGGTCACGAAACGGGAAACATAGAGCTGCGGCCGCACCAGCTGGTGCGCCTGGTCGATCTTCACCGACTCGGCCGCGTAGTCGCGCTGCATGGCCTGCACTTCGCGCACCTCCGCCCGGTTGTCCTTGATGCGCTGGTCCCAGTCGGCGATCTGGTGCCGCAGGTTGAGCGTCACGAAACCCAGCCAGCCCGTGTAGGTGAGCGCCGACAGCGCCGCCGCCACGAACGCCGCGTGGATGATGAACCGTTTCCCGATGACCTTGTCCTCGGGCAGCTCCGCTTCGATCCGGCAATCGAGGTGCCAGCGCGGATCGAGCAGCAGCGGATCGGGTTGCTCCTGGCTCATTCGGCCGCCCCTCCGAGCTGGCCGACGAGGCCGAAGGCCTGGAACCACGGGCGCGGCGGCAACGGCAGGCCCGGCGCCAGCTCCAGGCCCGCCATCTTCAGCCAGGTCGCCGTGTCCGGCACGAAGAACTCCAGCTCGACCGCGTCGCCGAGCGATTCCTCCAGCCAACCGAGGGGCGAGGGCAGGTGCGCCGCGTGCAGCGCCCCGATCGGCTGGCCGGTCTGCATTTCGAAATAGTCGATGGCGGGCTTCAGGTGCCGCGTCAGCATGCGCACCAGCCGCCGGCCCTTCACGCGCAGTTCCTCCGTCGGGGCGAACAACGCGTCGCGGGCCGCCGCGATCCCCGGCAGTTCGAGCTCCTGCATCGTCGCCTCCATGATCGAGACGAGCCCGTGCGGCAGCGTCGCCGGCGTGTGCACGCCGTCCTTGGCGAGAAAATACACCCGGGTCTGGCCCAGTCCGATCTCGCAGGCCACGGTCGCGTGGGGATACGCCGTTTCCCGCATGTAGCGGCTCAGGGCGCCGAGCAGGGTGACGCTTCCCACCTCGAGGCGCCGCGGCCGCACTCCGGCCAGTTGCAGCCGCTGCTGCTGTTCGCGCACCGCCGCGAGCGGCACGCCGAGCACCAGCCCCGGTCGCGAAAGCGAAGTCGGCGTCAGCGTCTCGCCTTCGATCGGATTGATCGCCGCCAGGTGCCACGCGCTGCCGGCCGGCACCTTCGCCCCCTCCGCCAGCAGCGACGGGAGGTAGTCCGGTTCCGCCAGCCGCTTGGCGTTGATGCCTTCGCGCCACAGCACCCGGTCCGCCGGATGAAAACCGCAGTAGCCCGCCCGGAAACCCGCGCCGCGGTCCGGGGCCCCGCCCCGCACCCACGCCGCGATCGCCGCCTCGTCGCCGGGCGCGAATTCCGCCAGCGCCTCGATCACCAGCGGCCGCGCGTCCAGCCGCCCGAGCCGCGCCAGCTGCACCTGGTGGTCCGACGCGTTCCACAACACCGCCCCTTGGGCGCGACGGTTGAGAAACGAAAGGTTGAGCATGGTTGGACGACCACCGACGGAGTGCCCCGCCCGCCGCGTTATTGCAACGTCTGCTTGTTCCGTAGCACTACCCGCGGCGACACCGTAGTATAACTCGCCCGCGTGCCGCTGGCCGCGCTGCCGCTCGCCGACGCATACGACAGCTCCACCGCCTTCACGCTCTGCGGGCTGTTCGTGATCTCGGTGCCGCCCTCGTTGTAGTAGGAAAAGGTCAGCGACGTGAGCCCGGTCAATATCACCCGTGCCCCCGCGCCGTCGGTGCGCGTCAGCGTGCCCGCCGCCGCCGAATACGCATACGTCACCGACGTCGTCCCGACGGACGTGGGCTTGCTCAGCGCAAAGTCGGTCGCCGTCCCGGTCGTCACCGCGATGGCCGCGCTCGCGTCCGCGGTGAAATACTGCAGGGTCCGCCGGCTCTCCACCTCCTGCGACTGGAAGTTCACCAGCCGGGTGAGATTTCGCCCCACGAAGAGGTAGGCCGCCAGCACGCCGGCGCACACGATCGCGCCGAGGCTCAGCGCCACCATCAGCTCCACCAGCGTGAACGCCCCGGCGCGCGCGGACCTACGAACGCTGGTAGGAGACATAGAGTCCGTTCTTTCCCACGTAGGTCGAGCCGGTCCGCGTGTGCGATCGGCCCGTGTTGCCTTTCCACGTCACCGTGAAGGTCACTTCTTTCAGATCCGTCCGCACCGTCGCGATCGTCCGGGTCAGCGTGAACCCTTTCGCGACCACGGGCAGGTTCGGCCCGAACACGAACATCTTGCCCGACGTCAGGTCGTCGCCCGCGTCGACCGCCCGCGTATCGGTGGTGCCGAGCGTCCCGACCTGCGTCCACGTGAGCAGCCGGATCTGGTCGATCTGCCCGTGGATGATCTGCATCGCGATCGTCTGTTTGCGCGCGACATCCAGCATTTCGGAGCCGGAGACCACGACCTGGATCATGCCGACCAGCGCCAGCGCCATCACGCCCGCGGCGACGGTCACCTCGACCAGGGTGAACGCGGACCTTTTCGGGCGGGTGGAATTCCTGGACTGCACTCGGCGATGGAGTTTCACCGGCAAAACTTCGGTCCGCCCCACCGAGGTCAAGGGACCCGCCCACGCAGAAACACTTACCGTTTTCTACGTAAACTCCGCCCGCCCGTTCGCCCCTGCCCGGCGCCCGGTATCCGAATTTTCAATGCCGTCCCATTCGCGGGATTTGTCGATCCCACCCCCCGCACACTTCCGGTCCGGCCGCCGGCCACCGAATTCCCTGCATCAACGCAACCCACTGTCTTCCAATGATCTTAAAACCCACCCGGTTCCCGTTGGCACGGCCGCTGCAAAAGCCTCCGCACATCACTGCCAACATGAATACTTCCCTCAAGCTTCTCTCGCTCTTCGCCACGGCCGCCGTCCCCGGTGCCCTCGCCGCCGAACTCTCCGGCCTCCACCTCCCCGCGGGCATCGACGCCTTCACCGTCTTCTGCGCGTTTGCCGCCACCTGGGTGGTCACGACGTTCGTCGCCGACTACGGCCGGCGGCCGCGGTCGCTCGCGGCCGACGCCGCCGTCGCGGCCCCGGCCAAGGCCGCCCATCCGCTCGCGGCCTGAGCCGGCCGCCCGCCGGTCCCCTTGACACCGCCGCACCCGCCTTCGTCTCTATTTCCATGGCCCACGCCCCCGCCCATCGGATCCTCGTCGCCGACGACCAGCAGGACGTCCTCGAAGCGCTCCGCCTGCTGCTGAAGAGCGAGGGCTACGCCATCGAGACCGTCAAATCCCCCGCCGCCGTGATCAAGGCCGTCGAGGCCCACGACTTCGCGCTCGTGCTGATGGACCTCAACTACGCGCGCGACACCACGAGCGGCCAGGAGGGCCTGGAGTTGCTGCAGAAACTCGCCTCGCTCGACGCCTCGCTCCCCGTCGTCGTCATGACGGCCTGGGCCAGCGTCGACCTCGCCGTCGAGGCCATGCGCCGCGGCGCCCGCGACTTCATCACCAAACCCTGGGACAACCCCCGCCTGCTCGCGATCGTCCGCAACCAGATCGACCTCGGCTCCGCCCAGCGCGCCTACCGGCGCCTCGAGCAGGAAAACGAACTCCTCCGCGGCAGCGGCAAGGCCGGCCCGGCGCTCATCGCCCAATCGGCCGCGATGCGCCCCGTGCTCGACGTCATCGCCCGCGTCGGTCCCTCCGACGCCAACGTCCTCATCACCGGCGAAAACGGCACCGGCAAGGGCCTCGTCGCCCAGGCCCTGCACGCCGTCTCCGTCCGCGCCGGCAAGCCCTTCATCTCGGTCAACATGGGCGGCCTCCCCGAGGGCGTCTTCGAGAGCGAGCTGTTCGGCCACGTCCGCGGCGCCTTCACCGACGCCAAGGCCGACCGCGCCGGCCGCTTCGAACTCGCCGACGGCGGCACGCTCTTCCTCGACGAGATCGGCAACATCCCGCTCAGCCAGCAGGCCAAGATGCTGCGCACGATCGAGACGGGGGAATTCGAGCGCGTCGGCTCCTCGCGCACCTACCGCGCCAACGTCCGCCTCGTCTCCGCCACCAACGCCGACCTCGCGAGCGAGGTCGCCGCCGGCAAGTTCCGCCAGGACCTCCTCTTCCGCCTCAACACCATCCAGCTCCACCTGCCGCCGCTGCGCGAACGCCGCGAGGACATCGAGCTGCTTGCCCAACATTTCCTCAAAGCCCACGTCACCCGCTATCGCAAGGCGATCACCGGCTTCGACGAAAGCGCGCTCGACACCCTCCGCGCCTACGCCTGGCCCGGCAATGTCCGCGAGCTCGACCACGCCGTCGAACGCGGCGTGCTCATGGCCCCCGGCAAAGTCATCCGCGCCCCCGATCTCGGGCTCAACGCGACCAACGCCGCCCCCCGCATCGAGGAGATGAGCATCGAGGAAGTGGAGGCCTTCCTCATCAAGAAGACCCTCACGCGCTGCGACGGCAACGCCCGCAAGGCCGCCGAGGAACTCGGCCTCAGCCGCAGCGCCTTCTACCGCCGGTTGGAAAAATACGGCCTGTGACGATGGCCGTAAGCAATAAGCTTTAAGCTGGAAGCCCGGGGAAACTACGGTCGCTCGCTGTGAAGGATTACCGCGAGCTCACGGTTTGGCAGAGAAGCCACGTCTTCACCTCGAAACTCTCCCGCGTGACGAAATCGTTTCCGCCGGTCGAAGTGTCCGGACTTGTCAGCCGGATTCGCCGGGCCGCCGCTTCCCTCCCGGCCGACAGCGCGGCAGGCTGCGCTCGCGACGGTGACGCGGAACTGAAGCGCTTCCCCAACATCGCGCTCGGTTCCGCCTCCGAGGTCGACGACGTCATTCGGCTCGCCACCGAACTCGGCTATCTGGGCGCGAAACAAGCCGACCCCTTGGCCAACGAGTCTCTGCGAATTCGGCGCATGCTCGGCACGTTTGTGCAGGAGCTCAAAGCCTAGCGCTTACCGCTTTTTGCCCTGCCCTCATGGCGAAGCCAAACAAACGCCGCCTCACCCACGAGCAGACTGTCCTGCTCTACGCGTTGCTGGCGGGACTGCCCGCGGTGGTCGTCTCGCTGTGCTACCTCTGGCTCGACGAGCACACGCCGAAGGTCCAGTGGACGCTCACCTTGCTCGTCGTCGGCTGCTGGCTCGGCTTTGCCGCCGCCGCGATGAATCTCGTGATCCGGCCGCTCCATACCATGGCCAATCTCCTGTCGGCCCTGCGCGAAGGTGATTTCGCCATCCGCGCCCGCGGCGCCCGCCGGGACGAGCCGCTCGGCGACGTCATGGCCGAAATCAATATCCTCAGCCGCACCCTGCAGGACCAGCGCCTCAGCGCCCTCGAGGCCACCGCCCTGCTCCGCACGGTGATGGAGGAGATCAACATCGCGATCTTCGCCTTCGATTCCGACGGCAAGCTCCGCCTCGCCAACCACGCCGGCCAACTGCTCCTCGCCAAACCTGCCGAACGCATCCTCGGCCGCGACGCCGCCGAGATCGGCCTCGGCGATTGCCTCACCGGCGAACCCGGCCGCCTGCTCAACCTCAGTTTCCCAGGCGGCAGCGGCCGCTGGGGCATGCGCCGCAGCGAATTCCGCGAGGGCGGCCGGCCGCACCGCCTCGTCGTCATCGCGGACCTCAGCCGCACCCTGCGCGAGGAGGAGCTGCAAGCCTGGCAGCGCATTGTCCGGGTGCTCGGCCACGAGCTCAACAACTCCCTCGCCCCCATCAAATCCATCGCCGGTTCGCTCGGCTCGATTCTGCGCAACCCGCGCCGCGCCCCCGACTGGGAGGAAGACATGCGCAGCGGCCTCGACATCATCGGCTCCCGCGCCGAAAGCCTCGCCCGGTTCATGCAGGCCTACGCGCGCCTCGCCCGTCTGCCCCAGCCGACCCTCGCGCCGTGCGAGTTCACCGATCTCGTCCACCGCGTCGTCGCGCTCGAGCGCCGTCTGCCGGTGCGCGTGCTCGGCGGGCCCAACCTCACGCTGCGTTGCGATTCCGCCCAGATCGAACAGGTCCTCATCAACCTGGTCAAAAACGCCGTCGAAGCCGCCCTCGAGCAACAGGCCAACGGCCGCACCGACGCCGGCGTCCGCCTCCGGTGGCGCCGCGCCGGCGCCGGCACCGAAATCGCGATCGAGGACGACGGCCCCGGCATCGCGCAGGCCACCAACCTCTTCGTCCCGTTCTTCACCACCAAGCCCGAAGGCAGCGGCATCGGTCTCGTGCTCTGCCGCCAGATCGCGGAAAATCACGGTGGCTCCCTGGTGCTCGCCAACCGCGGCGATGCCGGCGGTTGCGTGGCGACGCTTCGTTTGCCGGCCTGAGCGCCCGCCCGCAGCCACCGGCTGCGCCGCCGCGTCGCGCCGACTCCCCCATTCGGGGGAGTCCGACGTCCGCCCCCTTTTCGTTGCTCGACCGTCTTGCTTCGCCGCGGTGCCCCGCCACCGTTTCCCCTTCTCTTTACCCGCATGAAACGCCCCACCGCCCTCCGCGTCGCCTGGCTAGCCGCGTCCGCCGCTGCCGCCGTCGCTCTCTCCCCGTTTGCACTCCCCGTCGCCCGTGCCGCCGATGCGGCCGCCGCCGACGACGATGACGGCAAGGCTCCCGTCACCGGCAAAATCCTCAACGCCGGCTCCCGCAAGCCTGAGCCCGACATCGCGCCCGCCTCCGACGAAGGCCTGCAGGCGATCAAGCGCATGAAGCTGCCCGCCGGCCTCGAGGCCAAACTCTGGGCCGCCGAGCCGATGCTCGCCAACCCCGTCGCGTTCAACTTCGACGAAAAGGGCCGCATCTTCGTCGCCGAGACCTACCGCTACCGCTCGAGCGTCTTGGATATCCGCGACTACATGTGGTATCTCGAGTTCGAGCTCGCCTCCCGCACGGTCGAGGACCGCACCAAGCTCATCCGCGACAAATTCGGCGCCGCCGGCGTGAAGGAGCTCTCCATCGAAGGCGAGGTGGTCCGCCTGCTCGAGGACTCCGACGGCGACGGCACGGCCGACAAATCCCATGTCTACGCCGACGGATTCAACGACCCGCTCGACGGCATCGCCTCCGGCGTCCTCGCCCGCCGCGGCAAGGTGTATTTCACCAACATCCCCAGCGTCTGGCAGTTCACCGGCGACAAGAAGGCCGAGACCCGCACCGAGCTCAGCCGCGGCTACGGCGTCCGCTTCAACTTCACCGGCCACGACCTCCACGGCCTCGTCTTCGGCCCCGACGGCAAACTCTACTTCTCCAACGGCGACCGCGGCGCCACCGTGAAGACCAAGGAAGGCACCACGATCCATACGCCCGACGAAGGCGCCATCTTCCGCTGCAACCCCGACGGCACCGGCATGGAGCTCGTCGCCTCCGGCCTGCGCAACCCCCAGTCCCTCATCTTCAACGAATACGGCGACCTCCTCACCGGCGACAACGACTGCGACAACGGCGACGAAGAGCGCCTCGTCCACGTGCTCGAGGGCGGCGACAGCGGCTGGCGCATCGGCTACCAATTCGCCCCGCTCGGCAAGGCCGGTCCGTGGAACACCGAGCACCTCTGGCACCAGCGCCACCCCGGCCAGCCCGCCTACATCGTCCCGCCGATCTGCAACATCGAGGACGGCCCCTCCGGCATCGCGTATTACCCCGGCACCGGCCTCAACCCATCCTACCGCGGCCACCTTTTCATCACTCACTTCAAGGGCGCGATCGCCCGCTCCGGCATCTACACCTACACCGTGAAGCCGAAGGGCGCGTCGTATGAGATCGGCGACGCGAAGCCGTTTCTCACCAACGCGCTCCCGACCGACGTGAAATTCGGGCCCGACGGCCGCCTCTACACCTCCGACTGGGCCGACGGTTGGCCGAAGTCCAAACGCGGCCGCATCTACGCCATCTCCGACCCCGCGCACGAAAAGGATCCGCTCCTCGCGGAAACGAAGGCCCTCATCGGCGGCGATTGGACCAAACGCTCCCCCGCCGAGCTCGCCACGCTGCTCGCCCACGCCGACTGGCGCGTCCGCCTCGAAGCCCAGTTCGAACTCGCCGACCGCGGCCCCGCCAGCCTCGGCACGCTCGCCGCGCTCGCCGGCAAAACCGACGCCTCGCCGCTCGCCCGCCGCCACGCGATCTGGGGTCTCGGCCAGCTCGCCGCCCGGAACGACGCCGCGCTCAAGCCCGTCCGCGCCCTGCTCCGCGACGCGGACGACGAGATCCGCGCCCAGGCGCTGAACGTCCTCGGTCGCGCGCGCAGCGTCGCCGACACCGACGCGTTCATCGCCGCCTTGGTCGATCCCGCGCCGCGCGCGAAGTATTTCGCCGCCCAAGCCCTCGCCAAGGTCGCCCAACCCCGTGCCGCCGCCGCCCTCTTCGCCGCGCTCCGCGCCAACAACAACGAGGACGCCGCCCTGCGCCACGCGCTCGTCATGGGCCTCGTCGGCAGCAACAACCGCGCTGCCCTCGTCGCCGCCGCCTCCGACGCGTCTCCCGCCGCCCGGCTCGGCGCCCTCCTCGCCCTCCGCCGGCTGAAGAGCCCCGAGTTGGTGAAGTTCCTCGCCGACTCCGACCCCGCGCTGGTGCGCGAAGCCGCGATTGCTCTCAACGACGCCCCCGTCGTCGAAGGCTACGCCGCCCTCGCCGCGCTGCTCGATCGCCCCGGCCTCGCCGACGAGTCGATCCTCTTCCGCGCGCTGAATGCCCACTTCCGCCTCGGCCAACCCGCCAACGCCGCCGCCCTCGCGGCCTTCGCCGCCCGCACCGACGCCCCGGCCAAGGCCCGCGCCGAGGCCCTCGCGCAGCTCGCCCAGTGGCCCAAGCCGCTCCAGCGCGACCGGCTCGTCGGCATCTTCCGGCCGACCGCCACGCCGACCCGCGACCGCGCGGTGGCCGTCGCCGCCGTCGCCAAGGTCGCTCCGGCGCTGCTCGCCGCCGGGACCCCGGCCGTCGTGCAGTCCGCCGCCCTCGACGCTCTCCAGACCCTCGAGGTCGCCGGCGCCTCCGACACCCTCTTCGCCATCGTTGCCGATGAAAAACAATCCGGCGCCACCCGCGCCGCCGCGCTCGCCACCCTCGACAAGGTGAAAGACAAGCGTCTCGCCGAAGCCGTGAAGATCGCCGGCGCCTCGAAGGCCTCGGACCTCCGCCTCGCGGCCTTGCCGATCGCGTCGCGGCTCTCGCCGGACACGGCCGCCCCGGTTATCGCCAATCTGGTGACCCAGGGCACCGCCGAGGAGAAGCGCACCGCCTACCGCACCCTCGGCTTCTCCCGGCACCCGTCGGCCGACGGCCTGCTCCTCGAACAAGTCAAAGCCCTCGAAGCCGGGAAAATCCCCGTCGCGGTCCAGCTCGACCTGCTCAATGCGGCGGGCCGGCGCAGCAATCCGGAGCTCAAAGGCCTGCTCGAAAAACGGGAGGCCGCGCTCGCGTCGAGCGCCGATCCCCTCGCGCCCTACCGCACCGCGCTCGAAGGCGGCGATGCGCAACGCGGCAAACGCATCTTCGAGACGCAGCCCGTCCTCGCCTGCATCCGCTGCCACCGAGCCGGCGGCGAGGGCGGCGACGCCGGCCCGAATCTCGCCGGCATCGGCGCGAAACAATCCCGCGAATACCTCCTCGAGGCCATCGTGAAGCCCAACGCCAAAATCGCGCCGGGGTTCGACACCATCGTCGTCACCCTGAAGAACGGCGACAGCGCCGCCGGCGTGGTGGCGAGCGAAACCGCCACGGTGCTCGCCCTGCGCAACACCGAGAACAAACTCGTCGAGGTGAAGAAGGCCGACATCGTGAAGCGCGAAGGCGCCCCGAGCGGCATGCCCGAGATCTACGGCTCCATCCTCACGAAAACCCAGCTCCGCGACGTCGTGGAATACATGGTGAGCCTGACCAGCGCCGCCAGCGGCATCTCCGGCGACGACAAACCCCGCGCCCTCCGCGGCCTGCCGCCGCCCCCGAAAGCCGAATAGGCGCACACCGCCTCGCCGCCGGCGCGGTTCAAGGTGGCGCGACCTCGTCCCGCACGAGGTCGTCCGCCATCTCCGAACCGCCGCCGGCGCACCCGGCGGACGATTCAGCCCGCACGCGTTCGCGTGACGCCGCGCACCGCGCGTCGCGTGTTCGCTAAGAACGGCCGGTTTTGCGCCGCCGCCAAACCGT
>JACCEA012529029.1_pt1 | contig 12520 bp, 12 predicted proteins | sample 7449851 | NCBI WGS metagenome assembly JACCEA01 (sample SAMN15323453, study PRJNA562643) | freshwater metagenome | isolation source: river surface water | place: USA:Blue River Watershed | collected 2017-08-18 | reverse complement strand
TGGTATGATTTAATGGATGCAAAATATTAAACGTGTGGCGCTCGAAGAAGAAAATATTGTTGGCGCTTAAGCTTTTGATGATCTCCTTCACATTACTTTCCAACGGAGTTACGGATGGTTTGTTACTACTCAAAGAACCATCATCTCGCGGAGTCTTGACTGGCGAACTACTACCAGCTGTAGCAGCGGCAAAAACTTCTTCAGATGAAGTAGATCTTTTCTTTTGAATTGTTGTCTCAGGCTCATTATTAGCATATCCAATATTGTAAGACATCCAATGCTTTTCAATAATAGAACGCTTCATCACATGAAAATTTTTTGGATCAATTACTTGCGGCTGGTTACTAGTTCTAGTCTGAAATGGAACTAATCCTTGCAAAGAAATAGCTTGAGTAGAGCCGTCATAAGTCGAATATTCAGCAAGGAACAAACTCATTGCATGCAAAGGAGTTTGGATATGGGAGTTATAACGATTGAAAATTGCAAGCAACATTACAAATAAGTGATTATCGGTCAAGTAGTGCCGAATGGAGCAACCAACAAAAGCTTGGGTTTCATACGCCCACCAAGCACGAATCAATAAGAATGATCTTTTGAGGAGATTGTCTTGATCGACCAATTGAGCAGCTTCTTCAAACAATGCCAACATGCATAGTTCAGAGCGACTGTTGGCACTAATCTCTATCGGAACATTGTCGACAACCAAATGTACCGTGTGGACGAGGTTTTGCTTACTGTGATTGATCGATCCTAAATGATGATGACCATAAGAGTTGCAGTCTGTAAAGTACGGATCCAACACTTCATCTTCATCAATTGGTACCGAACTGCTACCACCATACATGGTAACCTTTTCTGCAAAATTAGTCAATTGATCACATACTTGAGTGTGCCACGTAGGAATTAAAGCCTTGCTAATAACTACTGTCATCTTAATTGGATCGTCGGGCAATAAGCAACGAGAGACAGGTAGTCCAATTTCAAATGCAGTGGCGCCAAGAGCAATTCGCAACTGTCTGCGCAACATTGCAACAATTGAGTTGCGATGCTGAATTTGTTCCTCGGTTGGAGCAATCATCTTCAGCACACCATCAGTTGCAGAGTCCAAGGCAGTACCCCTATCACCAAGTGGCAGTAATTCTACCGGCAAGTACGGCGAATTAGGTAATGAAGGAGCAACATCATTCACTCCTGAGCTCTCATCATTCTCCGGTATGGGTTCTAATGAGCCACGAATTGGAGTTGGCGTAAAATCCCCGCTGAGGAGCGGAGAGCGATTGCCATTGAAAGCATCGTCGTCACTCATGTATGTTGGCCCATCGGTTTGTCCAGAAACAGGAACTGTAACAGTGGTATCTGTTGCGGAATCTGTAGTAATAACACTAATCAGACTGAGACGCGGCGCAGCCAACTTTGTAGTATCCATCGATGACTCTGACTCCTTTGTGACATTTTCAGATTTACCACTAGAATGGACATCATTGGCATTTAGCGCTAATCCGCTAGGTAGAATCGCACTTTTCATTTTTTCGACCAACTCCATGTAACTGGATTGCAACTCTTGTTGACTTGCTTCTAACTCTGCTGAACGACGTGTCAAATACTCAATCTAGTACAATGCGCGATCAACTTCTTTAGCCAGGTTACAAAGAAGAAGAAATACCTGTTGGGCCAATTTTGCAATTTGCAACTCCGCTAGTACAGACTTCTTTGGTGCATTTTCCAAGAATGATATCAATGGTTCAGCAAACCACACTTTTTCATCAAAGAGTTCTATAGCTGAACGCAAAAAGCTTTGCAGGACAATACAATCACCAGATAACTTGATGTCACGCAAAGGGCCGAATGCAGCATAGTTATGTAAATCAAGCACAAGACTTTGAAAATCGGACAACAGTCGCTGCACTTTCCAAGACTTCTGAGAGTGAGTCACAACTTCAACATTGAAGAACTCATCTTTTTCCGACGATACTGAAACAGTTACTTCTAAAGGTGATGCCTGTTCCATAACAAAATGTTAAATTAGTAACCATCCACAAAAGGTATGTAACAAACTCACCATGTCAATAGGTAGATGGATCTTGCAAAACTGAAGCGGGACTTAGAATTATGCTTTTTCACACTTGAGAGAAACCACGATAAAAACATGTGGCAGATTCTACGCTAAACTATCGAAAGGATGGTATCGTTATGATCCTGTTAAACTTGACGTCTGTTGGTCGCACTTCAAAACACACCGGATGTAATAAAAATCTGAATTGTATTACACAACAACTAAGGAATCCAATAATAAAAAATGTCCACACGGCGAAATGACACAAGTGAGCTGAAATATTATACTCCTTCTTCGAAATAAAGTATCAATACGACGTCTAGAAGGAATATTCTCGAACCATTCAACGAATATGACTGACTATTCAATATCCAACCAAGCTATTTACACTTTTCACAAATAGTAATTTGATTGTGCACTGTGAAAGTTGGAATGTCACAATCTGAATTCACTGGAGATGTACCGATGATTTTGTGGATGGTAAATAAGAGATGAGTTCGTGGATTAAAACCGCCACTGCCACTGGCAAACTTCTGTGCAATCGCAACAAATATGTTGATGTACAAGATGCCACAAATTGCGGTTCAAAAATATCCCTCGCCAGTGAAAAAAGATCGAATTGATTTGCCGCGTATGGTACTGCGCTGCTGTAAAAGTCAGTTTCTCCCACTCATGAATGTTAAAGTCCACATTTTGGATGTGTGGTGTATGGTAATTCCCAATTGATTGAATAATTCCTTAATTAAACTTTCTTTTACGGAATTGCTTTCGTCCCAATGCGCATACCAAGCAGGCAATGGAATAGCAAATATCGCATGTGGCATGACACGCACCAGTGGAATTATTATTTTATGGAGGAGTGTACAGCGTAGTGAGGATGTTGTCAAGGTATTGAATGGTATCGTTTTGTTGTTGGAAAAGTTTTGAATCTTCTCATCTTCAGTGTTTTACCTCCACCGAAGCACTCAACGCTTTCATCAAAAGAAAATGATGACTTTATTCCTGCGCGTACCGAAGAGTCCAAATCTTCAGGAAAAGCATCAAAGAAGTGAGATAAATTTGCAGATATTTAATGATATGTCATAACGAAGATGTATTTCATTTGTGCAGAACAAAGAAAGTGATACCTTCTTATCCAAATCGAATCGGTTTTGTCCCTTTGGAGGCCGATGACTTTGGTGATGGTGGAGCTTACCCGGAAATACACGTCATTCAATATCCTCTTAATATGGGGAAACAAGGTCATAAGAGCCAAGCCCTGATTCCTGTGCAAGTGGATGATAATGGAACTATCAGAACAGATATGATTGTCAAGCAAGGAATCAACAGTAATAAGATTGTCCACTCACACTACAATGATTTGAAGGAAAAAAGATTGCCCATGGATGAGTTAGCTGTTCCATCTGAACAAGAGGAGATGGATACAGCTGAAAGGACAAGACGAGCTTTGGAGGCCATCGTTGAGGGCAAAATTAAATCAGCCAAACCTTCATCGGTCGGTGGAAACCTTACTGTTGCAGAGCCTTCATACGTGCGTTATACTCCAAATCCAAATGCACCTGGGTAAGTGGATATATCATGCGAATACTTCAATTGTAATTATTCGTTTAGTGCTAATGCCGCAACTCAACAACGTATTATCAAGATGGTGGAAGCACAAGTTGATCCAATGGAACCACCGAAACACAAGCATTCGAAAGTTCATAAGGGTTCAACATCACCACCCGTGCCTGTTTTGCATTCACCACCTAGAAAACTGACAGTTGAAGATCAACAAGCCTGGAAGATTCCACCATGCATTTCAAACTGGAAGAATGCAAGAGGATTCATCATCCCTCTTGACAAGCGTTTAGCAGCTGATGGGCGTGGATTAGAAGAAGTTACGATCAATAATAAATTTGCAATGCTTAGCGAATCTCTGTATATTGCTGAGCGAAAGGCTGTGCAAGATTTGAATATTCGCAATGAATTACGTAAGAATATCGCTTTGAGAGAAAAAGAAGAAAGAGAACAAAATCTCCGTGAAATGGCGAACCGAGCAAGATTGGAGCGCACTGGTGCAATTAAATCAAGTGGGGATGGTATAAAACATGCTAATTCTGGTAGCGAAAGTGAATTTGAGTCAGAAGAAGAAACAGAAGAAGAACGCCAGCAAAGATTAGAGCGTGATAAATTTCGGTTCGAAAGGCGAAAGGAGCATGAGCGACAAATGAGACTGGACAATATGAAAGTAAGGAGCATCAACAAATTTTGAACGAATTTTCTTTTACTCCTATCTATCCTTGATTACCAGGGGAATTTACGGAAAAACAAACTTGAAAGGGATGAAGGTCGTGATATATCGGAGAAAATTGCATTGGGGATGTTGAAAGGGACGGGAAAATTGTCTGGTGAAGCTTTATACGACAGTCGGCTATTCAATCAATCCAGTGGAATGGACTCGGGGTTTGGAGCAGAAGACGAATATAATGCTTATTCGAAACCATTATTTGACCGAGGGGATGGAGGGACTATCTATCGTCCAAAGAAAAGTGACAGTGAGGCTTATGGAAATTCTGACGAACAACTCGCCAAGTTGAAAGATACTAGCAAGTTCAAACCCGACAAAGGATTCAAAGGTGCCGAAGCCAATGATGGCCCCAGGGATGGACCTGTCCAGTTCGAGCGATCAGGAGACAATGATCGACGAAGGCCTGATGGTGATTATGATGGGATCAGTAGAAAAAAAGCCCGCCATGACAGTGACAGCGATTAGATCCTTCTATTTTGAGTAAAATTTGTTATTCTAACTATTTTCTTAATTGTTTTATTAAATGATACACAGGAAGTATCCTCCCAACGACTACTAAGAAAACGCAAATCTGAGATTGAAATTTTGTTTTCATTTTAAAATTACAATTTAAGAAATAAATGAGAATCTTTGTAATTGACTACTATTAAGAGCACTCAAAAACATTGACTCTTAGTTGGGAGTGGCGTAGAAGTAGCTGAGCTTGCAATTAGCACTGTCTTCGATAGGAATGGTCTAAGAAAAGTCAGATGAAGGAGTGGTAAGTGTGGAGAACCACGAAGACAAGCAACTAGCAGGCTAGCGAGCAAACATAAATTGAAGAGTGTGCGAGAGAATGATCAAGAATATACAAAGTAGACACTTGAGTCATAAAGCGTTGTGAGGTACTAATGAGTGAACTATTGCAAAAAAATTGAGTGCCAGTACATCTGTTTCAGTGCTACGAATTGACCGCAACATTTAACAGCAGCCGCCAGATTTGTTGTTTACAGATTGACCCTGCAAATTAACACCAGAATCCTTTCCACCACCAGTTACAGCAGGCTTATAACGAGCCTTAATTTGCGATGCCATCATCAAGAAGGCCTTCTCTACATTAGTAGCATTCTTGGCTGACGTTTCAATAAACTCAATACCTAGGGAATCAGCAAACTCTTTTGCCTGGTCAAAGGAAACTGCCCTCTTGTTTGTCAAATCAGATTTATTTCCAACAAGCAATTTGTTGACATTGTCAGAGGCATATCTATATAAAAATTAACTCAGTGACAAATTGTACCTAAGTATCAATATCTACAAACCTGTCGATCTCGTGAAGCCATTGCTTAACATTATTGAAGCTCTCCAAATCAGTGGTGTCGTAAACAACAATAATTCCATGAGCTCCTCTATAGTAACTAGATGTGATAGTGCGGAAACGCTCTTGACCAGCGGTATCCCAAATTTGCAACTTGATTGTTTTACCATCCAACTCGATAGTGCGAATTTTCTGTCAAAAGATCAAAATAAGTAGAATGATGCTTGAAACTCACTTCCACTTACGAAATCAACACCGATTGTGGAGATATAGCTTTCAGTGTAGGTATCATCGGCGAAGCGAAGCAGCAAACAAGACTTTCCAACACCGGAGTCTCCAATCAAAAGTAACTTGAAAAGGTAATCGCTAATGTCGAGCATAACCAACCAAAGAGAAAAGGATAAAAAATAAAAACAAGGAAACCAATTAATATCCGGAATAATTATTAAACGTGATTCGACAGTGATGGACGATGTGTTTGGGATAGTACTAGGATGGTGGAACAAGGATTAACGAGCTGTTTCCCAGAGTTACATGGTGACTGGTGTAATTCACAGACACATTAGGATAAACAACCCTTAAACCAACAACAACCACCACTGTTGAATGTTTCCTCCCTGCCATACCTATCCATGATTCCTTCCCAATACTAAATAGGTCCACAAAGTCCACCATGTTCACAATCCTATTGAGTTGTTGATACTTACTATTCAGCTTGCATCTTTCTCCTCTTAACTTGAAAATTCTGTTAGGATAGGGTTTTATACAATGGACCTTCGGAAAAAGAGATGACAATAAACTCACAGATCTCTGTGTTGATTTCTAAAGCAAAAACATTTCACCATAAAGGCAATCGGTTGGAATGGAAAATCTTGATCTTTTTTCGAAGCACCTGGCATAACCAGACATTGGTTTTTCCCAGCAATTAAACCCACATGTAGTTTTTGAAATATCGATATTTACTAAAACATGAATTTAAGTATTTTACATTATGTAATGCAATGTTGCAGATGTGATTGGGGGATCAATCATCATGAATATTACCACCAGTGGAGTTAGTCTGAGCAAACGGATGATAAACATTGACATTATATCGGTTTGTAACAGACCCAAAGGAGCCCACTTTAAAGGAAGATGTCCGTGCGATGGAAACAGAGGAGTCGGATGAAATCTTGTCATCGCAATCTTCTATCACGCAATGAGACGAAAAATCAGCGCCTAGATATAGCTCTTCTACGTAAAGCGGAACATTAATTCTTGGTAATATAGCAATGTACCATTTGTTTGTTCCAAACAGCTAATACATTTGGGATTAAGATGATTTTAAACTAATACAGGAATAATTTACTGAGACTACCTCACAGAAATTTTTGTATGCTCCTTTAGAAAACGGACTCTTCCATCGTCTGACAATTGATAACCCACAATAAGTTTATAATAAAATATTCATTTATCAAGGAAATATCTTACTTTTTCTTGTTATCTTTGCAATCTTCGTTTTTTTCATGCTCGAAGGAAAACATTTCAATGGTCGTGCAACCGTTCATAACTTAAGAATAAAATGATAGCCACAAGCTTAGGCAACAAACTGCTAATAATGCTCCAACCAACTCACCTAAGTAAAAGTGAAATCCGAACAATACTCCAACCCCAATAGAAACAGCTGTACTCCCAATAAAAGTCACAAAAATCAATACTTCCTTTCCTTTCAATATCTGCAGCAACGTTTCATACCATTCTACTTTTCTGCCACTATGAGGTTCGACTATATGCAAATGATGATTATCTTCAAGTTTTCTTGATTGATCATCCAACTTTGGTGCATTTAAATCCGACTGAATTGCAACTAGTGTATTTAATGCAATCAATCTCCGATTCTCAGCAACCGCATTTACATCGCTTTCTTTCATTGGGTGTTTTGTATTTTTGGTGCTATTAATTCTATTCTTGGAATTATTATTTGCCTTATACTTCAATGTTTGATTAATCTGGTGATAAACACTTGATAATGACCCATCATCAGGATTTCCACCCAAGTGAGCCACCTTATGGTGACGGCCACGCAAAGATCCAAGCCTTGATTGCTTGGATGAAGGAGAATTGGTATGATCCGTTGAACGAAACGCATCAATCAATCGTTGGGGGTAAAACAGAGGTAATATATCTGGACCTCCTGCTGGAAAGAGCAACGAACCCGGAGAGAGAATACTTGGAACACATGCCAATCCTAGATATGCTGTACCTAATGTTACCCACAATAAAAAACTAAAAAAGAACCGATAATTTCTCAAACCAACACAATTAGCCAACCAAGGACAGTGATGGTCCATTCTCATAATACAAGTATTACACAGAGAGCAATGATGAGCTCGAAGAGGCTTCGGGTATCGACACTTCTTGCATTCGCTATAATTATGTAAAGCAACATCCTGTCCGGTAGGTGAAGCTACCGTAACTGAGAGAGAACCATTGAATGTTTGGTTCACGGGACTCAAATGTATATAATCCGACGGCGTCCCTGCATTTGTTGTGACCGCAAAAAAGTAATTAAAGATTATGTTAAAATAAATGAAACCACCAATAACCATATGAATATAGTACATATGGGGTGTCTGCTCAGATATTAATGGAACTATGACCAAAAACCCAGAATAACCTAACCCCAAAATCAGGAATATTGCTATAACTACCAATAATTTGCTGGCGATTATTATTAAATTATCGCCAATTATATCCAAACTAACATGCATCCAAAAGACATAATCAAAGCTTCGTTCCGTTGCCGCTGCATTATATACATCACGAAATGTGTACCTTTTTCGAAATGGATGTGATTGATGGGGGTGATCATCTGCTATATTTTGGAAGTTTTCATTGTGTTGATAGTCATGTTCATGACTATGTGCATGATTATGTTGTAAACAAGATGACATTCAATTGTCCTGCAGATACCGCTTTTACCTCACTGTACGGAAGACCATACAATAGATATCTGAACATACAAGACCTTAATCATACCAGATCAGATTGTTTTGCATAAAGTATTATAAATAATAGAAAAGCCACAATGCTACAAAAACACCATGATGTCACATAAGGACTTTTTATATTCGAGTTTTTGGATATTTCAAATTTGTGATTATTATCACGAATAGTTGCGAGATTTTAACTCGTAGCTCGTTGAATTATTTTGCTGGCGAGAGGACCAGCCAGTCGAGCGCATATACAGGCTGCCATAAAGTTTTGCTTCTCTCCAGGAAAATTATCAGTCATGGACAAGTTGTTGCGTACTGCTTCCACCTTGGGTGGTATTGCTGCCGTCGCTGGAATCGTTAGCGAGTACTGTTTGTATGATGGTAAGTTAACACGCAAACGTTCACTGTAATATTTACTAAGGAAGTTTACGACCAGTTGATGCTGGTACTCGTGCGGTTATTTTCGATAAGTTCAATGGTATTCAAGATAAGGTTGTGGGTGAGGGTACTTGGTTCAGAATCCCTTTCGTTCAAGTTCCTGTTATCATGGACGTACGCGCCAAGCCAAGATCAATCCATTCCGTTACTGGTACTAAAGATTTGCAAATGGTCAATATTTCTCTTCGTGTTCTCTCTCGTCCTCAAGAACAAAAGTTGCCTGAAATCTATCGCACCCTTGGAACCGATTTTGAAGATCGCATATTGCCTTCTTTAGGTAATGAAGTTCTGAAGGCTGTAGTTGCTCAGTACAATGCAGAAGAATTGTTGTCGAAGCGCGCTGTTGTTTCTGCTGGAATTAGAAATGCTTTGATTGATAGAGCGAACCACTTTAGTTTAACATTAGATGATGTTTCCATCACCCATTTGACTTTTGGTAAAGAGTTCGCTCGCGCGATTGAGAACAAGCAAGTCGCTCAACAAGAGGCGGAGACTCAAGCCTACGTTGTACAGAAGTCAGATCAAGAGAGAAAGGCTGCTGTTATTCGCGCCGAAGGTGAAGCTGAGGCTGCCGATTTAATCTCTAAGGCTATGGCTCAAGCTGGTAATGGTTTGATTGAAGTTCGCAGAATTGATACTGCTAAAGAAGTTGCCAACAGTCTGTCCAAGTCAAGAAATGTTACGTACTTACCAGCGGGCAACAATGGAGCTAACATGTTGTTGAGTGTTGGTGGCAATGCTCCAAGCAATGTTTAAATGTATATTATTTATAGCTCAATAGTCTTTTTGTTTATAGTGAAAATTGGTAGTCGACGTAAAGTTAATCATATATTTGTTCAACATGATGCTCTTTCAAAATTTAACAAAATAGTGGAAAATATGCAAGTACGGGAAGCCGCCAATGTGGCGAGTGCACGTCTTGTGCTCATAAGGCTCCGGTAATTCAAACCATTCAGCCTCTGGTTCCCCAATGATAACGTCGCTATAATCATACGTTAAGAGTGGAATAGACGTCCCATTCTCCTCAACGCTTTCTTGGATCAACCGGACTGGAGCATTGTCATCTACAGCCATGTAAATATGGACCCGAATATCATACTCCAAGTGCAAGAAATAATTGCACCTCACGCCGTCAATAACAACCTCTTTCACAAAATGGGCCTCGGACAAATCAGGATATGGCATTTCCTCACCTAGAAATGATCGTTTACAATCATCAATTGGTGGTAACCGCACCATATATTCATTTTCAGAATCGTATCGACGAATATAATACTTTGCTGCCTCATATCCAGCTTCAACTTCGGCCCTCGCTTTGCGGTTAACATAGTCGTAATATAAAGTCATTCGTCTTTTATGGGGTGGGTACGTTGAGTCTTCCCCAATCAAATGCGCTGTAATTTCAAGATTGCCTGAAAATTGAAGAGGAAACGTGGCTTTGGGATTGGTGTCGGCTAAAGTAAAGATCGCTAAAGTAACGAGAATGGTACAAACCATGAACATAAAAATACACAATGGAGTCATTTTTCTCTGTGTTGCATCGTTTCCAAAGTGATATAGACGATGCAGGATGGGGAATAAGGCACCATACGGTTGTATTGTTGCTTATGTCTATTGATTTGTAGTTTATTATTATTGTTTTATTAATTATTTGGTTTTCTTGATTGGAGGATCCCGGGATATGCGGCCGCCTCTGCCCAGTTCATATCTGCTGTGCGGCCGCTGCAGCGCGGGAGAGTCGACATACTGCTGCGCTCTCCTCACTTTTTTGTCAAACAAGCTTGCATATATATATAAAGCATATTAGGTCCGAGGTGCTGAAAATAATAGAAGTATGTTGTATCCATTGGGGATTGTTATCATAACCACCCTCATATATGTTGGTGAAGAGGATAATTACAGTAGACATTCAATAGAACGATTGAAAGCTGAAATATTTGTAAGCGGCAATTTTTTCTTCTATCCTTTCCATGCGACCACCCGAATCAGTAGTAACCGTGAACATACTTCTCTTTAGTTACATCGGGAAGTAATGCTAACTCTCTCGACAATGGAAGCAACGCATCTCTTGCCTCCCTGAAGCCAGGAACATTTTTGACAGTCAATACTCCTATACCGTCAAAACCATAAGCTTCGGCTATCTCTTGAGAAAAATCCTTTCCGTCGATCAAATCACGATGGTCGAGTTCAAACACATCACCAATAGTAACATTCACAGCAGTTGATGCCATTTTGATGGACGTTAATCGATTTCAATGGCTGGTCAGTTACCAAATTTATGAAGTGGAAACAGTAACCAGTACGTAAACAAAATACATAGTAGATTTAGATTGGATTCCAATACCCACAACGAAAAGCCATCATAACGAAGGTAGTCATACTATTTAACAGTTATTGTCATATGTCGGGATGTATACTTTATAGGATGGAGCCAGCGTTGGAAGCAATACGAGGCCACATATCAGCACATTCCTTAGCAACTGGACCAGCAACTGCTGAACCCTTCATTTCACCCTTATTATTGACGATGACACCAGCGTTGTCCTCGAAGTAGATGAACACACCTTCCTTGCGTCTCCAAGTCTTGCGTTGACGGACGACGACGGCAGGATGTACTTTCTTTCTTAATTCAGGCTTTCCCTTCTTGCAAGAGGCCATGACTAAATCACCAACGCAAGCTGATGGCAACTTGTTCAAGCGGCCCTTAACTCCACTGACGGAGATGATCATAAGTGACTTGGCACCAGTGTTATCAGCGCAGTTAAGCACAGCAGCAACTGGCAAACCCAAGGTCATCTTGAACTTGGTTCCGACGGCTCCTCCTCTTCCTGTAGAGAAAATATCAAAAAATGACATTAGTTGGCATCAAAGAGCACGGTAGTCGAACTACCACACACCATGGACCCCTACCTTTTCCCATTTTAAACTATAAAGGCTAGAATATGACTAACTAGTTAGAATATTGACAAAGCAAATAGCCCTTCATGGACTTGTTGGATGGTGCTGGTCGGCCAATCAACCACACGATCATGTATTCTCCGAATTTTCTAAACTCCAAAAAGTTATTTAGTGATTTCCATAATTGTTGTTCTGTGTAAAAGCCCAAAATAAGAATGGAAGCGCCAGTGCCAGCAGTGCTGGTCCGGTCGCCTTTTGAAAAAAAAAAAAAAAAAAAAGTACATCCAAAAGCTGGTATTCTAATGAATGCTTGATTGTGCAATTGAAGAGTTCAAAGATGTACTGTGCTAGTAAGTTTTGGTTTGTGGTGTTTGTTTTAGGGCTTTGATCGGTTTGTTTAGTTTCAGGAGAGATTCCAAAGGAACCTGTAGTGGTGAAGAGTACAGGAATATTGTTCGAGAAATCTTTGATTGAGAAGGCAATCAAAGCGGAGGGAAAGTGTCCAGTCACTGGAGTTGCAGTGTCAGAAGAAGATATCTTACTTGTAAAAGCAACGAAATTAAACCCTTCGA
>JACCEA011083481.1_pt1 | contig 12520 bp, 6 predicted proteins | sample 7449851 | NCBI WGS metagenome assembly JACCEA01 (sample SAMN15323453, study PRJNA562643) | freshwater metagenome | isolation source: river surface water | place: USA:Blue River Watershed | collected 2017-08-18 | reverse complement strand
CAACCAAATTGGGAGAGTTGGTGGTGTCAGAGCTCATATTATCAACTATTTTCAATTTAATTTTGCCTGATCTGGAGAGCCAAATGGTTCCGTTACCAAAAGAAGGAGTAGCTGCTGCATTTATGGAAGTTATTTTGTTGCTAAATGGTATGCTGCCTGTTTTATCTGCAGAAGTCATCCAGCAAAGTGTTTTGCAACCATCCAGACTCTCAGGAAGTTGTTTACCCAAACTTCTTTCCACATGGCCCTTAGTCCCAGCATGGCAATTTTTAGATGATGCTGTTGGTGGTTCTTTAGTGCAAACAGACGTCATTGCATCAATTGAAAATGTGCGACTTCATTCGGTTTTGCTTGAACTCTGCCGTTTAATTGTATCAACTTCAATGATTGCTGGTTCTGACGCCTGCGCTGAATCTGTCCTCCCGCATGTTGACACCTTTTTCAAAAATTTTGTTCAAGTCTTTGGTATGATTCCTGTCGAAAGTAAAGCTATGATGAAAGCCTTTGAACTTGGAGCTGAAATATATTTACCCTTGGTGCAATTGATGGGGGCCGAAGCATTCTATACCGCCGTCCCTAATTTGAATCCACGATTGGAGCTCTGGTTGGGAAGTATCGGATCTTCTATCCCGCCACGAAGCCCTCCGCTTCCTTCTAATATTTGGCCAGAGGTTACCAATGAAACCAGTAACCAACCAGAAAAAAAGAAGGGTATTATGCAATGGATATCTGGGAGATCAAAGTGGATGTCTTCCCTTACTTCATCTAATACTCCTGCAGGACCCGGATCTCTTCCAGCTTCTTCCACTCCCACTCCAGCAGTGACAATGTCGACTCCGTTCACTCTACCTCGTTCTACCATCAAATCAGATGATCCTAAAGTAAATATTCAAGATTCTGGTGGTCATCTATCAAATGTTCATAGCAATGTCCACTTGTCCAATATGGTGGAGACACAATCTGCACGCAAGGTCAGCGTTTCCAACAAGCAGTCTGTAATAGGCCAAGAAGGAAGCGAAATGTTGGTTACTCCGAAACGACCTTCATATACTGCAAAACTTCTCGCTCGTACTCCTGGAACTTCTTCGAAAGAATATACTCCAACTCAAGGCACGGAATTGGTCGAGTTGGACTCGATATCAACGCCTTTGCCACCAAAGCATAAGATATTAGAGAGTTCCACTGCAGGTCATTCATCGGCCAATGGAAATTACCTTATCGATGTTGATGATAATGATGGTCAAAAGCCAGGTAACTCTGTTGAAACCCTTCCCATCAATCACAATGATGACAGCTCAACAGGAGAGATTTCGATCGGTAATTCAAAAAAGAAGCGGACAATTGAGGATCACGACATTGAGCTTGACTCAATCGACAGCGACATCGACGCTGCTGATATCTCGTCCGACGAAGAACCACGTGACCAATTACCACCGACTTTGGCAACCCCAGCATCAAAAACGATCACGGAAATTTTTAAAGAAGTGCATACTCCTCATCCCGCAATAGACAGTGTTGATAAAAAAATCCCGCTGCCAGAAGGTAACGCAATATCTGAAGAGGTTCCAATCCATAATCTTCTTGTGTCTAATGACATTAACAACTCAGGGGACGAGATGCTGACTCCTCTTGCAGGCTCACCTGAAATGCGAACTTTCCATCAATCTCCTCAAGCCACCCCAAAGTTTCTATCTACCAAACAACCGAAAGAAAACTCAAGTCGATTATTGTTTGAACGTACCAATAAAGCGGCAATAAGTGGAAGTCATCGCAACAATCCCTATAAAGTTTATCAAAAACTTATGCATGGTCGCGGAAAAAACCAACAGCGCGCAAGCTCCGCTAAAAGAGTTCCTCAAACTACTCGAAGATCATCCACTACCGCTTCTTCCAAATCGATATTATACAGCTCAAATGACTTAGAAACAGCGGAAGAGGTCGAAGCAAGAGAATTACGTTGCAGTGAGACGGCATGGTTGCTTGCAGGTAACGGACGTTGGAATGTGGACAAAGAGATGAAGGATCGTGCAAGTAGAGAACAAAATAAACTATTGAAAGGAGCAAAGCATACTTTTTATCACGTTAATCATAACGAATGGAACCCAGCTGCACAAATGTCCATGACAGCACCAAAGATTGCCGTGGACGTTGCCGGAGATACTGGTTCTTTCATTAACTTTCAGTTGCATTCGAATACTCAATGGAAGTTGGAAGATGCTCCAGGATTAATTCGTTGTATGGTTACCAATCCAGCAGAGTCCCTTTTGATGACTTGCAGTCGCACTGCGGTTAGACTTTGGAGTCTTTCGAGTCATCCTTTGCAGCACGTTTCTTCCTACACAAGTCATTCCTTGCCTCCGTTCAACGGGGCTTTCCTTCGTACTGGACAACATGCGATGACTTGTGATGGGAGTGTGCATGTTTGGGACATCGAATCTCGTCATGCATTATCCATAATATCTCCACCGGATAAGCTCAACGGCTTCTCTTCTGCCACTGTTATACCATCCAAGTTTGGTGTTCATCCATCAATTGATGCAGTTGGAGATGAGCAGATTCTTTGTACTGTTCAAGACAGTGTTTGCTATTACGATGTTCGTTGCTACTTTCAACATAAGCCATTACAACGGGTTGCTGAGTGGACTCTTCCCCAGATTCCTCCTCCACAGGGAAACTTTATGACCAGCACGATCGAACCACTGCAACTAACGTGCGCTGCTAGTCATGAACACTACGTATTTGCAGGTTCAAACTCTGGTGGTTTGTGGGTTTTGGATAGACGAATGGGTAAAGTTTTATATTCGTGGCAAGGTCATGATAGTCCGATTCTAAAGGTATTTGATGTTTTATATTTCTTTAAATTTGATGTTTGGTCTCATATTATACTTCATTTTCAGATCAATCCAGTAAGTGAGCGCCACTTCCTGGCAGTATCAGAAAAGTCTGCAGCAGTATGGGAATATATATCTGACCCAATACATACACCGAGCTCGTTGTTGCTAACATCCCCTTCATCCCTGAATCCATCTTCAAGCATACTGTCATCAGCAGGCAATGTTATTTCTCAGAGGGAATATTTGGATCCAAACATGAACATCAGCACTGGGACAAAGGAGAATATTTCTGCGGCGACAATTGCTAGTGGCGGTGCCGGACCTACCACTAACATCAGTGGCTTCCATGTGGGATTGGGTGGTATCGGGGAAGTGAAGCGTTCCTTAAGTATTAAGAGTGCAACCGAAGGTGTTTACTCTTCAAGTAATCTGATACTTACTTCATTTGATAGTAGCTCTGTGCAACTTGGAACCAATGCTCCTGGGGCAATCAATGGCCCAGGGGGAGTAACCATGGGTGGCGGAGGAATTCGATATGGGGGATTAGAGAAAGATATCGGTCTCTCTTCTAAGCCTCAGCACGTTCTGTATTGTTTGTCTGGACACAAATTATACTCTGGATTTTTGCCTACATTTGATGTGACCAGTCGGGATAGAATAAATGTAACATCCTCATTTGGAAAGGAGGTAAGAAAATTTGGAATGGATAGATTGGTAATTCTTATAAATGTCCATTCCACAGGCAAATGAGTTTGAGGAACTGAAATTGTCTCAAAGCTATTTTTCTGATCGCAAAGGTGCGAAATTAACGCGCAGCAAACTTCAAGTAACAAGCGCTGTGCTGCTTCCATTGAGAAGATTGCTGTTGCTTGGAACAGAGGATGGTTTAGTTCGTGTTATTTCGTAGTAACTAATAATATCATGGAAATTCAATAGGACAATAGTTTTTTTTATACAACCCTTTTAAATCGTATGTATTGAGGCGTATGATGAATGTAATTAGTTAGTTATAAATGTCGGCATGTTATGGACGTTGACGAAACATTTACGTCCAAAGTCCAAACAGCAACCATCACCACCACCGAAAAACAAAAACTTTTATGTAGCATTATTCTTTAAACGTAAGTTCTGTAAACTTGGTATTATATATTATAAACGGTTATGTGATAATGCTCTTTTAATAGATTTGTTGTATCATCTTACTCTCTATACAAGATTGTCTACTGTTTTGTATTTTCAACATCACATTTCCTTTTCCTACTGACTAATATCATTGGCGTTCGAGATTCATTCATTTCTTGTTGCTTATCCTTTTCTTCCAACGAACTCATGACATTGATCGATGGAAGATTACCGTCCTCATTTTTCTGGGGAGTTCTTCTTTTGGCTGTCAATTGTTCAGCTTTAGACCATAAATAATATCCATTCTTTGGTTGCCGGGCTGGGACAATCGCACATGTTCGACCTCCATGTGTTTCAAACAGGATTTCGTTGCCATCGGGCATTGTTCGTTTCTGCCTCGCCTTGCCCTTGTCCCAACGGTAATGAAAAAGCCAATGAACGGGAAATTCTTCGTATTTTGCATCAGCTGCTATTGCCGTAACCAGAACGTAATGCATTTTGGTCAATAGTTGAGAGCAGCCCTCAATATTAATGTCACACGCTTTTGTTTGAGGGTGTATACCAGCTTGGTAGAGGATTTCATCGGCCAGATAGTTTCCAATACCACAAAACAGTTTTTCCTGATCCAATAATATGGCCTTTATGGATGTACTGTAGCATGATAGAGTTGATTGCAGTTCTTGTGGAGTAGGCAATTTATCCAAGACAGGGTCTAAGGCCAGGTCTTTGACAGGAGAAGATGCTTCCACATTAAGTCTCAACTTAATGCGACCTAACCGACGCGGATCGCAAAAAGCAATTTGGGTTCCATTATCAAATATTAGCTCAAGTTTAGTAAACCTTGGAGGCCAGGGAGTGTCTTCATTTGTTTCAATCTTGAATGTCTTGTATGTAGGAATTGGCTTTCCCTTGATGATAAAGGAACCCGTCATACCAAAATGAAAAAGGACCTTCACACCATCAGAAACAATTGTTGAATATGGGATGCTGGACGAGATAGGAGGATAAAATGAAAACCACATCTGCTTTCCCTTGCGATGAATAGTCCTAACTTTCCTACCCAACAATGCCAATCGATACAAAGTCAGGTCTGTCTCGGCATCATCGTTATTGGTTGAATCTTGATTTTCCATGACTCCAATTTTCGATGATGGAGAACAAAGCATGTGAAGAGCATCGTGTATTTCAGTGGCTATTACATGCTCAAATATAATATCGTCGAACAGTCCATCACGGGGTCCTCCACCAGATTCTAGAAGATTCACAGCAACAATCGTTGCATTGGTACATTCTTGTGATAACCACGATCGAGCTGACTCCACTTCAACGAGTTCCGGCATATGTGTTTCCTTTCAATGAACAAAGGGCTTTAAAAGTATAAAGCATTAATTATTGTGTTGTTTGGAGCATCAGCATGAAGGAAGTAAGTATTGTATAAGCTTCGTGGTACAATATTCCATATTGTACCACGTCATGTCATGTGGACTTTTTATGTTTTACGCACAAAGGATGAAGACTTACAAACAATCGATAAATGTAATAAAGATCAAAGATTGTGCGTTGGTTTTCATCATTCACTCATTAATTAAAAAAAAAAAAAAAAATTAATCAGATATCGCCAACATGGAAGACATACCAAATATTGTGGACAATCCAAGTAACCCATTGAAAGTGGGTGACCGCGTTATCGTGTCAGGGGGAGAGCGTCCTTTTGCTGGTGTTATCACAGGCCTCATGAGTGACAAGGAGTATCGTGTAAAGTATTACGAGTATGAAGTTGAAGTATCGCTACCAGCAGACTCTTTGAGACGACTAATTGTTCAAGATGCTATGCAATCAGCAGATGTAACTATTGGTACCGTATGCCAATGCAAATATTCTGTTGACCAAACTTATTATGAAGCAGTAATCACAGGCATTACTCAATACGGCTTTGTTGTTACGTACCCACAATACGGGAACACTGAAGAAGTTCCTGTTGAGTATCTAAAGCATTCTTTTACTCTTTCGAAGCAGGATAGTTCTAGCAGTAGTTCCAAACCGTCTATGATTGATAAAAACAATAGTGCAAATTCCAAGAAGACTGGTCTTATACCGATTCCAGAGAATCTACAAATTCTTCCTACCGATACAGAAGAGGTATTATGTATAATCTAGAATTGAAAATTTTGGAACCATTACGTATACTCTCTTAGGAAAAAGAGAGAAAGCGAAAGAGACTAAAAGCAATCAAAAATAAGAATAGGTTGATACAGCAAGAAGAAGAAGTTGCGCAGGTTCAACAAAGTTGGAAGAAGTTTGTCGAAAAGGTACCGAGTAACTTTTTGTACCAATTATAATTATATTTGATATCATCATCAATGTTCTCACCAGGGTTCCAAAAGATCAATGTCCGGAATTGTGAAGAAGAGTATGTTTGAATCATCGGAAGATGTACATGCGAAAGTGGGGGTAGTTAATAGTGGGAAAGGTATGACAAATTATCAAGAAAGGAAGAAACATAAATTTGAACAAGATGAGTCTTCATAACATTATGCATGATTTCTTTGAGTTCACTAAGGATTAGTTTGAGGACAATTTGCTGGTATCTTTGCCACCAAGTTCTTGATTGACCCTACGATAGATAATCATGGAGTTGACAAAACGATGAGAAATAAGACAGTATGAGGTGACATGAGGAATGAGGATTTTAAATTATAAATCAAACGTTAGAAGAAAATTCTCATGCACCTCATTCACTAACGTTCCGAATATTTCTACAGCAGTAACTGAGCTATTACATGGAAACGGTTGAAATCCATATTCCACGATGCCAAGAATTACGAACAAATTCACCATCCATCTTAACTTACGGTTCAACACAGTAGCAACATTCATTGAAATCTCTTCTCTTCCCTTCCCCAATGTCACAGAAACTTTCACTGTAACAGGGGATGACAATAGACAAGCATTGGCATATTCACTTTTCAGCTGATCAAGGCTGTTCCCAAGATTTTCCAAAAGCAAGACGAATTGAGGGTATCTACTTTCCTTTTTTTCGGTGGACCAACGATTCATAAGTTCCTTTGGGAAAAAGGCTAGTATTCTTTTCCATGCAGATTTTACACATTTAACATCGCTTTGATAGTCGTACAAATTATTAGTAAGTGACGATGATTTGCAAATTTCATCCACAGCAAAAGCTATTGCTTCAACAACATCAATACCTTCTAATATTGCTAAAAACATAGAAGAAGATCGCTGTCTACAAAATGGGAATTTAGAAGTTGAACACGATACTGTCCTTCGCTTGACAATTTCCCCCCACGGAATGATATGTGTGCGCAACATGGTTTCATTTGATGCAGATGCAATCCTTATTGGTGATAATTCTGACGATTCAATCAGTTCATGCGAAACAAAGTCCCCGTAACCTTCCATACTATTAGTTAGATTATCTAATAACTCGTTGTGATACACAATAGTGTCGTGATGCAAACTCAATCCCATTTCATCCCAACTGTTATTGAATACGACCGATGGATGATATATAGAAGCAACTTTACTGCTTTCACGGATTATCACAGCATAATCCTTGATATATTCATTATCACGGGCTATAATTTCTCCCCGTAAATTTGATGATGAGAGAGATAAATCCGAAAGAAGAAATTGTCTACTTTCATCACTATGACACAATTTACTATAAACATATTCCAAGGAGTTTGTTTCTCCAAATCTTCTCTCGATACGTTGAACCATATGAGTTGATATTTCTTCACATTCTAATTCACCAGCGAGATAGTCTTGTCTACTGTTGCAGACTCTTTCATTCCAATATTTTTGAAATTCAGAAAACAAAGGAAAATCAGAATAACAATAATTATCAGCATCATCTCGATTTGCAAAAACAGTACATACAGCTGCAATCATCATCGACGTGTCTTCTGTATTTTCTGTATGTAGCAAAATTACGTTTCGGTTTCCATAGTTTCTACTCCAGATTCCACATATATAACCAATTAGCTCTTCCCGATTTCCAATGACATCCATTTTTTGTTCAAGATAGTCATCTTGAAATCCAGGAGGAATATGAGGCGATAATTCATTTGCGGAATTTAGATCACCCTCAATAAGAAAGAATGCATACTTTAACATGGAGTTGCGAAGATTTCTCTCTTTCCTAAAATGCGGACCCTCGATTGCAGATGATTCCAGCACAATACGATCGACAGGTTCTTTTTCAATCACAACATCAGCAATCCACATCTCACGACAAGATATTGGGCTCGACCCCATATCTTGATTATTGCCTACCAATGCCAGCATATAGTTACCCATGGGCAAAGTCAATTCGCCCGGTCCAATTGCTACAAGATCCGCAACATAACCTTGTAGTCCTTTGAGAAAATCCATTTGCGAGTCACAAAATCTACGTGGCACTTCATCTTGATCGCTCGATTTGCGTTCACCTCGATCGATAAGTAAAGATAAAACTAAAGAATTTCCCGGTTTGCTCTCGACGTAGCATGTATCGCTATGGATGATGGATAGATTTGAATTCGAAATGCTGCTAACGGTTAACGATTGAGTAATCTCGTCGTGAATTGATTCTTCAGACAGATCAATTGTATGTGGAGTGTTCATAGCATTCGAAGAAGAAGTGATAATTGTACTTTTCCTCAATTTCGAATTTTCCAACATACGATTCGACCGTTGTAACGGAGATACAGTAACGTGATCGCAATGGTAATTCCTAGACACATGCAAGTTTTTCAATGATTGGGAATCGTCTGTCAAGTCTAATATAACCGTGTCCTGTGAGGATATTTTTATTTCCACTCTTTCCTTCTGTAGTATCTCCTTATCATCACAGCTCAAATCAATCAAGTCCGTTGACGTTTTTATCTGCAAATTTTCATTGATATCGATGTTCTTCCTTTTCAATCCACTACAATGACGCAATCTATTTCCACTAGAAAGAGGAGTTCGATTGACTTCCAAATCGTCATTCGACAGAATGTTCATTCCGCGAGATGTTGATTGAGTCCTTTTGTATTCAAGAATTTCCAGATATTTCCCAGCGGAAGGAACTGTTTCATTTACTGGATCACCTGAATTATGATTTCCTATAAATTTAGATATTTTCGGAACAGAATCTACGTGGTAATTGTCATTATTATAGGAGGTTGGCTTGGAAGAAGGCGCGCTAGTCACTTTAGGAGCAAATTGTTGCTGTTCGGCCCCTTGCTCGTACAAAATCCAGGCTTCTTGTTCAGACATTCCCCAAGATATGTATTTTTTTATCGACCGTTCACAAGGAGGATCAAGCTTGAGCATTCTCTTTCTTTTGACAGAAAGTATGCTTTCGTCAGTATGCAACCTGGAATTATCGCGATCCGGAGGACTGAGTGAAAGCTCTACAGATTCCCCAAAGCCATTCTTCTGTTCATGAGGTAACAAAAAGTTGCTGAAGCGATTGTAGGATGGTGATTCAAATCGTCCTAAATTTTGGTATGGAATCTGTTGAATGGTTCCATGATGACGGTCCTATCACATTCATATTATGGTATTCTTACTTCTTTATTTTTCTGAACATCACGTAGAGTTTTGAGGACTTCACCAGTTTCTTCTATAGGATATGTGCTGGGTCTCTCCATTGCTGTTCGATTTCCGGTATTAGTACTGGAGCTATCCGAATGGAGTTTAACGGGCTCACGATGTACCCTATGGATAACTGGTGCCTCTGATGGTGGATAAAATGATCCGTCCTGTTCAACAGTACCGTGACGAGGTTGAATCAGTTCATATGGACCCTTGGAAGGGTGATAGATTTCATTGAACAAATGGAAGCATGCTTTGGCACCCTCAATGGTAAGACTATATAACTTCATTGCTGCATAACCTCCCCCTTCTTCATTAATGAGACCCTTCCGTTTCAAATCATCCTTAGCTTTCCAAGCTCCATGCTTGCGAGTTCTATAATCATAGTTCATTTCATGGTCAGTGTATCTAGAAGCTCTCTTTTGAACTGCTGTAGTGGGTTGCGGATTTTGACCAGGACCTCGGTATTCTAGCCACAGCGCTGCAAGAATTGCAAAGCTCGAGTCGCGATAGTTTCGTTTTCGCACAACGCGTTCATCCATGATGTCATGGGAGGCGCGACCTTCATGTTCGGGTAATAATATGGGTTCTTCTCCCAGCACAATTTTAGAAAGTGTTTGCACAATTGTCGCGTTTATCGCCGCAGGTATACCCAATACCATACCTGCATGCTGACCCGTCTTGGGAATATAAATTTTCGCCCTAGATCGCTCAAGATGACTTACTGCATCTTTCCAGGAATTTTGATTCCTATTGTTGTTTCGCACCGCGCTTGTGTGCCTCGCTTGGGCTGCACTTATCAGTCGATCGTGCCAGTCATCAACATTTTGTCTTCGTTGTGTTGTCATATTATAATTTTATCCGAGGGAATATGCTTCTATTTTCTCGATATGTAGTATTCCTATTGTGAACCTCACGCAACAATTAATATTGGGATGAAAAGAGCGTTGTTGAAATATCCTTTGTAGGAAAAGAGCGGCAAATGTATGACTGACGACTGATTCTCTACAATACAACACTGTTCTAGTATTCACAGAATACTTACCAAAATGTTGAGGAAGCACCGATTGATACCTACACAAACAACATAGCTATTTTCACGGGAAATTTTTCAAACGAGGATATCTTTGATCCCCAGATTCAGTCGAGGAGGGCTAAAAAGATGATCCGAGTGCAGAAAAAGATTGACGTTCACGTGAGAACAAAAGTTTTTCTCCCGAAAGTTCGTGACTCGAGAAAATTGCTATTGAAAAAAAAAAAAATAAGAAAACACCCGTATAAGCAAAATCCCTTCCGAGATGCTGATGGGTGGATGGGTGAGCATTTTTGCCACACGCAATAAAATTACATCAAATTAGGGCCCTTCTTGTTATTATTAACTAGAAGTGCCCCACATATAATAAGGCCTTATACCAGCATGCTCCAAACTATTCACAACAGTATGCACCACATCCAGGAAAGGATATTATCATGAATGGTTAAACATTAAAGATGGTGCTACAATGCTTATTAATTGTATCACCCAATCCAATAATATAAGAAGTTCATACAAAATAAAATTAACACAATTGAGAACCAGGACTGTTTGCGAATACTGCGGCAATAAGACAAGTGGCATAGTTCTCAATTGAAAAATGCGAGTAACTTATTTGAGCATCCAGAAAGTTAATCTTTGTACCATTTTGTGCATCAAACAATTGACCTGTCAAATCATCCAAATATGGGACAGTACATTCTTCATCAATACACATACTCTCCCCTTGGTAGTTTACAGTTACATCGGGTGGGCAAAATGACCCCACAAATTCGTCTTTGATTGCCTTTTTAACTAACTCGTCCAAGATTGAGTTGAATGTTGGGAAGATTTTTCTGAGGAACACATCCATTGCAACAAGATCAGAAATGCACGGGGTATTGATATCCAGAAAGTTTGAATGTCCTTTAGTTATATAATCATGCCATTTCATCATGGAATCGAAGACAAAATAACCTAGCTTATCTAGTTTTATCGCACTTTTCACCAAAGAAAAATTCACAGCGGCTCTAACATTGTCACAAGTAACGGGATTTACAACTTTGATTTTCCCACAGGTTTTTTGACATAATCGAACGAAAGACTTTGGACTAACTCCAATATTGTATCCAATCTTCCTTGTTCCATTTCTTTTTGTTATACCAGCCATCATATGTGTTGTATTCAGATTGATCTTTGAGAAATCAATGAAATCAACCATACTTACGGGACTCAAGATTAAGAGATGTATGGAATTATCAGAGCACGATTGAGTAAAGCGGGACAACTCGCTAACAGGTGAAGGATTTGATGATTTTAATTGAGATTGATCAATACCTTGCAATTGATCATAGGGGTCTCCAAATCTGGGAGGGAAATTTGGAAATATTCGACTGGCATCTTCCAACGTATTGTAGCCTTCTGCAAGGAAAATTTCATATTCGATTAGACTTGACCATCCTATTAAAGACATGAAGTAATCTACAAGATGAGCTTTATCCGCAGGGTTTAACATTGTTAGGACAAAGGCCACTTTGGCTGGTTGAGCCAGATGAACTAAAGTATGAAGAAGCAGGACAATTCCTAATAAATCATCCGTGTCGCATCCTACATCGGTGACGACAATAAATGCCATTTTGAGAATTTCGGGGTCCTGTGTCGACATTATGCAAACATATCCTATAATAGTTTGTGTTGAAAATTTTACAGGGACAAATTCCATGTTATGCAACGGCCGGACCAGTGCCAGCAGGCCAGAGCAGAGAGCAGCGCAGCAGTGCGCAGCAGCCAGCAGCAGCAGCCCACCATGTCTGCTGCTGGGCATGGCAGCAGCGAAACCAGAAGCGCACGCGCCGCACAGCAGGCACAGCAGCAGGCACAGGCACAGCAGGCACAGCGCATGTACAAATAACACAGAAAAAACCGAATTCCAATGCAAGAGTTGCTAATTTGGTATTGTATTATTCCT
>JACCEA010588573.1_pt1 | contig 12521 bp, 18 predicted proteins | sample 7449851 | NCBI WGS metagenome assembly JACCEA01 (sample SAMN15323453, study PRJNA562643) | freshwater metagenome | isolation source: river surface water | place: USA:Blue River Watershed | collected 2017-08-18 | reverse complement strand
ATTTCTCTTTCAAACGTTTTACTTCTTGTTTCGCTTCGTACAATGCTTCGCCGATGCAGTCTTCGGCAGTCCCGTCTTTGAGAACTTCACGAGCGTCCTCATACAGGCACCCTCCCAGGTAGTGCGAGCCCATTTCGTGCCCGTCAAACATAACACGCACTCGCAACATAAACCAGTCCAAGTCGCAGTTATTGACCTTGCGTTCCATGTCTGCAATATCGTAGCAGGAGTCATCAAAACAGTGACTCAGAGCAATGTCTTCCCAAGTCTTGTCCACGATCACAGTAAACCCATCACGCTCGTATGTAGCCAGTGTTTCGTAGTGTCGCATGTCAGCTCCTTTGCAGTGTTTAAGCATGTATTATAACACGGGCCGCAACCCGTGTCAACCAAAGCCCTTACCAACTGGAGTGGTATTCAAAGTCCCAATCTAGGGGCAGAGTCAGACACTCGTCAATGATCTTAACAGTGTGCTCGATATCTTTGTAGTACCACTCGTCATAGTCAGTATTGCCGAAGAAAAAGCCTTGCTGTCGGGGAAGCAGTTCGTCGGCCAAATGCTTGAAGTCCAGAACACGTTGGCACACATCTCGCAGTTCAGTCAACTGCTCGCGACTTACCCAATAATTGCCGCAGTCGTCTTCGCCCTCCTGCACATTGTCTACAAACCATTTGTGGATCTGATTGGCCTTGCGCCAATAGCCGGCTTCGATTCGAATTTCCTTGACAGGAGTGGAGTCACCCCAACGACCAAAGCGCCCCTCCAGTTCGGGAAACAGAGCCGCGATAGCGTTCATTTTAGGCTCGTCATCTTCACGGAAGAGCTTGCTCATGTAGCGGCGGCCGCTCAAGTACATATCCAGACCCATTTTACTTGCCTTTCTTCACAGTGATGTTGTAGGGGTAGCCATCGTGGTAAACGAGGCTTTCACGCACATAGGTTTCGTCGCAGACAGTCATGAACTACACACGGTCGATCCACTTGCCCTTTAGAAAAACGTCCCAGCTCATGTCTACTCCTTAGCGGTACTTAGAAGTGCGTTCCTGCTCGTAGCAGTCCTCTTCGTCTTCTTCGTCCTCGTCCTGCTCAACAAGGTCGTTGGCCTTCATCATCTCTGCTACATCGTGCTCGCTGAGCCAACTCAGTGCCATGTCTGCCACAGCACGGGCGTCGATCAAGCCCTCGTCCATCATGTCGATCAGGCGGTTAGTCTCGGGGCGGGTTTTGCGATGATCAAATCCGTACATGTCAGCTCCTTAGTGCGTTGTTGATGTGTGTATTATAACAGGACTGGAAAGCCCTGTCAACCTCAAGGGTTATTCGAAGCTCACAGACACGTCGACCTCAATGTCAGTGACCTCGCCAGCGAGATCGTACTTGATCCCGGTCACAGCCGCGCCGTAGCGAGCAGCCTCAAGCCTGCGCTCAACTTCGTGCTTGAGATCGCCGATCATGTCAGCAAGAAAGTCCCCGGCACTGTCCTTAACGCCTTTCAGCGTTTCGTTGATCGCGTTGCGGCTCATGTCCTCTTGACCGTCCATGATCATCTCAATAAAGCCCTCAGTCTGGTTGATCAGAGCTGCCTCAACGATCGCATCGATCAGTTCCCGCTTTGCCCACAGGATTTCGTGGGCTTTGAAAGTACGCTCGCCTGCTTTGTAAACTACGGTCATTTGGTGCTCCTATTGCGTTGTCTATGTGTGTATTATAGCGCCTTTCGGCGCTATGGTCAACCAATAACCAGCATATTTGCAGGGACTTTCCAACGCCCGCTACCCGTGTTCACTGTAACGAACTTCTGGGCGATCTTCTCCACAGTACCGCGGTAGGTCATGCCGTTCTTGTTGCTGGTGAACGACACGGCGGCTCCCAACGACAGCGCTCGCTTCTGCGTCTTGATCAGCGATGCGCGAGCGAACTTGACAGCGTCGATCATGCTGGACAGTTCAGTGTCCGTCCAAGTGCCAAACATAATGGCAGAGTTGATCTGTTTGATATCCACGTCTTGCTCCTTTTGCAGTGTGTAAGCCTTAATTATATGGTAAAACCAAAGCCCTGTCAACCACTAGGGTCTTTAGGCACTCCAGTAGGTCTCGCTAGCGGGCGAACAAGTCCAGGGTGTGTCGTACCGTTCCTGGAACTCCTCACCACTCATCAAGTTCTTGCGAGTCACGTAGGTCTCGAATATTTTGACAACATAGCCAGGGCGGCGCGGGTTAGCTCGCTCAATAGCGTCCAGGGTCATGTTAGTGAAGTCTGTCTTTGACCACAAGACCATGCCCTCTTTGTACCGTTTGTCCAAACGATAAATCTCTACAGTCCAGTCCATGCTTTGCTCCTTAGTGTGTCCTTGTATTATACTACCAAACGGCACCCTTGTCAATGCACTGTACGAGGAATTCTGTAGATAATGCCCTGTGCGCTAACACGCTTTTCAATGCCCTCACGTGCATAGGCAGCTTCTAAATCTGCTACAGAAGCCCTGTCCCTCACAATTGCATTACTAAGTTTTACCGCAATGAAGCCTTTACGGTAGTTAATGTGTACTTCTGTTGCACGATATACACACTCCAAACCCAAACGCATACGCTCTGCCCGCAGGCGCTCTCTGTCCGTGTAGGTGCTTTTCATAGCTTCGTTGCGCATACGGGCATCTCGTGCGGCAAAAAATGCATGTGGTGCTTCGCGGGTGTCAATGTCTACAGTACGCATAACGGCTCCTTTGTGTGCTAGTGTAAGTGTATTATAACACCGAACTGAATAACCCGTCAACCTGGCAGGTCTTTCGATAAATAAAGATGTCCCTCGCGGAACGGGAATTCCCAGGGACTCTATAACTGATAGGAGTTACAGCGATAATGCTTATTTACTACGTCTACGCATACCTTCGAAAAGATGGTACACCATATTATATTGGTAAAGGAAAAGGACGAAGGATATTCGAAAAACACGGAACATTCAAGCCACCAGCAGACCGTTCTAGGATTATATATTTAGAAACTAAACTAACCAATGTCGGAGCCTGTGCCATTGAACGACGGATGATTAAATGGTATGGTCGAAAAGATATTGGCACAGGCATTCTGCATAATAAAACAGACGGGGGTGAATGCGTTTTAGGATTATCTACAGAGACAAAGCAAAAAATAGGATTAGCTAGTAAAAACAGAAAACTAGATAGTCCCTATACTCGTAATCTAAAAAGGTTGGCCCATTTAGGACGAAAACAAACACCGGAACATACTGCAAAAAGATCTTGTTTAGGACCTAAAAACGGAATGTTTGGTAAAATTCCCCATAACGCTCGGAGCATCGAATATAGAGGGAAACATTATCCCTCTATATCCGCAGCAGTTAAAGACACGGGAGTTTCTCCTTATTTTATAAAAAGAGAACTTAGTCACCCCTAACGTCTGTATTAAGTTCGGGCTTTAATTCGCGGCGCAGGCGAACTTCTTCTGTGTGTCCTGCTTTCTTGCCGCGCACTACAGCCAAAATCTTAACTTCAACTTCGCTTCGATCCTCACACTCACGCAGAGCATGACACAGAAGCCAATCTTTGCTTTCGGTCTTTGCTCGGTACCAGTGCTTATTGAATCGAGCCATAACGCTTTTACGAGCAGTGCTTTCAGTCTTTGCAGTAGTACCTACATAACGAAGACCATTGATCTCTAGCATGTAGATGTAGTGTGTACGATCTGTGCGCTTTTTACGGGGAGTGTTTTTTGCTTCCATGTGTGTATTATACAATGGTTTTTCCAAACATGCAACCAAAGACCCTACACTGGGTAGGGCTTCTTTATTACATATATGGGTTTGCCTCTGCAATAATATCCCAATATGGCACTTTATATTGCTCTGCTATTTGCCTACACATTTCACTTGTGCCCAATAGTTTCCACGGGCACACTTTAACTTTAAGCTGAGGCGGATTATCTTTAAAATAAGCTGCCATAATAGCTTTTACTTTATTAACAGAGGCAACATAATCCTCTGTTTTCCTCGCATTAATAGCAGGCCTATTTGCCTCAATATATTGCAGTAATGCTTTTACTTGCAGTTTGTTTTGAGGTGCGTAATGCATAGCAGGGCTCCTTTGCGTTAAAACTGTATTATAAGCCCAAAAGCCCAAACACACAACCAAAAACCCTACACTGTATCTGTGTTCAAAAAGCCACACTGCCAGGCACTCCGGCCTAATAATTCTGTATTAATCTACAGAGAATATCAGATAATATATTCAAGAAAATGGCCCGAAGTTAATCGAGCCATTATTCAGTAGATTATCTCTGCAAGTCACAGTATAATCTCCCGTTCTGCTTGTTCCTGGATATTCATTATTATATCCGAGCCTTAACCACTTGCTGCCTTGGTCACAGATTCCCATCACACTGCGGAAGTCTAGGACTTTTCCTCAATACAGCTTCAAAAACTCCCGAGCAGCAAGCCCCTGTTTTCTACACTGTATATATACTGTGACAGTACGGTTTCAAAACTACACTGTATATATGTTGTTTATGTTGTATATGGTGCGCCGGACCGGACTCGAACCGATAACCCGCCGATTATGAGTCGGAAGCTCTAACCATTGAGCTACCAGCGCACTCTATGTACTTATTATACTGTATATATAGACTCCTGTCAAGATTGGACAGTGGCTGGACTGTGGCTAGAGTGTGTATTCACTGTGAAAAATTTCGGTTCAAAATGACAGAAAAACTGGCCAAAACTGAACTAAAACGGCAGAAAAATCAGCCAATTCTGAGCCATTTTAGGGGCATTTTGGTACCATTTTGCTGCGGCACGCCGTGGATCTTAGGGTGATTTCATTTTGGTGGCCGTGGTGAAGAGAGGCTATGCTAAAATACCAAACCGCTTTTTCTCACCTTTCTCTACAGTTCTTTCCACTAATTTTCACAGTTCTTTCCACAGGGATCTCAGGCCGCTACAGCGGGGTAATTGACTATATACTGCCCTACTCTTACAGTGATCTCTATATGGGCTCTAGCGGGGTAATTGACTATACAGTGTTATACGCTGTACAAGATCTCGTGATCTGCTACAGCGGGGTAATTGGGCTAGTCTAGTGTTGGCAGTTTACGTACACATTCTATGCTCATTCCCGGGTGCTTGTTCTTTATATGTACTCGCAGAGCAGATGCAGTCACATACTTTTTACCACAGTGTTCACAGGTTAACTTATACAAACTATTCAATAGATTGCTGTCCGAATGTTTACTCTTACAGTGATGTATGAATCCCTGGGCACTGTGATCAGTTTCGCATAGTGAGCAGTGAATTCTTTTATTATTAGATCTAGGTTTGCCCAACTTACTGGCACGTATACGCTCTTTGGTTTCTTCTTTGTGTGCTAGTCCAGTCATACCGTTTTGGTTTCCGTACAGTATAGGACTTGGACCTCCGTCCGTTTTGTTTAGCAATATACCTGTGCCCAGATCTTTACGCCCATAATGTTTAATCAATTCTCGTTCTATGTCTAGGGCTAGATCTTCTGCTAGGTTTTCTTGTAGTATAACTATACGATCGCTCGGCGGAGGTGGAGGTGGCTACTATACTGGGGGCAGCTTCTATTATGGGGGCAACGGGGGCTCGGGCATTATAATTATACGATATCCGGGCAATCAGGTAGCCACCGGGGGTACTGTGACCTTTGCTGGCGGATTTGTATTTCATACCTTTACCACTTCGGGTACACTGACATTCTAAAAAAAGGACTTTGAGTATAATGTCACACTTTGCAAAAGTAGAAAACGGCCTAGTTACAGGAGTCATAGTAGCTGAGCAAGACTTTATTGACACAGGGCTAGTTGGCGATCCTGCCCTGTGGGTGCAGACCAGCTACAATACTCGCGGGGGCGTACATTATGGGCCCGACGGACAGCCTGACGGGGGTGTGGCCCTGCGTAAGAACTATGCAGGCATGGGCTATATCTACGACCCAGTACGTGATGCTTTTTATGCACCACAGCCCTGGCCCAGTTGGCAGTTAAATGAAGCCAGTTGCCAGTGGGAACCGCCTATGCCCTACCCAGCAGATCTAGCCAGCAATCAGGGTGCAGTTTGGGACGAGTCCACAGTCAGTTGGCAAATCATAGAGCTACCAAACCAAAATACATAACATTGTATGTGGCAAGATCTTTATACCCTAGAACTAGACGAACCTAGTTGGTCTAGGGTCCAAGACTATATTTCAGATCACAACCTATTTTGCCGTATCTTTTACCAAGAATCAGGGTCCTGGATCTGCTGTGTACAGTGCAGCCGGCGAGACCGTGTTTGGCTGGAACTGTTAAAATAACGTATAATTACAGTCTAGTATGCAGCACAGAAACAGTTCTTATATCATTGAGTTAGATCAGCTGGCTGATCATGTTTCTTCTATGGACAATATGCTGGCACGTAGGGATCTAGGACGTATGTTGAACGCGGCTCGAAACATAGCCACAGATATGGACAGGGAACTGGTTGAATGCCGCAGATTGAATCGATATACTTCTAAATATGTTCAGCTTGAATCTAAGTTAGAAGAACAGTTGAGAACCATAAGCAAATGGTTAACTTGGGCTCATCTACGGTTTAGTTGAGCAGTCCCAGTTGCTATCTATAAATACGTGATTAAACAAACTTCTAGAGCAACTAGACAAAATATATGCCAGTTAAATCATCAGGTCAATTATCATTAGTAACCGACATTGTAACCGAGTTCGGTGGGGCTACTAACCCAGCCAGACTCAGTAGGTATTATGCCGGCGGAGCTCAGGTGCCTGCAGGTACAATCGGGTACCCTGGGGGTGTAGCCACTGCTATCCCAACATCAGGCAGGCTCAACTTCAGTAACTTTTTTGGAGCTACAAGGCAAGTTACATATAATCTTAACACCAATCCGGGAAATATTGCTAATTTGATATTACCAGCAGGCACTTGGTACGTATATACTCGAGCAGTAGGAGGAGGCGGTGGTGGTGGTGGTGGCAGTAGCGGTGTGTGGGGAACAGCGGGCGGCTCAGGCGGCAGCTTTACAGCCAAATATGTTATCAACGCTAGTCAATCTGGAATACTTTTTCTAACTCGCGGTAGCGGCGGAGGCCCTGGTGGTAGAGAAAGTTTAGCATCTGGCTATGCTGGTAGAGGTTCTCACTGGGGACCACCAACTAACACTACTTCTAACTTTTTCAAAGTAGAAACTCGAGTTGGATATGGAAATCCTACCTTTGCCGACGAAGCAGTTTGGAGTACAGCGTTCGACAGTTTAGGTTTAAACAGTAGAGTAGCAGTGAGTTTTTATGTAGATACTTCAACAACATACACAGTCTCTGGTGGCTGTGATAATTTGATGAATCTTTTTCTCGATTCTACAAGTAACTTTATAGGAAGTTTTAATGACTTCAATAATCCCGGCGCTACATCTGTTTTCTTATTCCAAGGATGGCATGTTCTCTATGTTGCGGGTCAAAACACCGGCGGACCACGAGGTGCGTTCTTTAGAGTAACTAGACAATCTGACGGTGCCGTTATAATGTCCAGTAAACATGTAGTCTCTGGTGGCCCTAACAGCGGCGGATTCGCTTTTCTAAATGGAGGCGAAGGCGGCAACGCAGGCGGACAAGTACAGCCCATTGATTCTTATACTAGTGGACCCAATGGCGGCAGTGGCGGCGGTGGCGGCGGTGCCAGCGCAATTATTTGGTACGGTGATACAAACAGTAATGGAACAAACTATAGTATATTGGGAATAGCGCCAGGCGGCGGCGGCGGCGCTGGTACAGGTGCTAATGTGATCCCAACTAATATCGGTGTTCCTTATACCGCCAATTGGGATAATAGAGGTGTTACTACAAACATTTCAGTCATAGGATCTTACCCAGCTGGCAATTCTGGTTGGAACGCAAGAGGCGAAGGAAGTCGTGTTCCTTACAGCACTAACTTTTTTCTAAAGGGTCAGAGTCCTAGTAATGTTTCAGAGTTTTACCCTACATCTGGGCAGTACGACAATGGTACGACCGTTGACTGGTATGGCGGCGCAGGCGGTGGTGGAGGCGCACCTTCTGGGTATCCGGGGGGTTATGCCGAGTCTCCGGGAAATCTTTGGTCAGCGGCTGGCGGAAAGAAAAGTCCTACATATTGGTACCCGCCGAATGGCAGCTCTGGCGGCGGTGGCAATCAAGGTTATCATTTTCAAAATTTAAGTTTTGTATCTTCCTATAATTTTAGTTTTGACAACTCCCTCTATAACACGTATGGCGGCGGAGGCTCTAATTCTTACTCTTCCCCAACTGCGGGAAATACAGGAAATATTATTGCAAGAATAACCAATGTTGATGATGGAATTTACCCTACCCCTTAATTTAAGGAATAATTATGAATACATACGAATATCAAATACAACAATTAATTACTAATGACGTTAATCAAGGAAGACCTAATGCAGTCTGCAAAGTGTTAACTGTGGTCACTGCGACCAGCCCCGATGGCCGGCAGCAATCCTTAAACGTAGTCTTTGACATCCTTCAAGATATCAATGCACCTTTTACAGATTTTAGTCAATTAACACAAGAACAGGTTAGAGCCTGGATAGATGCCGCTGAAGATCAGTGGGTACCTTGTAAAAGAGATCTAGATATGCTCTTAGACGAACCAATTAGTTTACTCGTAGCAAGAGATTTGCCCTGGCTACCCTCTCAAGAAGAAATGCTTGCAGACATACAGGCTCATCAAGCAAGTACAACAGCCATTAGTACAACTACCAGAGTTATTCCAAGTTTCTTAAATTCGGGTACACAAACTACTCTAGGAAGTATCGATATTGCAATGGCAGAAGAATATATTAAAGCCTTGGTTTATCAAGTGTTAGAAGAAGTTAAATCGTCACAGGTATGATAGAAGAAACATTTTGCAGTGCTGATCAAACTGAAAGTAGGCATAGAAGGGCGTTCGGCTGGATTGTGAGCTTTCGTGATTTTGCCGCTAATACTGAACAAAAATTTAAACTAAATCAATCTAATATAGATGCAGTTACTTTCTTGTGTAAGGGACACGTAAGAGCATTCTTAGAAGATCAATTTTGGTTAGAAACAACTAATCCTGGAGACTCTAGTGACTCTCAGGTATATGCACCTCAAGCTAAAGATAAAACATGGAAATTTGTTTATGCCACAGACACAACTCGTGTTTGTATCTTTAAAGACTTTAACAAGGGACAGCTACCTAAATTAACTACATTAGTGCTAGATGACGGACAATCATACGAGTTTCCTGTAGGTTATAAAGGATTGGTCTGTACAGGTTCTTTAGAGTTTGAAAATAAAACTTTTGATATTGAAAAGAACTTTACGATAGTTAATGGTGCTAAGATTGCAACAGCCCGAGGACAGACATTTATTTTAGATTTTACTAATGACAAATAAAGTTTTACTCTGTCATCCTCGATCTGGTAGCAACTGGTTTTTCAGTTGCCTAGTAGATATACCTTTTACTCAGCAAGAAGTATTTGGAGCTTGGAATCTCAGGTATAAGGATATTTCACCTTCGGCTATTTTTTCTATGATGAGCAGTACCAATAAGTTTTACAAGGTACATTTTTTTGATATCCATAAAACTGCCGATCTGGATCGTAGACAGGCTATTATTGACGGACTTCAAACAAAAGAATTATATTTTTTAACTAGAAGAAATGTTAAAAAAGCTATCGTATCCTTTGCCATTGCTCTTAACAATAAAAATTTTCTAAGAAGTCCTATTTTATTAATCGATAGTTTTACTCTAACTGAAAAAGACATTGTCGATTATTATGATTCACTATACGGATCAATCGATAGATATAAGCATCTCTTTAATTTTAAAGAAGAATTTGTATACGAAGATCTAATTGATGGTATTCAACGTCCCCAAAATTTTAATTGGGATCCGACTCACAGTAGGATCAAAGAACGTGTAAGCATGAATTATCTACACTTAATAAAGAACTGGGACCAAGTTGAAGGCTGGATAGATCAATTACCTAAAAGACCCTGATGTTTACTAAACTCGATATTAAATTAAAACGTCATAATGTAACCACAGAGGAGTTTAGGGGCGATCATCTTGCTACCTATGGTTATATAAGCTACTACAAAATAAAAAAAGCATACATGATCCTTCCCTTTGAATTGTTTAGGCTAATGCCAGAGAGGGTAACTTGGACCGAAGTAGATGCTAAGGCCAACCTGCCACATAGAGATTACGGCATAAAGACCAATATAAATGTTTATGTTGATCCTGCTGATGCGTTGACGACATTCTTCAGTATAAAGGAAGGAGCAGAAGCTTGGACTCCTGACCCTACACAGTTCTATCCAAATCTCTATCATCATAAAGATTTAGAAGTTTACGATACTTTTAAAGCTCAGCCCTACGAAGCCTTTCTGCTAGATGTTACACAGGTTCATGAAGTATCTGGTATTGTGGGAGATCCCAGGAAAATTATACAACTCTCCTGGGCGACTAAATCTTATCAAGAAATATTAGACGCTCTTAACTTGACCTAAAGATAGATATCCTTTTTAGAACATCTTCACTAGGGTCTACTACTGTCCATGATCCGCCTAACACTGGAGTTAAGTGAATGTGGCTTCTGGGAATAAAATAACAATCAACTTTTTCTGTAATCCTAAGTTGATCAACAATATTGGAAATAACAGAATCAACTGCAATAATTGCTTCTGCTCCTTCTAAGATCTTGAGCCAATCGAATACGCTGTCTGTTTGTTCGCTAACTTCTATAACTTGCCAATCTTCTGGAATCCAAGAACTGTCTACAGTGGCTGTATGACTACTGCCTTCTTTATGAACAACAGCATAGGGCTTGCCTTCTTTGTTGATCAATTGGTCATACAAGTCTTGTTCTCTTTTCGGATTTCGAGTAATGCACTTGGAAAGATTCCATTTTTCTATAAAAGGAACTCCTGCAATATGATACTTGATTTGATCAAATCCTGTTATTTGGAATTCCGGACGTTTGTTAAATTCCGGATGCCCTGTAAGACTTTGGTATAGGCATATGGCTTCTTCTACTTCCAGTTGTCTAAGAGCTTCCATCGGTTTGTTGTAAAAGAACAATCCTTTTCCATCTACTTCCAATGGAATCCAGTTTACCCAGGGAGCAGCCTGTTCCATACTGCCCACAAATTCTTCGCAGATAGGCCAGTAGATGTCGTAGCCTTCGTTAGCATACCACCGGGCAATGGGAAGAGCGATCACTAGATCGCCCAGTCCCCTACTTTGAATTAATCCTAGTTTTTTCTTATTATCGTTACTCATTGATTAGTGTATAGTTTAGGACATTGCCTAGACCGTATTGGGCTTCGGCAATCTGCTTGGCTTGATAGTCATAGTCCGCATTAATACGAACGTGCACAGTTTGATACTGATTAATGCGTACCCAAACCAAATAAGTGTTCATTTTAGCTCCTGTGTGTGTTTGCAATGTTACTATTATACAGTGTTTTTACCACTGTGTCAATCAGAAATATTTGCCTTTTGGATGTTCGTGAAAATAACATTCGTTTCGTTCAATTGGAAGATCCTGCCTTGCTTCACAGAAGAAGTTTAAGCCCAATCCGATTGCCAGTGCTAGGCATTGACTTTGGTTTCCTATAAATCTTTGGGCACCTGCAATAACACTGGCCAGTTCTAATAGATTTTTGGTAGGAATATAAGGAATATCCCAACCTATATCTTTTTTGAATAATTCGTATTCGTGTTCTAGACCTACAAATACGGAAATCTCTTCTGCACCGTTAGCACGCCAGTGACTCCAATTTACGCTTAATGTCTGAGGTAACCAGCGTTCCGTTCTATTGATAACAACTTTCCTGTTTCCTAAATCTTTAGCTTCAGGAACAGTTAGCCAGGGTGTTTCTCTTATTGTTTTTTGCATCTGCTCATCTGTTATTCCAAATGAGTTTGAATAGATATCAACATAATTTCCTGGATGCCCAACAAAGGCGGGTCTAAACCTATCTAGATTGTGTGTGATCTCTGTGCTAGAATCTAAGACATTAAATTTAGTAATATAGGTTTGAGCTTCCATAAACTCGTGCATAAATTCGAAATCTTTTTCGTTGAGTCTGTCCCGGTGAAATTCTGTAGGAAGATTACCGTAGTAGTGAGTTCCTATCCAATTCATTTGATTTAGATGCAGGTAGAACTCTCCTCCGCCGAAATGCTTTACAATAGGTAGGCTATAGATCAAATCGCCCATCGCTCCGGAATGTTTAAATTTCTTCATAATGTACCTATTTAATTTCTCTATTTCTAGCCCTATTAGGTCTTGGATAAATATTGCATCTAGAGACCTAAACCAATGACCATAGCCGCAAATTCTACGATTACCCAGTCTGGTTATCATTATATATTAAACACGCTTAGGACAATTTTGTCAACAGCCAGCACCGGTTACGGTGTTTTACCTGTGAGCGATTATATTGGTACAGGAACGCTGATAAGATCAGAAGAATGGAAT
>JACCEA011581946.1_pt1 | contig 12524 bp, 6 predicted proteins | sample 7449851 | NCBI WGS metagenome assembly JACCEA01 (sample SAMN15323453, study PRJNA562643) | freshwater metagenome | isolation source: river surface water | place: USA:Blue River Watershed | collected 2017-08-18 | reverse complement strand
TATTTCAAGAAAAAGTTGTGGTTGAATTTAATTCGAAGCCATCTACCGCAATTTCATAAGCAGTTCGTTCCTGTAAGTATTTTGACTGTTAATTTATGGTTATGGAATTACCTTTTCCTTTCAGATACATTTAAATGAGAAATATTTTGAAAATTCTTCCAATAATATTTCAATTGCTCCTCAACAAAGTTCGAAGACTACTCACCATGAATCATTGCAGTTGATGCGAGCTGCTACATTTCCGTTACCGACTGTAACCCCAGCAACAGTTGCAAACGGGCTTCAGTCTGCTGTAAATATCGGACGCCAGTCTTTACTTTTCAATCAACTCCTTGGGGGTGAAATAGAAGGCAATAAGCGGCAGTCATTGGAAGATTGGAGTCTGAATGTGTTACTTGCAAATAAGCAATCTCAACCTGTAACATATGTTCAAGGAGGACCAAATACGACGCTAAAAGATTGTCTGATTTCGCCCACTGCTGTGATTCGTCCGGCAACAAAGCGTCTTCACCAATATCTGGTTGATTTGCCAACTGTTCGATTTGTTCCTAAGAAAGCCACGTTGCGCCCTATTACTAATCTTAAAGCGAAAACGTCGATATTTGCAAAAACTCATGCCAGTATTCGACGTATGCCAATGACCAATCCTCCACCAGCAACTGTTATGATTGGTAATAGTGCAACTGTGTCCTCTTCCACAAATTCTAATTATTCAAATGGCCCCCAAGTCTATGGTGAAGTTGTCAGCAACAAGATGTTGTATAATAGTTTGTACACACTGCAGCAAGTGTACAATCTGAACGAAAATAATCTAAGTGGATTTGGAGTCTTCGGTTTTGATGAAATTTATCGTAAGCTTCGGCTTTTCAAAGAGCTTGTTGCTTCCCAAGAGAGAGTTAAGGTTAGAAGACAGCAGCAATCAACTTCATCGGAGATAAAAACAGAATCTTTTCAATCTCAAATACCGAAGTATTTCATCGCCGCCTTAGATTTGGAGAAGTGCTATGATAATATCGACACCAGTTGTTTGTATGATCTCATTCGTGCTATCCTTGTTGGAAGGGAACCGAACAACAGTCAAACTCAAACAGTCCGAACAAGCCCATCTCCTATAGTAAGTGAATCGCCTCAGCGTAACTCTCAACATGGAAAGAAAGATCAGCATGTAGAAAGTCATCATCTTTCTTCATCCACAATATCTCGTTTCCACAAATCGTTACCAAGTCATGGTTATATGAGCAATCGTGATTGTGTGATTCATAAATATTATGTGACTCATTTAATGACTTCAATGGAAAGAATATACTCGAAAGTTTTACGTTATGTTGCCTTCAATGAAGAAGTAATGACTTTTAAACACGCTGGAACAGAAATTGCCAAATGTTTCAGTAATTCCATTATATCCGACAATGTTTCCTATGCAAGAACAAATGCGAATGAAATATTGCGTTTATTAAAAGCTCATTTATTCCAGCATGTTGTAAAGTTTCCGATCGGAACATGTTCCTCTACAATTCGTTGTTCAAAAATCCAAAAGCCCATCACCAATTGCCATAATTTTTCAGATGATGTGGATAGTGGAAATGGTCGATGTTGCACTCAAATCAAAGGTATCCCACAAGGCTCCGTATTATCTTCCCTGCTTTGCAACTTATACTATGGATATTTGGAGACAATTCTTTTTAGTGGCAAAAAAGATAAAGAAGAACTTGACGTGGAAGAGGAAGACACCAATTCTTGCAGCAATGATGAAGCCGAAGATCCATTAGGATTATTAAAACACACCATGATAATTCGGTTGGTAGATGATTATTTGATTGTTTCAACCAAGCAATCTTGTGTTGAATATTTTCTCAATACAGTTATGTCGATGTATCCGCATTATGGTGGGTTTATAAATGCACTGAAAACAAAGACCAATTTCCCCACCACGATATCTCTACAAACTGGTGAAAAGATGAAAATAGTTCCAACTCTTGTTCATCGAGGGGATGGTAATATTTTCCTTCCGTGGTGTGGATATCTCTTGAATGTGAAATCACTGGAAGTATCTCCAGATGCTACTCGTATCTTGAATCGTCCCTTAACACATTCTATTTCCATTGATTGCCAACAAATGGGGAATAACTTAAAAAGAATGATCAAGGCATTTTTTCGGATGAAATGTCATGCCATTCTTCTGGATTCTTCAATTAATCGTAAGACTACAATTATTAAAAATCTCTATGAGCTGTATCTATTGGCAGCGTTGCGAACGATAACGCATATAAAAAAATTGAAGCATGTTTGTCACATATCGATCAGAGTAGGCCATTTAATTACTTCAGTTCATGAAGGGCTGATGTTTGCTTCAAAGCTGCTTCGTATTCGCACAAGTCGGAAAATTTCAAGGAGGTTGGAATTGCATTCAACGTATGATTCTTTTGTTGATGAAGGGCTATCTGAATGTCTTAGTGGGGATAATGGTCCAAAAGCAAATAAATCATACTACCTTGATTGTTTTACAGTACTACAGGAGATAGAGCGGGTTAACTCCAATAAAATAAGTGTGATGAAAGACGCTGAAAAGTCCATCAAATCTTTTGGTTCTTGTCCTCTAAAGTCTCATCAGGTATGATTTCGTATTGTTGTACTGCTTTTGTTCACGATAATTACCCTTGTAGGCAATGTATTTGGGCATGAGAGCATTTCATAGAGTGTTGATATATTTTCCAATCACTTTTGATGGACATCATGAATTGCAAGCTTGGGTCCGAACTAACATTCGCCGCTATTCGCAATCGTCTTCCAACCGACGTCAGGATCTATTAACTCAGGAAGATTTCTTTCAAGTTGAACAAAGAGTATTCGCTGCTGCGAAAGAGTTTTAATCAATTAGAATGATAATATTATGATGAAATAAAATTATTGTTAAACTGATCATGTCACTTTTGATAGAAGTATTTCACGCACGATATGCGTAAAACTTATTGATCATCATGAGTTGTTCTTGAAAAAAACCCCACTAAGTACTAAAAAAACTATGAGCATGCAAATGATAAATCCTTTCATTGGTATGGGTAGTTAATATATACAAACGAAATTATAGAAAGGAAAATCCTATATCTTTCGGCCTTACACAAACTTATTACTCGCGAATCGGTTACAACACTACAAAAATAAACATCAAATCCACACTTTCTAATTAACTTTGGGTTTGCTAGGACAAGGACATGAACGAATATGACGAGGGAGACAACGACAGCCTTTGGCAACATTTTCGATCATAGGCTCACGAGATTGACAATCATTGTCATACCAATCTTGCATCTCTTCTTGGAAAAATTGCATAAAAGCAAGAGGTGCTTCAATCTCAGTCTTGCCAGTTCGGCGATTGTGATACTCATACAGAGCCATCGCAGCCAGGAAAGGAGCATCATCACCATTGGAAACTGAATAAGTATATGCCAGATCTGCGCGTAGCTCTTGGCGAATTCTTTCACGATTGACGCGATACCAACTTATGGCCTCCATGATAGTGTTCCAGTTCAAATGAGAGAAATCTTCTTCGGATATGAGTTTGTTGCTGCCGCTACCAACGTTTCCCGGATATTCTGAATGATGAGACTTCCTAATTCCAAGCAGCTGTTCAAGAATTGGTCTCAGAGCCTCAAATCTGGATTGTGCCTTCACAACAGAACCTCCAGATCTCATTAGCCATGCAGATCCGCTATCAAATAATCTGCTGTTTCTTAAGAACGAAGTTGATGGATTTGTCAACAAACCCCCTTCTGTACCTTCATCTTCTAACAATACTATTTTAATCATTTTTCTTAAATGATTGAACATGGTAGATTGTTCTGTATTCAAAAGGGACATCACTGGAAACGCGACTTTATCATAATGCACAGGCAAATCACGGCGGTTATTAGGGTCAGTGGTTTCGCTATCAGTCTTAGTGGCACTCATCAAAGTCGGCTCATACAATATAGAGACTTTATGATCATTGGCAAAGGTCATCGCAAATGTATACTCGTCCATGGTACCAGTGGGAATCGGGAACCGATGGACAAATTCAGAATCATTTAAAGAAACATCACACCATCCATCCAATGTATCAATGATAGCACATAATATATCACCCACCTCTAGTTTGCGGCATGTCGCAACTTCTTGGCCCGAAGAAGCCAGTATAGCACGTGATGCTGAACTGCTTCGATCATCTGAGAGACCCCAAGAGTTTGAGGTTCGCCCAACTCCATCAGAGCTAGATGCTGCCATTCCTCTTTTGGCAATTCCAAAGGTCAACCAATTGCTCGTTCGTGGAGCAGCATCAATTTGCACTTTGAATATACAACGATCAGCAACCAAAGGAGCAAAGGCTGCGGGATAGCAGGAAACACTTCCAACTCTCTCAACTGTCGTATTATCATTTGTGTAAGTCAAATCATTGTTGGACAATATGCGACACCACTCTAATGCACACGGAAAGGCTGTTTGTGATGGCTGAATGGTATGAATTGGTCGGGTCCCGTACATGAATAGAAATTGACGAGCTGCCCTCTCTTCCATTTCTTCAATACCCTTTGAATACACTTCCTTGTTACTTTCGATCCACTTTGAAGCACTTTCAATTAATTTTTGATCTATCAATTTTGCTGTTGATTTCATTCTTGCACCCGATATTAAACGATATGCGGCCATTGGTCTCTCCAGCTCAGATGGGCACAGAGATATGAAGATTGATCGCAAGGCATTATCGTTCTCCTTGCGTCTATTATCTACTTCCTTTATATTTGCCTGTCTCCATAACTCCATCGCCTCACGAACACCTTCTGATTGATTTTCGATAGGTAGTACCAACGAGCATTGAGTTGTGCAACTTGGATAATGCGTTTTGAACCAGTCCCGTAACTTAGCTGAAACGACAAAACGATTTCGTGCTTGCCAAGCTTTGGCACGAATCATTTCAGCTGCGTCTGCACTCTCACACAACACATTTGCACAAGCGGAAGAAGTATCATTTGGGTATTGAGCAAGAAACAATCGGCATCGATCAGTGTTTTCCTTTTCAGCTGTCCAAGAGAACTGTTTCCCACAAACGCAAGTGATGGTATTGCAGCCATCTCCTTTTGCCAATGCAATACCGCATGAAGGGCAGCTCACAATACTATGATCTAATGTTGCCATATGCTCCATGCAAGACTTGCCTTCATGGAAATCTTTTGTCTTGCAACTGAAGCAATGCTCTCGATTACAGCACAACGTCTTCATGCGGGGTCGGTCACGTAAATATCTCAAATGTAAATTTGCTCGTCTCTCAGGATCTTCGATATTCTTTAGCACATGAATAAAGATCTCCCATGCTTCTGCGTCAGAAAGTCCACTCATTGCAGGTAGGCAAGTCGACAAAATTTGCTCATAAGCTTCATCCAATCCAAGGTCGCCATGTTGGAAAGACTTCATCAACATCTGGAAAACAGTAAATTTTGAAGGTTGAGAAGTTTCAGTAGTCAAAATCGCCTTCATTTTACTTGCACTTGCGCCACTGACATCGAATCCAACATCCAGAGACTTTAAAGCGTGGCACCCACCACATAAAAATGCTAGCAATGAATTGGCCAAGCATCCAAATCGTTTACTTATCTCATTGGGGACCAATCCGCTCCAAGCATCGTACGGAACTATCTTCTTTTTCTTCTGTTTCTGATGAACTTCGCTGGGGCAATATATACAAGGACATGTACCCATAAACGCAGACTGAACAGTTGAGCTTACATATTCTGTCCAACAGCTGGAACAATATTCTTCATGCTGCACAGAGCACAGGTTTAAGGGACTTTCAGGCGCCCCTCTGCAGATTAGACAAGCAGGAGGCACGGTACCAACAAGGTTGTCGGACTCTTCCACTTCCATCGGAAACTGTCCCATGAATATATCTGAGCGATTTGATGGAGCTTCCATGACTGTGAATGGAGATTACTCGCAGTAAATAAGAGATTATCTACAAGACTGGATATCTTGCCTTCCAAAATCGCAAAAACTTTACACTGTAAAAGACTAATCAAATTCACTTTATGGTTTACTCCTTTTTTTCACTGCGATTCCCCAATTAAGGTAGATCCCAAAGAGAAAGTGATTACAAGCTACAAGCACACACTTGTATCCTATGATTCTGACCGATCATACAATTGACTGATGAAGTGTCACTCGTATTTTGTTTTGTATGTGTGGAAAACCACAAAACGAAATTTCAATGATTTGTTGGGAAAAGTGGACGAACGCATAAACAACAGTTCTTAGGAAGGCTGGGAATGGCCATCTTGGAACGTTCCATGCTTCACTATATATGCAATTTATAAAAACTCACTACTTTTGAGAAATCGTATTTGCAATCTTTATTTTATATAGTTTCAGTATTTTCTTTTAATATAATGGATTTTGTGCTTGTCCTGTCCATGGACAAGTGCGGGTCTTTGCAACTAACAAATTCCAGTCCTTACGATTTGCAGTGGAATTGTTTACTTCTAACATATCAGCTGGATGAATTGGAAAGCCAGTGACAATGCATGTTGGCTTTTCACTAGTAAATAAGCCTTCATACAGAGTATTGCGACTGGATTCTCTTGGGGGCAATCGCTGTTCAATCGTGGAATCCGTTACTATTGATAAAACCCAAGTGCGAACCTCTTCCCGATCATCCTAATGAAAAAAGAGAATATGAAAGGGATTCGCGATATTTTACCATAAAAAACTTACTTCGTGAACTAAATAATGCTTGATCGGGAGACCATCATGAATGGGAATAGCATCAGCTTCTTGGAATTCAGAGTTGTCCAAAAAGCTTGGATCTGCAGCATCAATTGCCTCAGCAATATCGACATAGCGGTTCAATAATAAGAACGACAAATTTATATTGCCTTGTTCTCTGCAAGCCACACCAGCTTGATAAAAAGCTTTGTCTTGAGGAACATATTCAGGATATTTGAGCAGCGTAATTGCACATTTGGCAGAAATCTCCTTGAAACCCATTCCTCGAGCAACAAAGAACATATTTTGATAATGCACAGCCATAAGCATGTCCATGACTTCACTAACAAGCTTTTTATCAGTTGGCTGGGAGCGATATTGATTGGCAACCTTGTACATGACATCTCGCAGCATCGATATAGTATTAATTTGATCATTACCTTCCTCATCACTGCTCCTGGAAAGTATCCTGTTCACCAGTCTGCGGTATGTTCCCAGCGCTTGTTCTGTGGCAGGGGATCCGCGCTTGCTCAATGTTTTAACAGCTTCATCGATACTGTTCGATTTATTTGATTTCAATAACTTCAGAAAAACAAAAAAATTAGCAAACTTTGCTATTGAATTCAACAAATAAATAGTATTACCTCTTCAATACGCATCAAAATGTACTTTCCAAGTGCAACTGACGACAATTTTTCTTTGGCAGCCACATCCCAAACTCGGTCCCAATCACCCCTCTTTGCCAATACATCCAAGGCCACATCAGAGTGTCCCAAATCAACCAATTCCTTTGTATCTTCACGTACAACCAAGTGGCTTTGATACGCATCGTCAACTCTTTTCTTGAGAATGGAATTACCTTTCGCTAAAGCCTTTGCTTTATCAAACTTCTTCGCATTAATGCATAAAGTTACTGCTTCGTCATGACGTCCAATATCAAATAAAGTATCAGCTGCTGCCTCTTCCCGCTTAATTTCAACCAATCGTTTTGAAATTTCAAGAGCGACCTCAACATGACGATTTGGAACGTAGTTTCGAGCGATTTCAATCGCGCGGTCCCAAATTTCTTCCAGATCTACATTTGAGTCCACTCTACCGGGACGAGCATTCATGTACATATCAATTGCTTGACTCCACTGCTTTGACTGCTCAAGAGATCTACCTACTGACAAGAAATCACTTTTGTTATTTCCTTTACCAGCTCTGGCCATCGCGGCTTGATAACTGGCGTTGACTTCAGCCGTTCTATGTGGCAAATGCAATTGAGCAACTCGCAAGGCATCATTCCAAGCCTCATTTTCTTGGTACATGGCCAACGCTAGTTCTGGTCTGGATGCTGACAAATACAGATCTTCCGCTGCACGGAAATCGCCACTGTCTGACTTGGATTTAGCTTGAGCAATATAAATCTCTGGAATAGCAGCTGGGTCGCACTTCTCAGCCACTCTAATAGCATTGTCCCAATCTAATTGGTGCACATACATATCAATCGCTTCTTTGGGCTTGTTCGCTTTGATGAATTCTTCCTCAGCCTCTGCAAAACGCTCATCGTCTTCCAAAAACAAGGCGTGCTTAAGGTGAATATCAGGCAATTTCTTGGGCATGCTCTGGTTTGCCAGTTCCAAAGCCATATCAAACGCACCGTTTTCAGATGCATGCTCAATAGCTGCCTCCACCAAACCATGTTTGGTAAGATATTTTGCACCCTCGCCGACTCCAATTGCCATCAAAAGAGCTATTGTAACGCGTTTACAAGCACCCAAACCACCGTAGAATTTTGCCACTCTGATGGCGTCATCCCACATTTCATTCGAACGATACATATTGACAGCTGAATGCCACTCTTGAGCCTCGACATAATGATGTTCAGCTTCTCTCAAAGACCCTTCCATTTCAAGAGTTTGGGCAAGAAATTGATGAGTCTCCTTCAGTAGGTCTGGACGATGTTCTTGAACAAGGCGTATCATGTCATCAAATCTGCGATGTTTCTTGTACATGTTGATCGCCAAATCTTTTTCACGAACTGCAAGATACAATTTCTCCGCTTCTTTCAAGCGACCCTTGGATTCTAACTTTTGTGCTTGATTAATATAAAGTAATGCGACTTCACCTTCACTCATGTAGCTCATTGCAATCTTGTGAGCAATTTCCCAGTGACCGAGTTTGGTATGCATTTCAACAGCTAAGTGAGGCTGATCCGCTTGGACAAAACAGCGCTCTGCTAAATCATACTGCCTCGCATCTTCATAGTATCTGGCGAGTTGCTTATAGTACGGCCTAGCCGTCTCAGCATCTACTACATCCACTAACTGCAAAGCACGTTGATACTGACGTGCATTCAAAGCTGCTTCAATGGCTTTCTTGTACACTTTTGCTTCAATGAAATGATTAATTGCCATGTCAATCTGCTTTTGCATAACCAAGAAATCACCCCATTGCTCTTGCAACTCAACTACTCTGGCAGGGAAACATTTACGCGCCAGTTCCACAGCTTTTCTGTAAGCATTACCACGAATGTAGCACTCAAGAGCTCTAGGAAGCTCATTCAATCGTTCATAAAACTCTCCGGCTCTTTCATGCATACCTGCTCTTGTTAATGCTGTCGCAACTTGATCTAACAATTGCAATGGCTGCTGGATGTCGTGTTCAACAATAACTTGGGCAGCCTTTCCAGGCATACCACCCTTTAGATACAGGTTGATACCTTGAATGAAATCGTACTCTCTTACTTTCAAAGCTGCAGCACTTTCATCTTGATTTGTGTCCAATAAATATTGGAAGTATGCTTGTCTCATTTCAATTACATCAGGATGCTTTGCTTGCTCTGCTACACGAATCGCTTCATCATGTTTGTGAAACTTTTGGTACATTTCAATACAGTCATTCACTTTTCCTTGATTTAAGAGCTCAATTTCAGCACGTTTAAAATCCTTATCAACCAAAGCCATCTTACTGCGTACAAGGTAATGATCACTACTATGCAAACCCAATTCAGTCTCTGCTTTTTTGCCCACTTCTTGTAACTCTTCCAAATATTTTCTCATGGAAACATCACCAAGAGCGGCAGCACAACGCTGGGCTATGCGCAACTCTCCAGCCTTCAATGCCACATCATATAATTGTCTCCACATGGCTTCGACATCAGGAGTAACGGCCAGCTTATCTAGAATATCCATTGCCCGGAAATAATTCAAATCGTCTATGGCAGTTCCAAAAGTGATTAGTGCCTCATCAAGCGGATAAACTGCCTGAGATATTCCTTCATCGACGATTACCTCTGTGCGACCTTCCGAACGCTCGATATCTTCAACGTCACCTTTAATAGGGATAGCGGTGACTTGATCGGGGGCACCAATATTATACCAAACACACAAGTTCCCTCTATTCTGAGCAACAACGACATCACTCTCTGGAACCCATTGAACATAAGTACAAAAGTTGAGTAACTGGTTTCTAGATTGATTTTCAACATTATAGAGATGTAAATGGCGTCTTTTGTCACGAAACAGGAGTAAATTTGCACGACCATTGAGTTCTAACCAATCAATTTTGGAATCATGGGGTATGGTGACTGAAGATGGAGTCACCAAATCCTTGATGCATATGGTTTGCGCATCCAAAAGATAGGCTACCTTTTTATTATCAGGAGGTTGTGAATTATTAGTGTTAAATCGATCCTGAGGATCGACCTTGGGTGGTCGCTCGTTGACACGTAAGCTCAGCACATGTGCATTAACAAAAGATGTTCTAATTGCACCCAGAATTTCATCCATTCCATATTCCACAATAGTTGCTTCACCGGCGAAATAGATAATACAAGCGGATGCGTTTTCAAATATGTACTTTTCTGATCCATTTCCATGCCATTGAATTTCGCTCAATTTCAATGTTTCCAGATCTCCCAATAATATAGTATCGACAGTATTGGCCACCACAAATCTGCTTTTATAGATATTGGTTTTAAGAATTTCTCTGCCGTACTGAGATCTAATCACAATACGAAGATTTGTCTCCACTTGTCTCACAATTACTTGACTATGCGATACATACGTCAACTCAAATCCTCCTTTATACATGGTGCGCTTGACGCAAATATCATAAAGATCAACAATACCACAAAGGGTGCCAACTGCCAGCTTATCTCCATCAGGCTTCCAATCCATCGCTGTAACAGAGTACATATTCTCCACATTTGTCACTCCTTTATTTTCCCAACTCATTGTGTCCTTATTTTTGGTAAAAGTATACAAAGCGTTAAAGTTTCCAAGAATTACAGCGTCTCCCGTGGGATTGGCGGTACCAGATGTGAATTCCCGACAATCAGGCTTGTCCGACATGTCAAATACTTGCTCTTCTCCACCATCTTCATCGTAAAATACAACTTGATTGTTATATCCAGCAACAACAATACTGGTTGCCCAAGTTAGTGCAAACGGGACACTTGAGTGTCTCGCAATCATTCTTGCGCCACGATCAGAATTATCGAATGAAAATATGTAGATCGAGCCATCCAAGTGCGCCGATACAACTCCATTTCCTGCGCGATTACAAGACATTGCAGTAACATAGCTCTCCGTTTGGTAGAGTGTTGAGGGTTTGTGAGTTTTCATTTGACCAATTTTCACTTTTCCCTCTGCCAAGCCATATACAATCTCATTGGTTCTCTTCTGTGGCCAAACCAAGCAAGAAATAGAGCTGGAGTGCTGAAACTTGTTGCAAATACTTTTCTTCTCTCCCCAATCCAAACCAATTTTGTAGACAAAAACCATATTATCAGATTGCGCGATGGCAAGTTTGTCTGACTGTGGGGAGAAAGCCATTTGTCTGACTATGTAATTTTTGGGACCCTGTAAAATATTTTTAAAACGATTTGGCTGATCATTGTATCATATTAACTTACTTTATCGGCTGGCTTTGTCGAAAATTTATCTTTGCGGACACCATTTTCATCAAATAATATTACAACTCTTTCCGTCGTGCAAACAGCCAAACGTTTTCCGTTTGGTGCCCAACAGACAGCAGTGACTTTCGCAATCCCTGGACTGGGCTGTGTCAACGACTCAATAAATTTTAAGTGCATAGCTGACTGAGTGTGTGAATCACAGGGTTAGGGTAAGTTTTTGAAATCCTAATTTATTATTTTTTGAAAGCTGCTGCTGCGGCTGCCGCGCTGTCGTTTCGCTCATGCATGGTGATAGCCGTTATTCCTCATCCGGTTATTTTTTCCGGTTTTCCTCGGAGATATTACAGCGCAGTAATACAATTTCAAATTGGTAATTTCGTTTTAATTTAATTAAGTGGAACAGAAAAAGCTACGACCGTAACTAATTAAAATTTCTTGGCCGGGCGATATGAGTGTTGTTGGTTTTCACCATCTTCTTCCAAACAATATGCATCAGGAATGTAAAGATTACATACTGGTTGTAAGGTGTATTGATAACATTACCGGTACCAGTAACAGTTTTTTGGCATTTATGACTTTTTATCTAAAAATAAAAGATGCTCACTTCAAAACGGTCTGTTAGGCTTCATGAATCATTAATTGTAATAAGGGCCCTAAGTGTAAAATTGAAACTCAAATTTGGCATAGTAGGATTATAAAAAATGAATGGCTTAGAACAGTCTCCAATAAATAATAAACAAAAGATTAAAAATAAAAGGAGGTGCGTAAAACGCATCCTCCTGCACTCAAAAATTGTTCCATTGACTCGGGTTTCCCCGATCAGTGTGGCTAGGAGGTCCGTAGAGTTTCCTCAGTGCAATGGCCCCCTCACCACACCCGCAGAGCCCTGCTT
>JACCEA011228345.1_pt1 | contig 12526 bp, 8 predicted proteins | sample 7449851 | NCBI WGS metagenome assembly JACCEA01 (sample SAMN15323453, study PRJNA562643) | freshwater metagenome | isolation source: river surface water | place: USA:Blue River Watershed | collected 2017-08-18 | reverse complement strand
GGTGGAATTAACCAGCGCACCACCAGAGTTACCTGGGTTGATGGCAGCATCGGTTTGAATTACCCGGAGGTTGATGGCGGTTCCGCTACCACTGAAAAGCTGCAAACCACCCTGGCCAGAATCTGAGTTTTCAGGTGCCGCTGCTGATGCGACCTGAATGGTTCGATTCAGTGCTGAAACAACGCCTTCGGTCACCGTATTGGCCAATCCGAGTGGGGCTCCCAGGGCAACAACGCGGGCGCCAACATTGAGCTTGCTAGAGTCGGCAAAAGTTATCGGGGTGAAGGTAATTGGTGCCTCGACCTTGATGACAGCCAGGTCGTTGATTGGGTCGGTTCCAACGATGGTCGCAGGGTAGACGTGACCATCCCAGGTTTTGACTTCAATCTCTGCCTGCGCCTCTGAGCCGTCCAGCGTCACCACGTGGGTGTTGGTCAAAAGGTATCCATCTTCGGTCAAAAATACGCCGGACCCGTTTCCGCCACCGGCTGATCCCGAAACATTGATGGTTGCGACTGACGGTGAAGCCTTGGCGGCAGCGGCCGTAACCCAGTTCACATCATCGGTGTTGTTGACCACGATTGGGGCAGGTCGCGTCCAGTAGTTGTAGACGGATACGCCAACGCCGGCACCAACACCAGCGCCAACCAGAGCACCTAGGGTGATGGCGGCCGTGCCAGTAAGGAATGTGGTCTTTTTAGCTAATCTTTGGCGAAGCGTGAGCTTAGGTTTGACCAACTCCACCGGTTTAGCAACTTCAAATACAAATTGACGGTTGTAATCAGACACTTTAAGCCTTTCATCTTTGACAAATAGATTGCCAAGCGTGTCTGAATAGTTTATGAAAACTCTCTGAGAGAAACCTGAAACCAGTTATCCGCAGCCAAACACGCTCAAATCAGCTCTGCATGGCTCCCCCACCAACAAAACTCGCCTATCGGCGCTCTCTTGGGTTTGAGTTTCCGAATCTACCCCCACCTCGACGATTACCTCCGCAGTTGTGGTTATCTCGGCTCCGGATGGAATCCAGGATGTAGCGCCAGCCAGCCGATACGCGACCGAATAAGTGGAATGGGCAACTACCGTGAATTGGCCTTCTGACCAAAATGCTTTTTGTGGATTTGCCGCTGAAGATTCGGTGTCGTCGCCGAAATGCCACCCGACTTGCCGAAGGCTAAACCTGACCTCAGCGTTTTTGCCGAGGATGTTGCCCCTGCCGAAGTGTGTGCTGGCATTGGTGCCAAACCGGAGCACCTGCCCAGTGATGACTTGCGAACCAGGACTTACGCTCACCTCGAGGTCCTGAACGTTGAATGAGGCCTCGGCTGATTTAGAAATGGCTGTAGGTGAACTTATTTTTGTGGTTTTCTTGACAACCTTTTTGATGGAAATTTTAGGCTTGGCGGCTATTTTGGGCTTTGCCTTAATCGGTGGCGTAACCCAACCTCGATGCTTGTCATACTGATTTGCTTTTCTTGGTGCAGGCTTAGCCACCACCGGCGCGGTGACCTTGGACTGCACCTTAGGTTGAACTTTTGACACGGTGCTCTTGCGGCCCGGCTGAACCGATTGAGCTGAACCGCAAATGGTGACCGTTGAACCAACTACGACGGAACCGTGCTGGATTCCGTCAGAGGAGCTATTGACCTTGCAGGCCGCCCAACTGGGAGATGGCAACGGCACCACCAGGCACAGCATTAGAGCCAAGCCGAATCCGGCAAACTGTTTTGCAAACATGGACTGAGGCTAGGTGCCGCGAGAATCCAGCGCTTAAGTTATCAACAGCAACAAAAAACCCGGCCCACCATTTCTGGTGAACCGGGTTTTTGTTCTAGTTGCGGGGGCAGGATTTGAACCTACGACCTCCGGGTTATGAGCCCGGCGAGCTACCGAACTGCTCCACCCCGCGGCGAAGTTCCAAGTGTAGCACGCCTCGAGGAGAAGTTCCAGCCGGCTAGTTTGATGCTGCGATCGCCGCCTCAATTGCTGCCTTCAGAGCGTCGTCAGCCTTGCCGTAAGCTGCCCAGTCGCCGGCCGCCATAGCCGCCTCGCGGTCAAGCATGGCCTTGCGAGCCTTCTCCAACGCAGCGGCTAGGGCAGCGTTTGTGCCTTCACCGGTGGTTGGCTCTTCAACGCCAGGCTCTTCAGGCACAGTGACAACGTCGCCATCTCCGGCCTCAGCACCCGAGTTACCGCCGAACAGCGAATCTAGAGCCTGATCAAGGGTGTCTTCGAAGGCAATCTTGTCGCCGAAGGCAACCAGAACCTTCTTGAGCAGCGGGAAGCTGGTCTCACCGGTTGACTTGATGTATACCGGCTGGACGTATAGCAATCCACCACCGACCGGAAGGGTAAGTAGGTTACCGTTTAGCACCTGAGTTGAACCCTGACGCAAAATATTTAGCAATCGGGATACTTCAGAGTCGGCCGAGAATGCGTTCTGAACCTGACCAGGACCCGGCACGATTGTGCTGGCTGGGAGGGTTAGCAACCGCAACTTTCCATAGTTGCTGGATACCTTTCCATCGGTGGAGCCGGCATCCGAGTCAACTACAAAGTAGCCCTTCAAAACGTTTCGACTTGATTCACCAGTCGATCGAGGAATGAAGGTTGAGTACAGCGAGAAACTTGGGGCTGTCGCGCCAGGAACCTGAAGAGTCAGGTAGTAAGGCGGCTGCAGAACCTGGTTGCTGTCTGAACCACTAACCGGATCGTTAGGGGTCATCCAAGCGTCTTCCTGAGAGTAGAAAGCACCAGCATCGGTGACGTGATATGAACCAAGTACAGCGCGCTGCATCTTGAAGAGGTCAGCTGGGTAACGAACGTGACTCATAAGGTCACCCGACATCTCAGAAACCGGCTTGATGGTGTTTGGGAAGATCTTCGACCAAGTCTTCAGGATTGGGTCGGTTTCATCCCACGCGTACAGGGCCACGCTGCCGTCGTAGGCGTCTACTGTGGCCTTCACTGAGTTACGAATGTAGTTAATCGAACCGCGAGTTGAAATGGTTCCTGAGTTGCTGTCGGTAATTGCGTCGCCGAAGTTCTCTGCGCGGGAGTAAGGATAGTTAGCCGAGGTTGTGTAACCATCAACAATCCAAACCACGCGACCATCAACCACAGCTGGGTAGCTGTCACTGTCGAGAGTTAGGTACGGAGCTACTTCTGAAACTCGGGTACGCGGGTCTCGATCGTAAAGAATCTGGGACTCGTTGTTGAGAGCATCGGACAGCAAAATTTGCTCGCTCTGGAACTTCAACGCATAGGCCAGACGGGCAAAGATGTTGTCTAGCTTTGGACCGCCGTCACCGGTAAAGGTGGTGTAGGTCTGGTCTGCCTCGCCATCACCGGCTGGATAGTCCAACTCGCGTGGCTCGGTGTTGGCAGGTCCACCCACGATTGAGTAAACCGGTGATGATTCGCCGAAGTAAATTCTCGGCTCGTACTCACCCAACAGACCGTTCGACGGAATTCCCTTTTGCAAGAAAACCGGCTGCCCCTCGGCTGATCGCTGGTTACCGTAGGCGGCAACCACACCGTATCCGTGGGTGTAAACAATTACGTTGTTGTACCAAGACTGGCTGTCGCCCAGACCGGCCTGGTCAAGCTCGCGAACCGCAATAACGGTGTCTTGGGTCTTTCCGTCAATCGTGTAGCGGTCGACATCCAGGTGCGATTCAAAGCTGTAGTACTGCTTGTACTGCTCGAGCTGTTTGAACGAAGCGCTGACCAGGGCAGGGTCAATAATTCGGATGTTTGCCGTAGTTTCAGCATCTTCACGAAGAGCACCCGAAGTTGCGGTGGTTTCAGCATCGTATTCAACCGCTTCAACAGCATCCAGGCCGTAGGCGGCACGAGTTGCTTGGATGTTGCGCTCGATGTACTGAGCCTCAATAGTGCGCTCATTTGGGCCCACCTGGAAGGTCTGAACGATCCACGGATACAGTGCTCCGAGAACCATTGAGCTGATGATCATCAGAGCGGTACCCATGATCGGCAGACGCCATTTGCCCATAACCGCGGTGATCAAGAAGAGAATCGCTACGACCAAAGAAATCAGTGCGAGAATCTGGAAGCCCGGGATAGTTGCGTTGACATCGGTGTAAGTGGCACCGGTGTACAGACCACTTGAGCTAGTCATGGTCGAGTACTGGTCGAGCCACAGTGAAGCACCCTGAACCAAAAGGTAAAGTGCGGCGGTTACTGACAACTGAACTCGAGCTGACTTGCCAACCTTGGTCTCGCGACCGCGGAAACGGATGTTGCCGTAAATGATGTGCACTGCTGCAGCGATGATTCCGGCCAATAGGACGGCGGCCGAGACGAAACTGGTTAGCGCCTGCAGGAACGGCAGGTCAAACATGTAGAAAGAAACATCAAGACCAAATTGAGCATCAACCTCACCGGTATAGGTGCGGTTCAGCCACATCATCACAATCGGCCAGCGGCTTGCTGCCGCGACACCTGCAAAGATTCCGAGCAGGATTGGCAAACCGACCGAAACCACTTTGCGAAGCTGGTCAAGCAGAGCTCGGTACTGAGCAAATGGGTCGCCCTCGTCGGCAAACTTTAGGTAGATTGGTCGGTTTTTATACGCAATGAAGAAACCCAACCAAGTAATTAGGCCGAAGAACAACGCGGCTGCGGCGAAGACACCAGCCTGAGCCAAAATTTGCGTGGTGAATACCTCTTGGTAACCCAATTGCCCGAACCAAAGGCTGTCGGTGTACAAACCTGAGGCTCCAACCAAAGCCAAACCCAGCACCACGACAATGCCGGTGGCGATTGAAGCGGGTGATCGGCGGCGCTTGGCATTCAGATTGGTGGCGGTTGTCATCATTCTCCTGTTGCGTTATTTGGTGCTACAAACTGGTAGACCACTAAGGTCTGCTTGCTGCCCGATAGCGTTCACAATCGACAGCGCGTCATCAAAGGTTTCAACCTTAAATACTTGAAGACCTTCCGGAATATTGCCAATAACTTCATCGCAGTTTTCGCTAGGGGCTAAAAAGTATTCAGCGCCGTCTCGATCAGCGCCGTAAAGCTTTTGACGAATTCCACCGATGGGCCCAATCTGACCCGCTGCACTGATTGTGCCGGTGCCAGCGATGAACTGGCCCCCGGTAAGGGCTCCGGGGGTTAACTTGTCATAGATCCCTAGGGCAAACATCATTCCGCCCGATGGCCCACCGACAGAGCCGAGCTCGAGCTGGACGTCGACTGGGAAATCAAACTTGTAGCCGACGCTGACACCCATGCGGTACTTGCCGTCATCTGAAGCGTCTTTTTCAGGAACAATCGAGACTGTTTTTTCAACACCCTTGCGCAAAATTCCAACCGCAAGTGGCGTCACGCCATCATATTTGGCTACGCGATCGCGCAGAACATCGATGTCAAAGATGGCTTCACCATTGATTGAGGTTATGAAATCACCGGCAACAAGAATGCCCGCGGCGGGAGCATTTTTTAGGACCGCGCTGACGTAGACGTGGACCGGTACTTGGTATCCCAGTTCGGCTAGCGCCACTGCGATGGCATCCTGCTGGGACATCTCCATCATGGCCGTGCTCTCGGCCTGAACCTCTTCTTGAGTTTGGCTTGGCGGAAAGACTTGATCTAGCGGCAAAACGCTCTGGGCTGGATCAAGCCAGGCCAAAAGCAGCTCCAACCAACCGGGTGTCTGCTCACGGTTGCCCACGACACTGACTGTGAGGAGGTTCAAATTTCCGTCGGTTTTGTAAGTTTGCGCGCCACTGACTGTGATGATGTCTTTTTGATCACTCTGACCCAGAACATTGAATGTTGGGCCTGGTTTCTCGATTACGTACGGGGCCGGCAAGAACATGGCCAGCACGAGCCCGAGAGTCGCGATGCTGGTGAGGATCAGCCCCCAAGCGCGCTTAGGCTGCTGTCGAGAACCTGTAGAAGTGGACTCGTTGAAGAAACTCACAGCAACCTTTCACAAACTTTCGATTCACTTAAGCCTAAGCGTGATTATGGTTATGAAGGTAAGGACGGTATGACGAACAACGACAACCCTCAGAACCCGATGGGCATGAACCCAGAAGACCTGGCAGCTTTTATGAAAAACCTGCAGCAGGCTATGAACATGATGCCTGGCGGCACTGACAGCACGGGCGTAAATTGGCAAATGGCAATTAGCCAGGCCAAGGAAACCGCTAGGAGCGGCGCAAAATCGATTACCGATGCGGCTCGCAAGGGAATTCACGACGCCGTCTCACTCGGCAGCCTCTGGCTCAACAGCGCAACCGTGATCTCAGAACTCATTTCAGAGCCAAAATTGCTTAGCCGCGAATTGTGGGTTGCTGATGCAATGCCGTTGTTTCAGGACCTAACCCAGCCGGTAGCTAATCGAATGAGCGCTGCCCTAAGTGAACAGCTCACGCAAAACCTTCCACCTGAATTAGCCGGCGTTTTGGGTAACGCCGGAGACCTAATGAAGTCCGTTGGCGGAACGCTGTTTGCAATCCAGCTGGGGCAGGCACTCGGTAAGCTCTCGGGCGAGGTGCTCAGCGGCGGAGACATCGGTCTTCCACTTTTCAAAGATCAAAGGGCGGCATTCGTTCCGCAGAACCTTCAGGAGTTCGTTGAGGGACTGGGCGAAGAAACCGATCAGGCTTACATTTACCTTGCGATCCGAGAGATGGCGCACGTCCGCTTGTTCAAGCACAGCAAGTGGTTGAGAGATCACATTGTGTCCCAAATCACGACTTACGCATCCGAAATCTCAATCGACAGCGATCGCATCAGTGAGCTGGCCGAAAGCTTGGACCCAAACGACACCGATGCAATCAAGCAGGCCATTGAATCGGGAGCTTTCATTTCAGAACGCACCGACGAACAGAACCAGGCATTGGCAAGCATCGAAAACATGCTGGCCTTGATTGAAGGCTGGGTTGACGTGGTAACCGAGGATGCAACCCGACTCCTCCCTAGGTCTGGTGCGATTGCCGAGTCAGTCCGACGCAGAAGAGCCACCGCCGGTCCAGCCGAGCTTACTTTTGGCACACTGATTGGTTTGGAACTGCGCCCAAGGCGACTTCGGGAAGCAACGGCAATGTGGCGCGCGGTTACCGACGCTGTTGGAATTGATCGCCGCGATAGCCTGTGGGACCACCCTGACCTGGCGCCAACTGGCGAGGACATCAATAACCCGGCCGCGCTAATTGAGAAGCTTCAAGGTAAATCACCTGAGGCAGACGACTTTGATCGCGCGCTGCGAGACTTACTCGGCGACTAGGAAATTTGGGGATAACTTAGACCGCTAATTCATGACTTGACCACAATCAAGCCATGGTTATCCGAATAAATCCTCACCAGCAGTCAATTTGGCGCGATCCGCACACCCTCCAAATCGGTTTGGGTAAAAACCAACCGGTATTCAGACGGCTGTCTCCGGCACAGGAGAAATTGATTGCTGCCCTGTATCGGGGTATAGCAGATCAGCATTTTGATTCTTTTAGTTCACAGTTGGGCGTATCAGACTCAGAATCAAAGGCCCTGCTTCGCGAACTCGACTCGGTACTTGAGAAACAGATTGAGCCCGCAGGGAAGGTCCAACCACTTGCCAGCGAATACGTTGAATCGGCCTTTGCCGAGATTGTGCGCGCCAGTTTGCAAACCGGCTTCAATGGCGAACAAGTTCTTATTGAGCGAGGACTCAGGAAAATCAGCATCGATCACCTAGGTGGTGCCGGTCTATCTTTGGCGCTCGGTCTAGCCTCAGCTGGCATCGGACAAATTTACAGCGCAGACTCCTCGAAAGTGATGCCGGAGGACCTAGGCCCGACCGGATATCCGACTCAACTCTTGGGCCACTCCAAGCTGAATGCCCTGAATTTACTTTTGGCTGCCTCACCCAATCAGGCCCGAGTTCATGCCATGCCGCTCAAAGAGCATCAGCTGGATCAAATTGAATGCGCGGTCTTAGTCGGCCATCAGGTGGTTGCGCCAGTGCTCTACTCCACTTGGATGAACCGCGATGTGCCACACCTGGCAATCACAGCTGGGGCTGAATCGGTATCGGTGAGCCCCATCATTCTTCCGGGGCAGACACCGTGCCTTCTCTGCCTCGAACAGAGCCGAGCCACTGCCGACCCATCGTGGCCAGCCGTGGCAAGTCAATTGGTCGGCCGAAAGCACCGATTCGATGATTCAACCGCTCAGTTTTTTGCCGCGGGTCTGGCGCTACAGAAAATTCTTCAACTCATCGACACGGTCAGCGGATTTGGCCAGGTCAGCGAAAATCGAGTGGGTTATGAACTTCATCGGTCATCTGGGGAGCTGTTAGAAATCAGCTGGCCGGTGTCACCCAAGTGCAGTTGCCAATCACCCTCGAGTCTGGAGTAGGCCAAAAAACCTAGATGGCTCGCGGTCGCGGCCGCTCACTGCGTCTCGGCGGGCCCAGGATAGGGTCAATTCTTTCTTGGCGCGCGTCAAGCCAACGTAAAGCAAACGTTGTTCTTCTCGGATTTCTGCTGGAGTCACGGCATAGCTGATCGGCAGGTAACCCTCGGTGAGGCCAACGACAAAAACGTAAGGCCATTCCAAACCCTTGGCGGCGTGAATCGTAGACAGCGTGACTGCAGCCTTGATTGGCTCATGTTGAGAGCGCTGGCGCTCTTCGAGTTCTTTGGCAAAGTCCATCACGGTAGAGCCGGCCGGCAGTTCTTCGGTGATGGCCAACAGTGAATTGAGTGACTCCCACTTCTCGCGTGCGCTGCCATGCTCCTGCGGCTGTTGAGCTTGCCAACCGAGAGACCGGCAAATATCAGACACAGCTTCGAACAGGCTTTTATCAATCGGGGCCACAGCCTGGGCACGAATTGCACGAATTGCATTTTGGACTTCTGGTCGATTGAAGAACCGCTCTCCCCCGCGCACCTGGTAATCAATGCCGGCATGCGCCAAAGCGTTTTCGATGGCCTCAGACTGGCCGTTGACCCGGTACAAGACTGCGATGTCGCTTGGCTTAACGCCCTGATCGAGCTTGACCCGGATGGCCTGAGCCACCCCAGAACACTCGTCGGCGACGGTAGCAAAAGAAAGGGTGCGCGGCGCCAAACCGGGTTCACCCTGCGACACGAGAGGTTCAACCGCCGAGGAATCTTGGGTTAGGCGGTTTGCGAAATTAACAATTTGCTGAGTCGAGCGGTAGTTGCGAGTCAGCTGAACCTCGACAGAACCCTCGTATCGGCTGCCAAAATTTTGCAAAAATTCGCTGGTAGCTCCGGTGAATGAGTAGATGGTTTGGTTCGGGTCTCCGACAACGCAAATGTCCGAGTGGCTACCCAACCAGGTATCCAATAGCGCGTGCTGAAGCGGCGAAATGTCCTGGTATTCGTCAACCGTAAAAAATCGATACTGCTGGTGCACATGGGCGAGGGCTCGCGGCTCGGCTCGCAAAAGACCGAGGGTTAGCACCAAGACATCTTCCCAGTCAATTTTTTGGGCCTTAACTTTTGCTTCTTCGTAAGCTGCCTGAAGCTCAACGTTTTTGCTGGGACTCAGCCCGGCAGCTTTAGGGCGACTCGCCACTACCTCGGCGTACTGCTCCAGGCTCAGCATCGAATATTTGCGCCATTCGATTTCTGCTGCAAAATCGCGTACCGCGCCGGCATCAAGACGAATCTTGACTGAATCGGCTACTTCAGAAATCATCCGGGCCTTGGACTGCAAAACAGCTGGTGCAGGAACGCCGGCAAACTGTGGCCAGAAAAATTCAAGCTGAGACAACGCCGCAGCGTGAAAAGTCTTCACCGATACGGCACCGACACCCAATTGGCGAAGGCGTGCCCTGAGCTCGCCGGCAGCTCGGTTGGTATAGGTCAGGGCAAGTACACGGTTGGCCGCATAAAATCCGGTGGCAATACCGTAGGCAATTCGATGGGTGACCGTTGTGGTTTTACCCGTGCCCGCACCGGCCAGGATGCAGGTTGGGCCCACCAACGACTCAGCTGCCAATCGTTGTTCAGGGTCAAGGTTTTCAAGCAGAAGTTCAGGATCCAATTTGGCCCAACTCCGTTGCCGAGACAATCTCTGATCCGTACCAGTGCTCGATAATTGCGCGAGAGATGCTCATGCGCCCCGGAAGCAGCAACGAACTTGCCTCAGCCTCGATGTCAGCACGACTAAACCAGCGCAACTTTTCAATCTCATCACCATCGGGCGCCAAGTCAGCATCGGCAAATGCAGGATCGACTTTGGCGGTAAAGCCAACCATTAGCGAGTAAGGAAAAGGCCACGCCTGGCTTCCGAGATACTCCGGTTGGACAACCCGGACTCCGGCTTCTTCGAACATTTCGCGGCGTACGGCTGCGGTTAGCGATTCACCGGGTTCAACAAACCCGGCCAGGATGGACCAACGGTTGTCTTCCCAAACTCCCTGCGAGCCAAGCAGAATTCGATCGTGCTGATCAATAACTGACACGATGATGGCTGGGTCGGTGCGAGGAAAAACCTGGTGCGAATCTTGCGGGCAAACGCGGACCCAACCGGCTTGATCGATGTTGGTCAAGGTGCCGCATCTTGGGCAGTACTGGTGCGTTGCATGCCAATTTGAGAGCGCCAAAGCCTGCGTGTAAAGCCCCGCGTGCAGCGCTGAAAGCCCCGCACCGGTGCGCCTCAATTGATGCCAACCGTCTGAAGAAATCGAATGAGCCGCGCTGTCGTCTACTACCCAAAGCACCACCGCCGCCCCAGCTTCTACTGGCTGTTCGGCAACCTCAGAACGACCCAGATAGACCTCAACAATTGGCTCAACCTGTGTCGGTCGCTCAATCAGGTGAAGGCGCGGCTGAGCTTGTTCGGCCGGCCCATCCAGAAGCACTCTCCCGCGGTTGATTAGCAGGTAGCGGGTCGAGTGAGTAGACGCAAGATTTTCAAAGAGGCCCGGCTGAACGCGCGCAAGATAGTCACGATCAATCGCAGTGCGTGCCATCGGCAGGTTTAGCAACTGATCCATTTGGGCTCTCTGTCTAGATTCGCGTGGCGATGCGGGGCGTTCGAGAAATTTTCTTCTACCCTTTTTCACATGGCCAAATCTCCCTTGATTTTAGCGGCGCTAGCTAAAGCAGCTGTCCCGAACATTAACTTTCACCAGGTAAAGAGCCTTTCGGCCGGGGGAACCGGTGCTTTCGATACGGCTTTGCTAACAGCAACAACCGGTGAACACTATGTGGTTCGTGTGGCTAACAATCAAGCCGCCGGTGCCGAACTAGAGGTAGAACTCCGCGCACTCAAGGCCCTAACCCAGAATGGACGCCAGGCACTTCCTTTTGAGGTAACCAATCTGGTTGGCGAGACCAAGGATGAATCCGGGTCGCGCGTTTTGGTGTTCAGCTTTGTTTATGGAAACCCGGTCGAGATTTCTGCCGTCGGTGCCGACACTGCTCTTTCAACCAGCATTGGCAAGGCCATTGCAGCGATTCATAACCTTGACCGCCACCTCATTGAAGAAGCTCACCTAGCCGAATACGACGCGGCGGAAATCGTTCGCAACCGCACCGCTGAGCTTGACCGTTTGGCCTCAACTGGCAAGATTCCAGCCGTGCTGCTATCGCGTTGGGAAAACGCACTCGAAGATGTCAGCTTGTTCCGCTTTCAGCCAACTGTGGTCCACGGCGGCCTCAACACCGAGACCGTGCTGGCGCTCGATGAAAGCGTCAGTGGAATTCTTGGCTGGAGCTCGCTAAAAATTAGTGACCCGGCAGAAGATTTTGCTTGGATTTTGGGTACAGGAATTCACGAACTCAGCGACAGCATCCTGGATGTTTACCGTCAACACCACCCGGTGGTGGACGCTGGGCTACGCCAGCGCGCAACGCTCTACAGCGAGATTGAACTTGCTCGCTGGCTGATGCACGGCCTCAATAAAAATGACCAAGAAATCATCGATGACGCCAGCAGCCTCTTGGCTGTTTTGGCCGATGACGTGAGCACCGGTGCAGTTGGCCGCCTGGTTGCTTCAGCCACGACCATTACAACCATCACCTACGAAGAAGCGGTGGTTGCGCCTGTTTTTGAGGCGGAATCAGTGATCGAGGTCGAAACAGTCAGCGCCGACGAGGACGAAGAGCTTGAGGTCATCGACCTGGCGAAAGATGAGTACGTTGACGACGCCACTAAGCCGATTGAACTGCCTGAAAAGACCGACAACGAACTCTTCTAAGGTTTCTGGCTAGTTGCCCGGTCCCAAAGTTCAAGCAGTTCCGCTTCGTCAAGCACTTTTTCTGGACGAATCTCGACGTTGTCTGCCACAAAGTAAAAACCAACAGAAATCTGCTCGATCGGCAGACCGGTGAATCTCGAATACGCGATTCGATAGAGTGCCAACTGCAGAGTTTTGGCTTCTAAATCGGCCTGATCTTTTGGAGCTTTTCCGGTTTTCCAGTCGACAATTTCAACTCCGGATTCTGTCTCAAATACTGCGTCAAGCTTGCAAACAAATGTGTGGCCGGCCATTGTCAATTGAATTTCTTGCTCAATTGCAATCGGTGCGAGCGTT
>JACCEA010320531.1_pt1 | contig 12527 bp, 12 predicted proteins | sample 7449851 | NCBI WGS metagenome assembly JACCEA01 (sample SAMN15323453, study PRJNA562643) | freshwater metagenome | isolation source: river surface water | place: USA:Blue River Watershed | collected 2017-08-18 | reverse complement strand
TGTAGCTCGATCCTAAAGCCAGGATCAAAGGTGCGTTTAATCATGCGCTCACCATGCACTTCTAATATCTTGGAGCTAGCAAAGCCCCCCATGAGTGCTTCGCGTACCTTAGCCGGATCAGCCCCTGCTTTAGAAGCAAACACCAGGGCTTCAGCAACAGCTTCAATATTTAAGGCCACAATAATTTGATTGGCTACTTTAGTGATTTGGCCAGCACCATTGCCGCCCACTAAAGTGATGTTCTTACCCATGAGCTCAAAGATGGGTTTGACCTTGGCAAAAGTCGCTTCATTGCCTCCCACCATGATGGTGAGCGTGGCGCCCTTAGCGCCAAGTTGACCACCAGAGACCGGGGCATCTAAAAACTCGCATCCGAGCGCATTGATCTTGCGGGCAATCTCTTTGGTGGTAATGGGTGAGATTGAGCTCATATCGACCACAATCTTGCCTTTGCTCAATCCAGAAGCAATGCCATTTTCACCAAAGAGGACTTTTTCAACATCCGGGGTGTCGGGCACCATGGTGATGATGATGTCTGCCTTGCTCGCGACTTCTGCTGGGCTAGCGCAGGGGATTGCTGCGCTATTGGCCAGCTCTGGCGGGATCTGGCTACGGGTATTGATAAACACCTCATGGCCAGCGGCCACTAAATGGCCTGCCATCGGGGCGCCCATAATTCCAAGACCAACAAATCCTAGCTTTAACTTGCTCACGGTATCTTTCCTTCTTTATTCTTGTTCGTATTGATCCATCCACCCAAGACCAGCTGCGGTAGATTTGAGGGGTTTGTATTCACAACCAATATAGCCAGCGTAGCCCAGGCGATCTAATAATCCAAAGAGATAGTCATAGTGGATTTCACCGGTACCAGGCTCATTGCGACCGGGGTTATCGGCTAGCTGGATATGGGCAATGCGGCTCAAGTGCTTTTGGATCGTATTGGCCAGCTCACCTTCCATGCGCTGGGCATGGTAGATGTCGTATTGTAAAAAGGCATTATCGGCACCAACGGCATCCAAGATAGCAATACCCTGCTCTGTCTTAGATAAGTAAAAGCCAGGAATATCAAAGGTATTGATCGGCTCAATCAAGAGCTTGAGCCCCGCTTTTTTAAGCTCGCTCGCAGCGTATTGCAAGTTACTGACAAAGGTATCGTGTAGTAACTTGGCATCGACCCCAACAGGCGCCTTGCCAGCCAAGCAATTGAGTTGACCAACATGAAGGTAGGTAGCGTATTCAATGGCTTTCGCTACGCCAGAGCGAAACTCGTTAACGCGGTCAGGATGGCATGCAATGCCCCGCTCCCCCGCATCCCAATCGCCGGCAGGTAGATTGTGTAGGACGAGTTTGAGGGCATTGTTGTCTAAAGCAGATTTAATCTCTTCTTTTGAATATGCGTAAGGAAAGAGAAATTCAACAGCTTTAAAGCCAGCAGTCTTGGCAAGCGCAAAGCGCTCCAAGAAAGGCACTTCATTAAACAGCATTGTGAGGTTGGCGGCAAAACGGGGCATAAATAATCCTGGTTAATTACTGTTTATTTCTTAAGCTTGCAGCACAGCTGTGGGCGCATCTTCTATGGACTGTGCTGTAGGCTCAAACTCATTGATATTGTCAATTTCAGTGCCCATAGCGATATTGGTTACTCGCTCAAGAATGACCTCAACCACAACTGGCACCCTGAACTCTGTAATCCAAGCCTCTGCTTGCGCTATTGCTGATGCTAGCTGGTCTTCACGTTCCACGCGAATTGCCTTACAACCGAGACCCTCAACCACTTTGACATGATCAACACCATAGCCCTTCACAATTCCGGCGCTGTCTGGCACGTTCACATTGTCAAATGCCAGTTGAACGCAATAATCCATATCAAAGCCACGCTGCGCCTGACGAATTAATCCCAAATAACTGTTATTCACTAAGATTTGTATGAACGGTAATTTAAATTGTGCACCAACAGCCAATTCCTCAATCATGAACTGGAAGTCATAGTCTCCAGATAGCGCAACAATCTTTCTACTTGGGTCAGCAGCACGCACACCCAATGCCGCTGGAACGGTCCAACCCAGAGGGCCCGCTTGACCGCAATTAATCCAATGGCGTGGTTTGAATACTTTCAAAAACTGTGCCCCTGCTATCTGCGATAGACCAATGGTGCTGACGTAAGTCACATCCTCACCAAATGACTGAACCATCTCCTGATAGACGCGCTGCGGCTTCATTGGGGAGTCGCTAAAGTTTGTCTTACGCTGATATTCAATTGAATTTTTTCTAGCAAGGCACTCCGCAGCCCATTTGCTTCTATCTTTGAGCTTTCCAGCCTTTTTCATTTCGCTTGCTACTTCAACAAACATCTGCAAAGCAAGTTTTGCATCTGACACAATTCCATAGTCTGGGGTAAAGATTCGGCCAATTTGAGTGGGCTCAATATCCACATGAATGAACTTACGTCCTTTGCAATAGACCTCTGTTGAGCCTGTGTGTCGATTCGCCCAGCGATTACCAACCCCCAATACAAAATCGCTTGCGAGCATGGTGGCATTACCGTAGCGATGAGAAGTCTGCAGCCCAACCATACCTGCCATTAATGGATGGCTATCGGGAATTGAACCCCAACCCATCAAAGTTGGGATAACTGGAATGCCAGTAATTTCAGCGAACTTCACCAAAAGGTCGGAAGCATCCGCATTGATTACGCCACCTCCAGAGACAATCAATGGCTTCTCAGCCATATCTAGCATCTCCAATGCTTTTTCAATTTGCTTACGAGTTGCTGCAGGCTTATATGCTGGCAAAGGTTCGTAGGTTTCAATATCAAACTCGATTTCTGCCATTTGTACATCAATTGGCAAATCAATCAGTACAGGGCCTGGGCGACCAGAGCGCATCAAATGAAATGCTTGCTGAAAAACCCGAGGAACAAGTGCAGGCTCTAATACAGTTACTGCCATTTTGGTGAGTGGCTTAGCAATCGAAGCGATGTCAACTGCTTGAAAATCTTCTTTATGCAACTTAGCGCGTGGCGCTTGACCGGTGATACACAAAATGGGAATGCTATCCGCTTGTGCAGAGTACAAGCCCGTAATCATGTCAGTGCCACCAGGGCCTGATGTGCCTATACAAACACCAATGTTGCCAGGAGCAGCGCGAGTGTAGCCTTCGGCCATGTGTGAAGCGCCCTCTACGTGTCTTGCCAACACATGGGCAATAGACTGACGCTCCCTCATTTGCGCATACAAAGGATTAATGGCTGCACCTGGAACACCGAAAGCTTGGGTCACACCCTCCTTTTCCATCACCAATACTGCTGCCATTGCTGCTTTCATCTTTGCCATGACTTGTCTCCTCAATTTGTTATGAGTGAATCATCTTCAAATTAGGGTCACTTGAGAACCTCATCAAATCTATATCTAGTATTCCGTGGTGGAATAGTGTAAAAAGTCCTTATTCAAATAAAAAAGATAAATCATGGATCGCGTACAAGGCATCTCGCTTTTTATTCGTGTTGTAGAGACAGGTTCGTTTAGTAAGGCTGCAGAGGATTTAGATATCACTCAACCTACAGCAACCAAATTTGTTGCCGGCCTAGAAAAAAGATTAGGCACACTATTACTGCACCGCAGTACAAGAGGGGTTACGCCAACAGAAATCGGCAAGATTTATTACGAAAAATGCAAAGGGATTGCAAGAGAGATTGAAGAGGCGGATGACTTGGCATCCCTTATGCAATCTAAGGTTCGCGGCAAACTGACAGTAAGCTCTTCGGTCGCCTTTGGACGCCGTGTCCTTATGCCGTCTATTCTGAAATTTATGGAGCATCACCCCGAGCTAGAGGTCAACCTAAGCATGGATGACCGCTACATCAACCTCATCGAGCAAGGGGTAGATTTAGCTATCCGCATGCGTCGCCTACCCGATTCTTCACTTGGTTCTCGATTTTTAGGTTTAAATCCTTGGGTCTTAGTAGCAAACCCCAAATACCTTAAGGAACATCCCGCACCTAAAAAACCTGAGGATATTCGCAACCATCAAGCGTTGATCTACACCACCGTACAAGGTGATCACCGATGGGGTTTTACGAATGAAAAAAATCAAAGTGAAACTATTGAGGTTAAAGGCCCATTCACCTCCAATAACTTATCATCGATTTTGGCTGCAGCTAGAGCTGGCATGGGCTTAGCAGCAGTTCCTTGGTATGTAGCCCACCAATCAGTAAAAGATAAAGTTCTCAAACCCGTCATGCAAGACTGGTCTCTGCCTACCCAAGAAATTCATGCGGTATTTTCATCACCAAAACACGTGCCAACTAAAGTAAGTCAATGTATTGATTGGCTACAGAGCCAATTTAAGGGTGAATGGTGGAAAGGCATTGAAGCAGGAAAGTCGGAATAAAAAAACCGCCCCTAAGGGCGGTTAAAACTACTACATGACTTCTGTATTTAAAATTCAAGCAGCCAATGGCAAGCACAAATGGCCATGCGATGATTGAACTTTAGTATTGAGTAATTTAGTCAAAGCAAATACCGTGCTCAGACAAGGTGTAGGTGTATCAGTAATCTGCCCCAACTCAATCACTGAGCCCAAGAGCGCATCAATTTCCAAGCTGTGCCCTGCCTCCAAATCTTGCAGCATAGAGGTTTTATGTTTGCCAACCTTTTCAGCTCCAGCTATGCGGCGATCAATATCTACCCTAAACACCACGCCTAATTTCTCAGCAATGGTTTGAGCTTCAGTCATCATATTGCGAGCTAAATCTTTGGTTAATGGATATTGACAGATTCCTTCCAAATGCTCATGTGTAAGTGCGCTAATTGGATTGAAGGTCATATTGCCCCACAACTTCAACCAGATTTCCCCCCGTATATCTTCCAATATAGGAGATTTGAATCCAGCATCAGTCATCATTTGTGAGATTGCCTTGACTCGTTCAGATACCGAACCATCCAGTTCACCAAGCGGGAATCGATTGCCCTCAACATGGCGAATTACCCCAGGTGACTCTGTGTACGTTGCTGGATAAACGACACAGCCAACAATATTTTTTGGATCAATTTTTTTCATAATTAATCCAGCTGAATCAACCGTTTCAACTGGATGATTCTGATACTCGCCAGATAGCCTTTGAAAATACCACCAAGGAATCCCATTTTGCATCGGTATCAAAACGGTATCAGGGCCAATAATCTTGGCCAGATCATCAATAATCGGCTCTACTTGATGCGCTTTAACGGCCAGCATCACTACATCCGGTGTTTGAACATCCGTAATTTTTTCAACCGCATTGACCATAGCAACGAGCGGCTTTGGCTCACCCTCCATGCATAGGGTTAGTCCATTTTTCTGTATGGCCTCTAGAGTTTTTCCTCTAGCGACAACTGTGACCTGGTTACCAGCTCTAGCCAATTTAGCGGCAAGATAACCGCCTATTGCTCCGCCACCACCTATTACGCAGATTTTCATGAGGACCCCCTAAGAACAAAAAAATTTTCATTAAGGGCATGATCCACAAAGAGTGCGCATGTGAGAAGTGTATAGATTCAATATGTAATATTCCTGCACGGAATAGCTTGCTCAGCAATGATCTTGGGGAAACCTTGAGACTGGGTTGAGAACTCGGATAAAAGAAAACCACCTTTTAGGTGGTTTGTCTTTTTGACTCTTGTGTAAAAAGTAAGCCTAGATCAATCCTTTTTTGCGCAGATTGGCCAAACGGTTATTTAAGGTTTTGATGGTAAGGAGATTCAGCTTGTCTCCCTCGGACCAGTTACTACCCTTCCACTCAATGCCCTCTGGCGTGACATTGGCAAAAGGCTCTTTACCTTCTTTTGCGTAGCCTTCCAAAATAGCAATTAAAGCGGGGCGGTCATCAGACCCGCCAGCATCTTTGATTGCATCTAAGATTGGCTTGGTAATCGTGTCGCTGTAGTTAGTCTTTGAGTCAGGATGCTTGACTGCTACTGGCTCATTAAAAATGTATTCATGAGGCCACTCGAATACATTTCTAGCAGAATTTTTTACTGACTCTGGGCTAACTGCCCCACTTGAGGGATTTTTGGGATCAGTTGGCAAATTGAGCTCCGTAATCCAGGCTTCGAATTCTGCAATACGGGCATAACGCTTTTCTTCGCTATCGCGCTTTTGCTCTTCTTGTGACAGCAATAATGTGACCCAGGCCCAAGCGATGTCTTTAGGTATAGCAAACTCTTGCGACAAAATGCCGCTCGCTTTTTTAAGAATTGGCTTGGATGTGAGTTTTGTCATTGCGTTCTTTCTGCATTCTTTAATAAGTGCCTTCAATTTCTGGTGGATAGCTCAAGGGAAGGCTCCTTGTTGATCTTTACAATACTCACCTCAGACCCCGTAGGATACTCTTCATTATCCAACCCTTACCCTGAAATACTTCGATAAACCAAGTTCTAAAGAGGCTCCAAGGCCTATTGCCGTCACAAATCGAGCAAGAATGCCTGTATTCACTAAAATAGCCCTATGACTAAGATTCCAGAACTTCTAGCCCCAGCCGGTAGCCTCTCCATGCTACGTACTGCCTTTGACTTTGGTGCTGATGCCATTTATGCGGGGCAGCCACGATACTCACTCCGAGTGCGCAACAATGATTTCGGAAAAATGGAAACGCTCAAAGAAGGCATTGATACCGCCCATGCTTTAGGTAAGAAGTTTTATCTGGTTTCTAACCTGCTACCTCATGGCGGTAAAACGCGTACTTATATTAAGGATATGGATCCTGTAGTTGCATTGAAGCCCGACGCAATGATCATGTCAGATCCTGGTCTCATCATGATGGCCAGAGAAGCCTGGCCAGATATGCCGATTCACTTATCGGTTCAGGCCAATACAGTCAACGGTGCTTCAGCTAAGTTCTGGCGCTCTGTTGGCATTAGCAGAGTCATCCTGTCGCGTGAACTGTCTTTTGATGAAATCGAAGAAGTTCGTCAAGACTGTCCAGAAATGGAATTAGAGGTATTTGTGCATGGGGCTTTGTGTATCGCCTACTCTGGCCGCTGCTTGCTATCTGGCTACATGTCACATCGCGACTCCAACCAAGGTGCCTGCACTAATGCTTGTCGCTGGGATTACAAGGTCAAGCCAGGGCAACAAAATACCAGTGGTGACGTAGTTCTTCTTCAGGAGGCACGTCGTCCAGATGATTTAATGCCGATGGAAGAAGATGAGCATGGCACTTACATCATGAACTCAAAAGATTTACGTGCGATTGAGCATATTGAACGCTTAACTAAGATGGGTGTGGACTCGTTCAAGATTGAAGGTCGCACAAAGTCACCTTACTATGTCTCGCGCACCTGCCAGGCTTACCGCACTGCAATTGATGATGCAGTAGCTGGCCGTCCAATGAATATGTCCCTCATTGGTAATCTAGAGGGTCTTGCAAATCGCGGCTATACGGATGGCTTCTATGAGCGCCATCACGATAAAGAGTATCAGCTCTACATGCGTGGTCATTCTCTATCAGGTAGAAGTCTCTATGTTGGTGAAACCTTAGAAATTGATGAGGCCTCTGGCCGCGTCAAAGTGGATGTAAAGAACCGCTTCTCTCTAGGCGATAAATTAGAAATCATTGAGCCCGAGGGTAATCAAGATATGGTGCTGGATGCCATGTGGAATCTCAAAGGCGAGCCCATCGAGGTTGCTCCGGGATCTGGTCACTTTGTTTGGATTAAATTGCCACTCAAGAGCAAGCACGCATTTATTGCTCGCTATACCAATGAACCTGCCCCTGTTGAAGTTGGTGGCTCTTGCAGTAACTGCTGATCGAATATCCAAGAAAGCCTACATGAACCCAACATCACCGAATTCTGCACCCGCTCATAGCTTCAAAGATAAAGCGAAGGAAGAGTTTGTAAAAGCGTTACAGCTCACCGTTTACTTTGGCGCTTGGTTTTGCGCCATTGCTTTTCTAGCGGCTACCTCGCTCGATGAAAGACCTATTCCCTTATCAATCTTTGGTTTTGCATTATTTAAAGCAGCGGTATGCGCTAAATTCATGTTGCTAGCTCAAGTCGCCTTTCCAATCAAAGTGAACAAAAAGGATGGGATCGTAAGCTCGCTTTTTTTAGAGTCCGTGATTTACCTCTTAGTTGTTTTGGGATTAAATTATTTAGAGGCTGGAGTTCATGGGTTAATTCATGGAAAAGATTTCTTAATTTCTATGACTGAATTTGGCCAATCAAATCCATTGCGCGTAGTGGCTATGTCGATTGTGTATTGGCTAATTGTGTGGCCATACTTACTGTTGACGGGTATGAGCATCATGCTGGGTAGCAACGCCACCCTAGAGATTTTGTTTGGAAATAAATCAGCACCAAAATAATTCCGTAGCAGCAAGCCAGTCATTGATGATGAATTTAATTTCATTGCTTCAAGTTAGGAGCTCTGGGGTTTTAGTTTTTCTCTTGATAACTCTAAGCGCCCTATTTCCTGCGCTATCTCATGCCCAAGAAATCGAGGCGCGCACCTATTCCAACGCACCAGTAGGCATCAACTTCATCAGCGCTGGCATCGCACAAGCTAAAGCAGGAAATTACACCCTGACAAGTGAGGTCATGGGGCTCACCCATATCTTTGATGCGGGCGGCCAATCCGGAAAACTCACCCTAGTGCTTCCTTATGGCCAACTGAGCGGCTCAAGCACCATTGGTGGACGGACAGTCAATGCCAGCACCGAAGGCCTGTCAGATCCACTTATCAAAGCAGCAATTAATCTCTACGGTGCGCCAGCCTTAACCCTCGATCAATTTAAGAGTTATCAGCAAGATTTAATTATTGGTGCCAGCCTCGCAGCATCAATACCGTGGGGCAAGTACGATGACAATCAATTGATTAATGTGGGTGCAAATCGCTGGTTTATCCAACCCGGTTTGGGTGCATCTAAGGCGCTTGGACCATGGAGATTTGAGCTAGCAGGCGCAGGCATTTTTTACACGAGCAATACCAACTTTATGGGTGGTAACTCGCTATCTCAAAACCCAGTCTACTCAACCCAGACTCACGCAATTTATTACTTTCAGAATACCGCCTGGATCTCAGTAGATGCCACCTACTTCACTGGCGGGCAATCGTATTTAAACGGAAATCCAATTAGCGCAAGCCAAGAAAACTGGCGCTTTGGTAGCACGATGTCATACCCAGTGAATAAACATAATTCAATACGACTATCTGCCAGTACTGGTGCTTACTCTCGGACTAACAATAGTTACGACCTGTATGGTGTCTCTTGGCAATACCGCTTTGGTGGCGGCCTCTAGTGTCTATAAGTCTCGTAAGTGGCGACGTAGGATCTTGCCAACATTGGACTTTGGCATTTCATCGATAAAAGCAATTTTTCTGGGGCGTTTGTAACTCGTCATTTGCTCTTTGCAATACTGAATCACTTGAGCCTCAGTTAGCTCGGGCTTGTCTTTGACAATGTAGGCTTTCACAATCTCACCAAGCTTACGATGCGGGAGCCCAATTACAGCGCACTCTCTCACGCCAGGCATAGATGAAATCACGTCTTCGATTTCATTAGGGAATACTTTAAATCCAGCAACTACGATCATGTCTTTCTTGCGATCCACAATCTGCACAAAACCCTCTGGGCTCATGATGCCAATATCGCCAGATTTAAAGTAACCCTCAGGGGTAATAAATTGCTTAGTCTCTTCGGGCCTATTCCAGTAGCCTGCCATCACTTGCGGCCCCTTGATGCAGATCTCCCCAGGAACACCAAAGGGAACTTCCACACCATCATCATCTAATATCAACACATCTGTACTGGGTACCGGCATACCAATGGAGCCCGTAAATTCTTTTACAAATGGTGTATTGACACACACCACTGGTGAAGTTTCCGATAGTCCATAGCCTTGCGCAATTGGCACGCCCATCATTTTTTGCCAAAGTTCAGCAGTCTTTTTTTGGACCGCCATACCACCACCAATGGTAACCAAAAGATTGGGCAATTTCACCTTGGTAAATTCAGGTCGATGGATAAGCGCATGAAATAAGGTATTGACGCCCGGAAAAATATTGATATCGGGGTGCTTCATTAGCAGCTTAATAAAGCCAGTAATGTCACGGGGGTTAGCCACCAACAATAATTTTCCACCCTTACGCATTCCAAGCAGACCGCAGGCGGTAAGCGCAAAAATATGGGTCATTGGTAAAGCGCATAAAAAAACCAGTTGCTGATGACGATCTTTTAATGCTGGCTCAAGCCAAGACTCAATTTGAATAATGTTGGCTAAGATGTTTCGGTGCAACAATACAGCGCCCTTAGAAACTCCTGTGGTGCCGCCGGTGTATTGCAAAAATGCAATGTCGTTCTGAGTTAGATTTGGCCTAGTAAGACCATGACCTGCGCCTAGCTTGAGGGCCTGATTAAACTTAACGCAAGGAAAACTCCAATGCGGAATGAGTTTTTTAATGTGGCGAGCCACGAGATTGATGATGACGCCTTTGGGACCAAGGGTCTCACCCAAGCTACTCACGATAACCTTCTTTACAAGCCCTTGCTCAGCAATTTCTTGATACACATGCGCAAAGTTCTCTAGCATCACCAAAATAGATGCACCGCTATCTTGCAATTGATGCTCTAGTTCTCTGGCGGTATAGAGCGGATTAATATTGACCACCACAAAGCCAGCGCGGAGCGTACCCAACATTGCAATCAAGTATTGTGAAACGTTCGGGAACATAATGGCAATACGTGCCCCGGTATCGAGACCTAAGGTTTGCAAATAAGCAGCGAAGTCCTTGGAAAGGACATCAAGCTGACGATAGCTAATTGTGTGCCCCATCGACTCGAGTGCAATACGTTCTGGGTACTTGCTAAAAGACTCTTCTATAAAATCGACAATCGACGTGTGACCCGCCAAATCAATTTCATGAGGGACGCCCTCAAGATAGTTTTTCAGCCAGGGTTTTTGCGCATTCATCTGCATGAGTGATATTAGATTGTGCTCAAGCGCTCATTAGCTGTTTGAGCTTTTCTAAATAGAGTTCCTGTCCATGGTTTACGCGATGAGTCCATTCATTACCAGAGTCTGCATTGGCATCGTCAGTCACGTACTTAAATGATTGCCATGGAATATTAAATTGATAGGCAATATTGGCAATCGCAAATAACTCCATGTCCACTACATCAATACCCTGGGATATCAACCAAGGATCGTGAGCTGTTACAAAACTATCACCAGTCCCACAAGTGTGCCCACCACCAAGAGATAGGTATTGGGATGGTTTAGAGCAAAACGGGGTTTGCCCTCGTGGAGCCAGAGGCACTGTCATCATGTCTCGCTGAATCACCTTACCGATTTCCAATAAACCCTCTAGTGCAGGGTTGATTTTCCCAACGGTACCAAAGTTCACTATCCGTTTAGGCTGATATTCATGAATAGCCCGAATACTTGCCGCCGTTGCATTGATTTTTCCAACCCCAGAATAGACAATGTCCACACCCGGTGGCAAAGTGCTTTTAGCAAGCTCAGTTTCTAATGCGGTAATAATGAGTAATTGTGTTTTCATGTCAGCCATTAATGAATTTATTAGATTATCTACCCGGAGTCCCCGACTTTCCTAAGCCAGGAATCCTCTTTAGGGATATCTCCCCCTTATTGGCCAATCCAAGCGCATTTAGGGAGGCTACGCTGCAGCTAGAGGAGCTTGCTCGGCAATTTGAATACAGCCACATTTTGGGCATTGAATCACGCGGTTTTATCTTTGGCACCGCGCTGGCTCACCAGGCCCATAAAGGCCTAGCTTTAGCTCGAAAACCGAATAAGCTACCCTTAGCCAGCCATCGAGAGTCTTACGGCCTGGAATATGGCTCTGATTCCCTGGAGATCCAGCAATCTACTCTGCCAGCGGGTGCGCGCATTTTGATTGTGGACGATGTACTAGCTACAGGCGGCACCATCATCGCTGCCAGTAGATTGCTCCAAAAAGCAGGTTTTGAAGTAGCTGGCGCTCTCACTTTTTTGGAAATTGATGGCTTAAAGGGCGGAGAAATCCTCACTCAAAAAGGAATCCCAAATAAGACAGTCCTCATTGCTTGAGGTTAAGCTTAGAGGAGGCCTTTAGCGCCTTTGAGTAACTTTACAGCACCCCAACCAACAGCAAGAACTTTACTAGCTAACTTAGGCTTATAGTGGGCTAGCACGGCAAAAGCGCCAGTCCAAAGAACGGGGGTGCTCTTCACAAAGTTAAAAGCGTCAATCCCCTTATCAGCCCAAGATAGCGGCTTCTCTATCGGCTCAAAATGCAGAGCAAAATCAGCGCGCTCTTGAGCCGCTCGCTCTTGGAGCACCCTCTGCCTAGCCTGAAGTTCTGCCAGCTTGTGACTCATCGCTTTGAAAGCTCCTGGCGGTCCTTAGCCAATTCCGCAATGCTTGCCTCGAACAGCTTGGGCATGGTTTTGAGGGAACGCAAAACAACTAGGGCCAAAATACAACCCACTCCCAAGAACCCGCTTGTTAGCAAGCTTAATGCAAGAATACGATCGGTCTCCCAACTGT
>JACCEA010474564.1_pt1 | contig 12530 bp, 11 predicted proteins | sample 7449851 | NCBI WGS metagenome assembly JACCEA01 (sample SAMN15323453, study PRJNA562643) | freshwater metagenome | isolation source: river surface water | place: USA:Blue River Watershed | collected 2017-08-18 | reverse complement strand
ACGTAATCCTTAAACAATACAGTGCCCGTGTAGGCCTGCGCGTTGGTAACGGTCGTGTTGGTCAGGTTGCCGGTGATAACTTGGGCCGCGACATTGTGGCCGTTCAGGTTCAGGTTGCCGCCCTCAACGGTCACGGTGCCGGTGCCGAAAGCTTCGCCAGATCCAGCCGCGAGAGTGCCGGAGCTGGTGCGGATGCTGCCAAGGGTGCTGTTACCCGAAAGGGTCAGCGTTCCGGTGCCGGACTTGGTGAGCTGGTTCGTGCCGAGGTTGATTCCTGCGGCAATGGTCGCGTTGGCATTGCCGGAAATGGTCACGTTGCCGGTGCCCGTGAGAGTGCCGCCCGTGCTGTTTACGGTCGTGGCGTGATTGAAGGTGAGGCCGGACAGGGAAACGTCGGTAGTGCTCAGGCTAATGGTGAGATTGCGGCCCGCGCCGGTCCCAAAGGTCGCGACCGAGCCGGGAATCCAGGTGGTAGTTGAACTGTTGCCGTTGGTGTCGGGTTTCCAGATTGAGGAATCCCAGGTTGCGGTCGTCTCGCTTCCGAATCCGGAGGCGGTGCCGTTCGTGTCCACGTAAAGCGTTTGGGCAAAGGCGGCTGAGGTAGTCGCAAGGGTCAGGGCAATGAGGCAGAATTTCATAAGATGATCGTTATAGATCGGTTGCGGACGGATTTGCTGCGGACGGTGATGCAGTCGCAAAGGGTGTTCGGCAAGAATAATCGTGCTGGAACGGGCACGGTTACAGAGGTAAAGTTTGCAATTATGGGCACGTGTCAGAAACACCGCTCAACATCTCCGGGGACATGGTCAGACGCCTTCGCTCGCGCCTTGGTCTATCGCAGCCTGAGCTTGCGGTTCGCTGTCAGCTGGCGGGCTGGGACATCGAGCGGGACACGATTGCGAAGATTGAGGGTGGAACGCGGGTAGTTCGTGATACCGAACTCGTGCGCCTCGCGTATGTGCTGGGCGTCACCGCTAACGATTTGGTCAATGTGAAGGTGAGGAAGGAAGCCCCGCGTCCTGCGAAACGGGGCGATGAAAAAGAGGGCGAGGATTAAGCCGCGACCTCCTCAAGGCGGGGCTGCCGGGCGTCCTCCTCGGTATTCACTTCCTCGATACCAAGGATGAGATTCGCGGCCTTTTGTGCCTGGCTCGCGGCTTGAACAACTAGCTTCGGGTCACCTTTGAGGGCCTTTATCCAGCTGGCGAGATAGGCGGCGGTTTGGTCCGTGGTGGTGTTGTCGATGCCACAATGTGCGCAGAGAAACGCGGCGGTCATCTCGGCAACTAGTTCCTCACGGGAGTAGTCGGGGGTGCCGAAACGGTTGTCGATTTTGCGGGCAAGGCGGGAGGCGTGGCCGGTGGCGTGGCCCATCTCGTGAAAAAGGGTCGAGTAATAGGCTTGGGGGTTGTCGAAGCTGCCGGGGCTGGGCATCTGGATGACGTCTGAGCCGGGGGAGTAGCTGGCCTGGCTGAACCCGTGGCGGATCTCTGGTGCCTGTCTCCAATTGGAGACAACGGCCTCGGCTTGGGCGATGGGGTTGAACTCTGCTCCGGTGCGGCTCTCAACCTTGGGGAACTCGATGCCTTCAATCTGTGAGGCATTGAACACGGTGTAATAGCGCAAGAGCGGGATTTTCTTCGGTTCGCCTTTCGCGTCCTTCTGGTCTTTCGACTTCAAGAGCTGCCAGAAAACGATGGGCATACCCTTTTCGCCCTTCTTCACGTTTCCGCCCATTTCTTGAGTCTGATTGTAAGTAAGAAAGTAAGGGAGTTCGTAGCCAATCATGGCCAATATTAGAAAGTTGAGGCCGTGGTAAGAACGGCGGGAAATGTAGTTCTGCGGGTAGGCGTTGAGGCGATTCCACGGGCGACGCCAAGGACAGGTGCCGGATTCAAGCATGGAGACGATTCGGTCGGTGATGATGGTATAAACAGCGGAGGTCATGGGTTTGTTAGGTTGCAGACTCCGTGGTTGGAGCCCTTGCGTTCCTAACTGCCCAAGCGGCGAGCGATTGATGGCTTGGCGGATTGTGAAGCTCCCCGCGCCCCCGGTGTTTGCAGTCAATGGCTGGGTCGAGGACAATTGGCGGAGTAGTGGTCGGGCGTCGAAGAGGCTCCGCCAAGTCCCGCAGGCCCACTCTGCATGGCCTTGACGGCAAATGTTAGGGGGTGGGTATAATGTTCCGCTGCGCTTGGGCAGAGGAACGCAGGGTGGCTTGACTGCTTACAGGTATGAAATGCAAAAGGCCTCCGATTTCTCGGAGGCCTTTTTTATCTGATTTAGGGCTTAGTGGTTAGTCTCTTGGATGGTTAGTCTCGAGTGCCGAAAATCAGCAGGTTAGTTCTCAACTAAAGAACATCTCTACCGAAGTAGAGAACTCTACCGGAGTAGAGAGATGAACCGCGAACGGCCCATGTCATAATGATATGACATTTTTTTGTTTCGCGTAAGGTGTTTCTAAAAAGAAAATCGCGAAGGCGGAACGATGCCCGACGATTTACCGAAGTGAGTCACGAACGGAGGGAAATTGACGGGATTCGTGAAACCGGAGCGCCGGAAAGACGGATGGCAGTCTGTGCGGATTACCGAAGTGTGAGTCGAAGCCCGGTAGGCCGATAGCAAAGCGGCAGGCCGGGAGGGCGAAGCGAGCCAAGGGAATTTGCACTGTCTGCCGGTGTCCTTGGCCGGTTACGGCCGCTATCGTGAAGGCCCTATCTCGCAACTCGGCGAAGGGCCTGGCGAAAGCCATGGGTGAAGTGGTGGGGAGGACCGAAGGGACGGGAAAATTGAAAAAGCGGTCTCAAAAGTGGATACCAAATCGCGCCAGTGATTTGGTATCCGAAAAATTGAGCACTTGAATCGGATGAAGCCAACCCTGTGAATAACTTATGTATTAAGCTTTTAAAAATAAGGGATTAATGAAATGAAGGGAAAGTTATTCACAAAAACAGCCAGAGGCCACTTGACACGAAGAAAGCCAAGGTGATACGGGTTGATACGGCTCAAATGGTCACCCTCAACTCAACGCTCAACACGCAGCAAGCGGCTGCGGCAATTGGTGTCTCGGCCATCACCCTGAAGCGGTGGCTGCTTAATGGAAAGGTTGCCGACGTGTCACGCGACCGCAATGGCTGGCGCGTTTTTAACAATCAGGATGTCGAACGCATTAGAACTTATGCCGAGGGAGATGCGACTCCAAGTGCAAGAGCATCTAAATCAAACAAGAAATTCACCGTCGCATCCTTCTTTTCTGGAATCGGAGGATTTGACCTAGGCTTTGAGGAGCACGGTTTCCAGATTCACTATCAGTGTGAAATTAATAAATTTTGCCAGCACATTCTTAAGAAGCACTGGAAGGGCATAACTTTAGATACAAATATAACAGAGGTCACCAATGATAGAATACCTAATTCCGATGTCTGGATTGGAGGCTTCCCATGCCAAGACGTGTCTCTTGCAAGCATGGGGACAAGAAAAGGACTTAAAGGGGCCAGAACTGGCCTCTTTTATGAGTTTACTCGACTCCTTGGAGAAGCACGCCCCGGAGTTATTGTGCTCGAAAACGTGCCAGGTCTCCTCAGCTCCCACCAAGGCAAAGACTTCGAAATTGTCATCAAAACGTTGGCCGAACTCGGGTATTCTGTCGGATGGCGCACTCTTAACAGCCAATACTTCGGAGTCCCCCAATCGCGCCAAAGAGTCTACATTGTCGGGTGTTATCGAGACCGGGAAGGTCCCGCTCGAATACTTTTTGAGCCCGAACGCAGCGAAGGGCATATTAAGAAGAACGGACCGAATGGGGAGAAACCTGTTTCCCCCCTTAAGAGAGTCCTTAGAAATCTTGGCGGCGAAAGCCCAGTAGTTCAGTCTATTGCCTACTGCCTGTATGCTTGCTCGGCGAGACATACGGGAACCGATTGGAGCCGGACATACGTTTCCTACCCTAGCAAGGGGGCCGTTAGAAGACTCACAGCCAAGGAATGCGAAGGCATCATGGCCTTCCCGAAGGATTGGACGGTTCCGACCTCCAACGAATTTGGGGCTGATGTAGAATCTCTACGTTACCACGCCTTAGGTAATGCAGTAACTCCGCCTGTTGCTGCTTGGATCGGCGCAAGGGTCAGAGCATATTTGGCGGATAAATCCGCCCGCGCCTCCGTGACGAGTAATACCGAATCGCTTTCTCTGGCTGCTGGTGGCTAAAACAGCTCTGAGTTTAAGTGTTCTAAATATTCCCGGCTCGGTCGCAGGTCTGGGCTGGCCGGGAATCGGTCTTGAGGAAGTTCCCCGGCGAGACTTTGGAAGTAGTTAAGGTCAAACCCTGCTGGCGCAGCCACCTGCACAATCGCCTCGGGAACTGACAGTCGGTAGCGCGAGCTTGACGGGTTAAAGTCCAGGCGCAAAACGCCATTGTCGAAGGCCCAATGGCATAGCTTACTCAGGCAAATCCCGTTGTTTACGACATTGATGTCATATCTACTCCAGGGCAAGATATGGGCTGCATCTACACCAGGAGTATATGTCAATTCCGTCATCGGCAGACGCAGGCCCGTAAATGCGCATCGGTAATTGTAGGCCGACTGGACATTGTATTTAAATGTGTTGGCCGCACTGCCGCGAACGGCTGCCAAACGCCATTGCTTGATAATCTCTCTTTTTAGTAACAGCGGGTTGGCTGCTTGATTTTCGCCGGCAATTGGAACTGCTAAATCAGCCAGTGGCTCTACCCCAAGCTGGTTGAGTATGATTGGTAAAATGTCTCCATCGTTATGCAGAAGCGCCTGCAAGGCGTGAAGCGATTCGGAAATGGATTTATGATTTACAGGATTCGACGTTACAGCTTGCTGGTGCGCTCTAATAAGGAAGGAAAGTTGGTCCGTTCCCGTAGCTGCCTTACGCCACGCTTCGTAAACGCTGGCTAGGCGGGCAGGAATAGAAATCGTTTTCAGCTCTCCGCTGCGATTTTTAAGTTCTAAAGCTGTGGGTTGAATTTTAACCCCCGCTTGCTCTTGTTCCAAAATTAAAAATGGGATGGTGGAAATCGCATAAATGTCGTTTCGGATTTCAAGGGGTCCATTAGGGGTTTGATTCAGCTCTCGCTTGGGCTTAGGCAAAAGCAACAAAGCCGATAACCATAAATAAGCATGCTGTGCATTATTGGTAGCCGCATCGCTTAATCTGATGCGCGGCTTGCCTTGGCCTCCTGGCTCGTGGGGATCTAAGCAGTAACTGAAGCTGTTTACTTCTAGTTCACTGCTAAAGTGAAAGATGAGGTTCCGATTTACGATATTGGCAATGTGGATAGCCCCCTGAGTTCCCGCCAATTCATACTCCCCACGTCCTCCGCTTGTTCTTAAGGCAATGTTCACGAACTGATTGAGGAGAAGTTGCGTAAAGGGGCCAGCGAAATTTTGACTCCTCTTCACATGGGCAATTCTCTCCCTCTCGTTGAAGCTCTCCGCCCGTCCAGCCCCCGCTGTCGTCTCCACCTACCCGAAGCGCCCGCTTTCGGCCGTGGCGGTGCGTGCCGGGTTCCCGTCGCCGGCCGATGACCACCTCGAAAAACGGTTAGACCTGGCTGAACTCGTCGGCATCCGCTCTCCCGACGCGGTTTATTTCATCCGTGCCGAAGGGGATTCCATGACCGAGGCGGGTATTCACGACGGTGACACGATGGTCATTGACCGCTCCGTCGAGCCTGGGGACGGGCATGTCGTCGTTGCTGAGATGGCCGGTGAGTTCGTCGTGAAGGTGCTGCGAAAGAAGCGCAGCAAGCTCTACCTCGAACCTGCCTCCAAGAACCCGCGCTACACCCCGGTAGAGGTGACAGACCTCGAAGGGCAGGTATGGGGTGTGGTCACGGCGGCGGTGCGTCCCCTGAAGCGCCTGTGAAAGCGAGGGTCTGCCCATGTATGCCCTCGTTGACTGCAATAACTTCTACGCCTCGTGCGAGCGCGTCTTTAACCCGCGTCTAGCGGGAAAGGCCGTCGTCGTTCTCTCGAACAACGATGGCTGCGTGGTCGCCCGGTCTGCCGAGGCGAAGGCTCTTGGCGTCGAGATGGCCGGTGCCTGGCATCAGGTCGCAGAGCGCTACCCGCAAGTCGTGGCGCTGTCCTCGAACTATGCCCTCTACGGGGAGATGAGCCGGAGGGTGACGACGACGCTGCGAGGGTTCTCGTATCAGCTAGAGAACTACAGCATTGACGAATCGTTCCTGGAATTTCTCCCCGGTGTGGACTGGTCGGCGCTGGGGCGCGAGATGAAGCGAACCGTGCGGCGGCACACGGGGCTACCCGTGTCGGTCGGCTTTGGGGAAACGAAGGTGCTGGCGAAGGTCGCGAACAGGCTGGCGAAAAAGCGGCCTGAACTGGGTGGGTGCCACGTCCTCACACCTGAAAACCTGGATGAGGCTTTGGCCTCCCTGGCTACCTCGGACATTTGGGGGATTGCTCGGCGCACGGCTGAAAAGCTGGCCGGTGTCGGGGTGCGGTCGGCGCTGGATCTGAAACGCATGGACGTAGGGCAGGCGCGGCGACTCATGACCGTGGTAGGCGAGCGCATCGTCATGGAGCTACGGGGTGTCTCGTGCCTCGAAATCGAGGAGGTCGCCCCTGAGAAGCAGGAAATCTGCACGGCGAAGAGCTTCGGCCGTCCGGTCGAGTCCCGTGATGAACTGAGGGAGGTGGTGGCGTCCTACGTTTCCCGCGTCGCGGAGAAACTGAGGGCACAGGGCAGCGTGTGCGGGCGGGTGCATGTCGGCCTTGAAACGAACCCGTTCAAGCCGGAGGAGCGGCAGTATTTCAACGGCGGCGGGGTGTCCTTGGCTACTCCCTCGAACTTTACGCCTATCCTCGCGACTGAGGCCTTGCGCGTCCTCGAAGGCATCTACCGCCCTGGCTACCGCTACAAACGGGCCGTGGTGATGCTCCTAGAGCTTGGACCGGAACACGCGGTTCAATCCTCTCTGTTTGATTCTACGCCCCCGGAGGAGGTGGAGAGGCGTAGGAGGCTCATGGCCGCGATGGACTCGGCAAACAAGGTCTGGGGACGTGGGACGGTGCGCCTTTGTTCGGCTGCTGGGCCTAGCCCGGAGTGGAAGATGCGGCAAAAGGCGATGTCGCCGGCATACCTGTCGAGGTGGGCGGAGATACCGGTGGCGAAATTGGGATGAGGTTTTCCTTGCGTAACTTAACGCAAGTTGAGAGCAAGGGGGCTTGCAGGATTTACGAGCACATTACGCGTTTATCGTCTTCCTGAGTGGCTATAGCCCCCTCGGAATCCTCATCGCATTGCAGGATTTTGACTTCAAGACTCTTGAACCGAGCAATGGCGGGTTGGTGATTGCGATCCTTGCGTTGTTTTTGGTCTGCACACGATTCACGGCACATCACTTCAAGTCCTACGAGGGCGGCCTGCCGGTTCGTGTAAGCGATATTGAGCGTCGCTCCTCCGATCTACTAAACTACGCGATACCTTACGTCGCGGGATTCGTGGACATATCTGTATCCGAATGGGGGCAAATGCTCTCAACCCTGTTCCTCATCTGGATTGTGTTTTATGTAACCTATAAAACACAAACTGTCGTTGTGAATCCATTCCTGGCCGAGCTAGGATTTTCAATGCACTCTGCCGTGGTTAGCTATCCTGGCGGGCGAGTGGAGAACGGAATCATAATTTCTAAAAGACAGAAATTTGATGCGAATACGGATTACAAATTCGTAGAAATCGGCAAGGGATACTTCATCGAAACCAAATAACCGTTATCAGCATGAGCAGCACCCCAGAATCAATCGGCCCCAAACTGCTAAAGGAAATCCAGGCGCTAAATTTAGATGATGCCACGGTTAAGGTTTACCTTGCCCGTAGATACACCTCTAAAACCGGGCTTACAGCTACCCTTCGGTCTGTTGGAGCTGGCACCACGTTGACGGCAAAAATCCGATCCGTAACCAGCAAGGTCATTAAAAAATCCAATACCGTTCGGGACTATGAGCCCGAAACAACAGATGCGGATGGAGCGTTGTTCATTGAGAACCACGCCGAGGCACACTGGGACGAGATCCATAAGAAGCTACTTAACGGGGATGCTGAATCCGCAAAGTCTGTCGATGACCTCAAAGACTCGGACATGCTGATTGCGGACATCTGCACTAGCGACAATCAGCGCATCTTTGCCGTAACCCGCCTGCCTGAGAAGCTGACCAATCGCAGGATGGAGATGAACACAATTTGGTTTAAGGAGGGGAAAGTTGAGTTGATTGAAGAGAATGAAAAAATCATTAACATCACTTTCCGCGTGGATTTCTTTGTCTTTGGTCCATCGGTGTTTATTGCCGAGAAGGTAAATTATGAGAAAGTGATGAACATTCGAGAGGGCATGATAAACAAAAAGACCGCCCTTCTCCAGAAAGCCCAAGAAGTAAAGCGCTTCAAGGGGCTCGATATTCTAAATGATCATATCGGCCAGGATATGACATTGCTCAGGCGTGCGGCAAAAGCTCATAACTCCGGCAATCTTGATGATGCCGAATTCTTCAAGAAACTTCACGAGCTTATTAAGCAATATCCCCAGTTCGGAGTGAATATCGACGGTGAAGGGCACATTGTAATCACAAAAGACAATGCTGATGCCGTGCTGCACTTAATAAATGACGCAAGGGCGGAGACGTTGGTGAAAAGGCAGCTGATTGATATAAAATCGGGCGATGTCGTGAAATTAGCAAACTAACCGCCTGTTGAAATCGGAACGTCACAGTCGCTCGGAATTGGCGGGGATATGGAAACAGAAAGCCATCCCTGTCATTTTTAGAAGAGGCTCCGGCGAAAAATTGATGGTCAAGGTTCCTTACCAGTCAGACAACATGCTTTGGCTAAAGGGCAATAAACGGATATATCCCGAATTTGATAACAAATTTAAGTGCTGGAATGTCCCAGTTGCTTGGTTTGAAGACCTTTCCCAGCGCATTATCAATAGGTATGGCCAGGTTTATGTAATCCAGGCCTTAAAAAGAGAGCAGAAATGCGCGCCTGCATGTTGGAATGCTGCTGGTTTACATTGTGAATGCTCATGCATGGGAGCAAGGCATGGAACGGGTAATCCCAACGGCTGCTGGCATGTAGTATCCGACACTTTTGCCGTCGCTTGGGAGGAACGGGAGTATTCGTGCCGACTTTTGAAACAAAACAACGCTTATCGAGCACTTGTTAGCAACTAACACAATAATGAACCCTAGGCTTATACTCGTCGCGACCTCCCTCCTCCTTCTTACCGGCTGCGGCCCGAAGCGCATCGACGGCTCCTCAGAAGAAGCCTTCAAGAAGTCGCTCGAAGCGATGAGCAAGAGCCTCAACGAGGACCAACGGAAGGAACTTACCGAGGGAATCATGGCGCTCGGCTTGGACGGTGTGAACATTTTCCAAATCGGCGCGGCTCCTGGCGTGATGGAGCAGCGCATGCGCGATAACCTGAACGGAAAGACCTTCGCCGAGATCCAGACCGCAGTTGCTACCCGCAAAAAGGAGCGGGAAGAAGAGGCGGCGCGTCAGGAAAGGCAGAGGGCCGAAGAACGCGCCAAAGCTGCCGCGAAAAAGAAAGCGCAAATCGAGTCGGAAATCACCGAGCTTGAGATTGAAAAGTCGAAGTCCGTCCAAGCTGCCGCTACGCTCGAAAAATTCCAGGTGCTACGTTCCCGCTTCTACTACTCCGAAAGCTCCTACCGGTCATCGCCGACGATTGAGCTGACGGTGAAGAACGGCCTGCCTAGTTCTGCTTCACGGGTTTATTTCGAGGCCGTCCTTTCCAGCCCCGGACGGTCGGTTCCATGGGTGAACGACACTTTCAACTACAGCATCCCTGGAGGTCTTGAACCGGGGGAGGAAGCAACGTGGAAACTTGCGCCGAACATGTTCGGCGAATGGAGCAAGGCTCCGAAGGATCGCCAAGACATGGTTCTTACCGTGAAGCTCACCAAGGTGGATGGGGCGGATGGGGAGGCCATGTATGACAGCGTGTTTCGCGAATCAAAAAAGGCTCGCTTGGAAAAGCTGAAAGAGACCTTGGCTAAGGGCGATTTCACCCCGAGCTTTTTTGACTGAGGACGGTCCTCAAATTTTGCGAAACATATCAATCATCTGTCTTTCTGGTGAATTCGTCAGTTGATTCAAAAGTCCGTGTTCCGGTCCCCAAGCGTTCCCTTTATCCGATCTCTTGGATAAATCGTTTCAGAAATGACGAGAAAAAGGTCCGCGCCTATTGGTTGAATGGTTCGGCAAAGTGGTGCCTGCCGACCGATAAGGTTTTCGCTGCGGCCCACAAGTGGACGGATGAAGATGAGGCGGCGATGACTGACGTAGAGGCCGAATTTACCGAGGTGATAGCACAGAGCCTTGAGACAGATGGGAAGCTCCAGGGCGACGAGTGCGAATGCGTCACCAAATTTTTCCTCATGTGGCGGTATCGGTATAATTTCGCCACGACGGGTTCCACGGTTCTCGTCGCCAATGGCTTGAAGATGAGCGCACCAAACCGTCCACTCCCCCTAGAAGAGCAACTGGAACGCGCAGCTGGGGATAATCGCGTTCGTTGGATGAGCTTTCAGTTCGATAGCTGTGACTTAATTGTGCCCGACTGCCCTCCGAATCTTGCCTACATACCTCTCTCGCCAAGCACCGCGTTAGTAGCTTGCGGCAGAGGGAAGCCGACGCCCGAGGTGCTGAATGGGGTGGCCCGAAAAGCGGTAAAGGAGTTCTATTTTCAGTTCAAAGACTTCATCCCGCGAGGATAAAGCGCCCCGGATGTCTCCACTTGGAGACATCCGGGATGCGCACTCAGGCCTACTCGTCTATTTCGTCGGCCAGCTCCCGTAGATTGCGCAAATGCTTATCAATCGACTTCGCGGCCTCCCGTCCCATCGCGAGGCGGATATCTGCGATGATTTGCATGATGCGTTTGCGATACGTTGGCTCCTTCGGTTCGGCTTCGCCCACAGGATCTACCTCGGTTGCCCCATCTGAAGCCTCGGGCACTGTGGCAACCGCTGGGACAGAAGCCTTCTTGGTGATCGTCGCAACCGCGCTCGCGACCACCTCCGCCGTGACCTTCGCGCTTTTCTCGCACGCCAAGGCCCAAGCTTCGCGGCGCAGGGCCGGAGTTTTGAGCTTCATCAGCGGACGGGTCTGCGAGGCGGTCGTGGGCACCGGTTCCCCCTCTTTGATTTCGAGGTCGTCCACCACGGAGGCGGCTCCGATCTGACGGTAGGCCTCGGGGCGGCTCATGTTCCACTTATCGAGACAGTAGGACTCGAACGTGTCATGGGTTTGTCGATACAGACCCTTGTCGCGAATTTCGCGCAATGCCTGGCCCGCCCGCCAAAAGTGCTCCATGGCCGTCTCCACCACGGACTCCAATTTGACCAATTCCTCGCCCTCGTCGGCGGAAAGCATTTTGGACATCGGCACCGGGGCGCTGGATTTCTGCATGTAGGGGTGGGCGTCGTGGATCTTCCCGTCGAGCAGCTTGCCCGTCGATTTCTTGCTCTTGGCCTGATAGACAACCTGGGCATTCGGCCGCGCTACAAACGCCGCTCGCTCGCTGACGGGGAGCTTTTCCAGAAACTCAGGCTCCACGCAGTTTCCGACGAAAACGGCTGCGTTGCTCAAGTCCGACTCGGCCAAGGACGCGTCAGGCCCCCAGTTGCCCCACTGCTTGAAAAAGAAGTCCACACCTTCGCGGGCGCAGTCGTCGCGGAGCTTGCGCACCCACTCCGGGTTCATCGGGCGCGAGCCCTCGCCGGATTCACCACCGACAATCACCAAGTCGATGCCCTTCAACCCGCCCTTGGGAATCGAGATCGGGCCAAGCAACGGCTCGACCGACAAAGCACGGCGCTTCGCCTTCACGCCCTGCAGAACAGGAACGCGCTTGTCGAAATGCTTCTGGTCCTCGGCCGACACCATGAGGCTGACGTGTTTGTAGCCCGCGCCCCAGTCGTCAGGGAGCATCGAGGCGATGTTCTGGGGACGCTTCGTGAGGATCATCCAATCCAGAAATGGCGTCTGTTTGACGAGACGCCAGAGATCCCTGCGCGCCTCGGTGAGTTGCGGGTTTTTCTCGAACACGTCGCCCAGGCTGGCGCAAAAGACGACGTAGCGAGTCTTGTTGTTGATGGCCTCCTGATTCCACTCGATGACCTCGGAGGCCGTTTTGGTGAGGTGGCGCACGCCGTCTTTTCCCCATTCGTTCACGAAGCCCTTTTGAAGGGCGAGGGTCTCGGCGTAGCAATGATCGCACCCGGGGCTAACCTTGGTGCAGCCAATCCACGGGTTGTAGGTTTTGTTGGTCCACTCGATTCCGGTAGTAGTAGCCATGTGATGAGTATGTTTGAGGGTTGGGTATGGGCTCAGATTGCCCCGGCGGCTTCGGTGCCTCCGGGGCGCGAGCAGTAAAATTTCAGCGGCCTTCCTCGGGGTTGAGGGTGCGCAGGGAGCGGATATCGCGTTTGCAGGTCACAACCTCCCATGTAGTCGTT
>JACCEA010875635.1_pt1 | contig 12531 bp, 10 predicted proteins | sample 7449851 | NCBI WGS metagenome assembly JACCEA01 (sample SAMN15323453, study PRJNA562643) | freshwater metagenome | isolation source: river surface water | place: USA:Blue River Watershed | collected 2017-08-18 | reverse complement strand
TTTGAGGATTTCTCTGCAGATGCATTTAGCAATCTAGCGCAGGAAGTAATGGCAGGTATTAAAAATCAAGATTAAGGAAGATGACTTACCCTACATCCAACTTAAACACAGATTACCATATACCTGTATTATTTCATGAAACCATTGAGCATCTAAATATTATACCAGATGGTATTTATGTAGATGCCACATTTGGTGGAGGAGGACATAGTAGAGGTATTTTATCAAAGTTGGGCCCGAAAGGAAAACTCATTGCTTTTGATCAAGATGCAGATGCTAAGAACAACTTGCCAGATGATGATCGAATTGTTTTTATACCTGAAAACTTTAGGTATATCCAACGATTCCTTCGCTTGAATAAAATTGACAAAGTGGATGGCGTCTTGGCCGATTTAGGCGTGAGTAGCCATCAGTTTGATGAAGGTTCAAGAGGTTTCTCTATTCGTTTTGATGGTCCCTTTGATATGAGAATGGATCAACGTCAAACAAGAACAGCAGCGCAAATTATAGAAAGCTATTCTGAAGCAGCACTACATAAAATGTTTGAGCAATATGGTGAAGTCACCAACGCTAAAACCCTAGCGAAACATATTGTCACACAAAGACGTCTATTAAAGTTATCTACCGTACAAGATTTTAAAACTTTAATTGCGCCAGTAGTAAAAGGAAATCCAAATAAGTATTGGGCACAAGTTTTCCAGGCCATCCGAATGGAAGTGAACGAGGAAATGATTGTGTTGAATGAGTTTTTAGCGCAGTTGCCAGAAGTGATCAAACCAAGTGGCAGAGCGGTGATTATCACATTCCACTCGATCGAAGACCGCATGGTAAAAAATGCGTTCAAAGTAGGACCTGACGAAGACGATGTAACCAACCCATTTCTTTCCATCAAGAAAGAAGTGCTTTGGAAGATCATAACAAAAAAACCTGTTGTGGCTTCTGAAAAAGAGATGAAAGAAAACAACAGAAGCAGAAGCGCAAAATTGCGAGCTGCCGAAAGAGTATAAACCGTATGTCCGTACCTGTAAAAAACACCCCTAAGTCTGCTATCAAAAGCATACTTAACTACGAATGGATTGTCCTGAACATTAGTTTCTTTTTGTTCTTGGCAGTACTAGCGATACTCTATATCGCTAATGGACACTTGACGGATAAGACGATCCGTAAAATCAATACCACAAAGAAGGAAATTAAGCAATTACAGTTTGAGTATAAAACGCTAAAGGCGGATCTAATGCTTAAAAGTGAGTCTATCAATATTGAAAAGGCAATGGCGCCTTATGGATTGCAAGTTTCAAAAGAAATGACCATCCGTATTCCATTGGAGAAACCTTACGATTCAATTACCGAAATAAATAAAGCCAAATAATGGATGTAAAACGCGACATACTATGGAGAGTTTATTTGAGCTATATCTTAGTGGTGGTGGTTTGTCTTTTTATTTTAGGCAAGGCTTTTTACATCCAACAAGTACAAGGATCTTATTGGAGAGGATTGAGCGATAGTTTACACCAGCGTATTGTAGAAATTCCTGCGGATAGAGGGACTATTTATAGCGAAGACGGACAGATGTTGAGTACCAATGTGCCTCAGTTTGATATTTATATCGATTTCAGAGTAGCGCCATTGCATGACAAGGGTGGTAAAATTTTCAGAGAACATATTGATTCTTTAAGCATTGCCTTAGCAGATCTTTTTAAAGATCAATCCGCTAGTGCTTACAAGGATGGGCTTACTAAAGCATTCGAGACTAAAGAGCCCAACTACGAGTTAAAGAAAAAAATTAATTACAGGCAGTATTTGCAAATGGCAAAGTTTCCGCTATTTCGTTTAGGAAGGTATAAGAGTGGATTTATTGCGCAAGAAAAAAATATTCGTTTGAATCCATATCAGAACATGGGTTATAGAACGATAGGTTTAGCAAGAGATCAAAATAAAGTGGGCTTAGAATTGTCTTATGACACCGTGTTGAATGGTCGTAATGGAAAGCAGTTGGTTCGTGCTATTGCAGGTGGTGTAACAGTGCCTGTACAAGAGGGTGAATTTGAAATTGAACCAGAAACAGGAAAAGACATTGTAAGTACATTGGATGTGTATATTCAAGAAGTAACGACCAATGCATTGATGAAAATGATGATTGGCAATGAGGCACAATATGGGGTTGCGATGGTGATGGAAGTAAAGACAGGAAAAATTAAAGCGATAGCAAATTTAGGTAAGATAAGAGATGGTTTTTATGCAGAAGATTTAAACTACGCGATCACACCATCAGAGCCAGGATCTACATTCAAGTTGGTGACCTTAATGCAGGCTTTGGAAGATGGGAAAGTTACCTTGAATTCGCCCCTAAATTTAGAGGGTGGGGCTTGGAAAGTCGCTGGACAGACTGTTTGGGATTCCGAAAAACATGGCAAGCATCAAGCAACTGTGCTAGAGGCGTTTGAAGAAAGTTCGAATGTGGGTATGGCAAAAATTATTGTAAATAATTACACGAATAATCCAACGGCTTATTTTAAACATTTAACAAGATTAAGATTGGATTCTTTATCGGGTATCGATTTAGTGGGAGAACGTAGGCCACAAATTACAAAACCTGGTGCTAAATTATGGGGTCCTACCACCTTGCCTTGGATGGCATTTGGGTACAATATCGCCATTGCCCCAATTCAAACCTTGACCATTTATAATATGGTGGCGAACAACGGGGTGATGATGCGTCCATATTTAGTGAATAAGATTCAAGAAGAAGGCAGGGTGATTAAAACTATTGAACCCAAAATATACAACGCTCAAGTATATAGTCCTGCAACAATTAAAGCCGCTCAAGCTGCTTTAGAAGCGGTATGTATTAATGGTACAGGTAAAACTTTATTTAAAAATAGCCCCTATAAAGTGGCGGGTAAGACAGGTACGGCATTAGTGGCAAATGGAAAAAAAGGATATTCGGATAAAATTTATCAATCCTCTTTTGCAGGTTACTTCCCAGCAGACAATCCTCAGTATACGATTGTGGTGAATATTAAAAATAAGCCACATGCTTATCCTTTTTATGGTGCGTCTGTTGCAGGTCCTGTGTTTAAAGAAATTGCAGACAGATTGTATGTGACCTATATTCAAAATAAGATGGATAAGACGCCCAATTTTAATTTGAAAGATTCACAGTTATTTAATTATACGGTTGCTAAGACTTCGTTGAAAGCCATTGCTAAACAATTGTCATTGCCTTATCAGGATTCAACACCTAATAATGCGCAGTGGACAAAAGTGCAAGGGGCAGGCAGAAGCATAAAAGCGGGACAGGAATTGCAAATGGCATCAGATAGTATCATGCCCAATATCAGCGGTATGAAATTAAAAGACGCTTTGTGGTTATGTGAGAAAAAGGGGTTGATTGTAAAATGTAGTGGAAAGGGAAAGGTTGTTCGTCAAAGCATTTTACAAGGACAATATATTCAAAGAGGGCAACAAATATTCATCGAATTGAATTAATTATATGAAGCAATCATTACAACATATCTTATTTGGAGTTGCTTTGAGAGAAGTGGTTGGTACTACTGATCTTGATATTGTCGACTTGCAAATTGATTCTAGATTGGTTCAAAAAGGAACTGTATTTATTGCAATTAAAGGAGTGCAAGTTGATGGACATGATTTTATTGATACAGCGATCGAAAAAGGTGCAACTGTAATTGTTTGTGAGCAATTGCCTGCAACAATAATAAAGGGCATTCAATATATCGTAGTTGCAAATACGCAAGAGGCTGTTGCATTGATGGCACATCAGTATTATGGTCAACCATCTACTAAAATTAAATTGGTAGGAGTTACTGGTACCAATGGCAAGACAACTGTGGCTACTTTATTGTTCAAGTTGTTTTCTGAAATGGGCTATACCTGTGGTTTAGTGAGTACGGTGCAAAATCAAATTGGAGATACCATCATTCCTGCAACACATACTACGCCAGATGCAATACGTTTAAATGCTTTATTAGCACAGATGGTGGAAGCGGGTTGTTCACATGTTTTTATGGAATGTAGTAGTCATGCAGTACACCAACATCGTATTACAGGCTTGCAATTTACGGGTGCTGCATTTACGAATATTACGCACGATCATTTAGATTACCACGAAACATTCGAAGAGTATGTTCGTGTTAAAAAAGCATTCTTTGATCATTTACCCTCTAGTGCATTTGCGATCACAAATTTAGATGATTCAAATGGTGCATTGATGTTGGCGAATACCAAAGCGAAGCAGTTTTCTTATGCATTACATGCGCCTGCAACGTATAAAGGTAAAATATTAGAAAATCAATTGACAGGATTGGTTTTAAACGTGAATGAGGTAGAAGTGCATTGCAGATTGATCGGCACATTCAATGCCTATAATTTCTTAGCTGTATATGGTATTGCAGTTCAGTTAGGTGAAAATGCTGAACATGTTTTGACGGTATTAAGCGCATTAACTGGTGCCGAGGGCAGGTTTGATTATATCATTAGCGACGAAAGCACTATTGGTATAGTGGATTATGCACATACACCAGACGCTTTGCAAAATGTATTAGAAACAATTGCCAAATTAAAGAAAGGCGGCGAGACAGTGATTACCGTAGTGGGATGTGGTGGCGATAGAGATAAAACAAAAAGACCCGTGATGGGTCAAGTGGCTTGTGACTTAAGTGATAAAGTGATTTTTACGAGTGACAATCCTCGTTCAGAAGATCCGAATCAGATCATCAAAGATATGGAGATGGGCTTAAGCAGTGCTGCAAAAAGAAAGTACATCAATATTGTAGATCGTTATGAGGCTATTAAAGCTGCAGTGAGTTTTTCAAAGCCTGGTGATATTATTTTAATTGCAGGAAAAGGGCATGAAAAATACCAAGATATCAAAGGGGTGAAACATGATTTTGACGACAAACAAATTTTGCAAAACATTTTTAACTCATTCGCTAAATAAGCCGCTATGCTATATCAATTATTTTCATGGTTAGACAAGTCTTTTAATATTCCAGGTACTGGTATGTTCCAGTTTTTGACTTTCAGAATTGCGATGGCCATTTTATTGTCTTTATTCATTGCAACTGTGTATGGAAAAAAAATGATTTTGTTTTTACAGAAAAAACAAATTGGTGAAAGTGTTAGAGAACTAGGTTTGGCGGGGGAACAACAAAAAAAAGGCACACCCACAATGGGCGGAATCATTATTTTGATGAGTGTATTGATCCCTACTTTGTTATTTGCCAATTTAGATAAAGTGTATATCCGTTTAATGGTACTATGTACTGTATGGTTGGGTATCATTGGTTTTTTAGATGATTATTTTAAAATTCGTGCAAGAAAAGAAGCGCAAGAAAAAGGAGAGTCTTACAAAAAGAAGAATAGTGATGGTTTGGCGGGCATTTCTAAAGTAATAGGTCAAGTTGGACTGGGTATCATTATTGGCGTGACTTTGTATTTTAGCAATGCAGTTACTGTAGAGCGTGAAATTGTTTCAAGCAATGTGGCAGCTAGTTTGGCGAAGGGAGAAAAAATTGCAAAGGGTGCAGATGTGGTTGTTAGAGATATCAATGGTGTAGAGCGAAGATTTGTAAAAGTAAAAACGCCTATCACAACGATTCCATTTGTAAAGAACCACGAGTTTAATTATAGTAAATTGATTAGCTGGATGGGACCTGGCGCTGAAAAATATACTTGGATCGTTTATATTTTAGTGGTCACATTCATTATTACAGCTGTATCAAATGGCGCCAATATCACAGATGGCTTAGACGGATTGGCAGCAGGTGTGAGTGCCATAATTGGGGCAGCATTAGGCGTATTTGTTTATGTGAGCGGTAACTATGTTTTTGCCGATTATTTAAACGTAATGTACATTCCTAACTTGGGTGAGTTGTCCATTTTTGTAGGGGCATTCGTGGGTGCTTGTATCGGATTCTTGTGGTATAATGCATATCCAGCGCAGGTATTTATGGGTGATACGGGAAGCTTGGCCTTAGGAGGTATCATTGCTTCTTTAGCGATTATTGTGCGCAAGGAATTATTGATTCCAATTTTCTGCGGTGTGTTTTTAATTGAAAACTTAAGCGTCATCATTCAAGTGGGTTACTTTAAGTACACTAAGAAAAAGTACGGAGAGGGACGTCGTGTGTTTTTAATGAGTCCATTGCATCATCATTATCAAAAGAAAGGTTTCCACGAAAGCAAAATTGCTGTTCGTTTCTGGATCATCACTATATTATTAGTAATCACTTCTATCCTAACCTTAAAAACAAGATAAATTGTCTACAAAGATTGTCATATTAGGTGCGGGAGAGAGTGGTGTAGGCACTGCTTTACTTGCTAAGCAAAAAGGATACGATGTATTTGTATCTGATGCTAGTGTAATCAAGCCTGTTTTCAAAGCAGAGCTAGAAGCAAATGCAATCCCTTTTGAGTCTGGATCTCATGATGTTGAAAGAATTTTAACAGCAGATGAGGTAATGAAAAGCCCTGGTATTCCTGAAAAGAATGAGTTGGTAAAACAAATTCGTGCAAAGGGTATTCCAGTAATCAGTGAAATTGAATTCGGATACAGATATAAAGGCGATAGTAAGATTGTTGCAATCACTGGTAGCAACGGTAAAACAACCACTACTTCATTATTGTTTCATATCTGCAAAGTAGCAGAACAGGATGTGGCGATTGTGGGCAATATTGGATTCTCATTTGCTAGACAGGTTGCGGTAGATCCAAAAGCATTGTATGTGATTGAAGTGAGTTCTTTTCAATTAGATGATCTACAAAGTTTCCGACCAGATATTGCCATCTTATTAAACATCACAGAAGATCATTTAGACAGATACAACTATCAATTCGAAAATTATATTAAAAGCAAGCTTAGAATTATTGAAAATCAAACCGAAAAGGACTGCTTTATTTATTGCATAGATGACGAAGTCATCGTAAAACAATTAGAACAACTAACTACACCTACTAACCTACTACCATTTTCTATGAAACAAGAATTAAAAAAAGGCGCCTACATCAAGAATGACCAAATGATGTTAAAAATCCAAGAAGAAAGAGTGACTATGAGCATCTATGATTTTGCATTGAAAGGCAAGCATAATGCTTATAACACAATGGCTGCAAGCATTGCTGCAACTACTTTAGGTATCAGAAAGGAGAAAATTCGCGAAGCAGTTAGCAATTTCCATAGTTTGGAACACAGAATGGAATTTGTAGCGACAGTAAAAGGAGTTGATTTTATCAATGACAGTAAGGCAACGAATGTAAATAGCACATGGTATGCTTTAGAGAGTATGCAAAAGCCAACTATCTTGATTTTGGGCGGGGTAGACAAAGGAAATGATTATGAATTAGTGGCAGATCTAGTAAAAGAAAAAGTGAAAGCAATTATTTGCATGGGTACCGATAATTCTAAATTAAAGGAATTTTTCAAAGACAAAGTAGATCAAATTGTAGAAGTTGATTCTGCAAAGCAAGCAGTGAATGCTTCCTTTAAATTAGCAGAAAAAGGGGATGTGGTTTTATTAAGCCCTGCTTGTGCAAGTTTTGATTTATTCAAAAACTACGAAGATAGAGGTTGTCAATTCAAAGAAAGCGTTAAAGAATTATAATCATGCTTAAGGAAACCACAGATAAATTATTTTCTCAAATGCCTTCTATAGGTGGGATGAGGGAACATTTAGACCAACGTACCAGGGGGGATAAGTATATCTGGGGTTTGGTATTGTTATTGTCCTTGATCTCTATATTGGTAGTATATAGTGCAACAGGTTCATTGGCCTATAAAATGTATCGTGGTAATACGAGCTTCTATTTATTTAAGCAAATCATATTTACATTACTTGGATTGCTTGTGGTGTTTGGTTTACATAGAATCAACTACACAGTCTTTTCGAGAGTGGCTACTATTTTATTTATGTTGTCCATTCCTTTGTTGATTTATACTTTATTTTTTGGAGCTAAAATTAATGAAGGCAGTAGGTGGATTAAATTGCCTATTATTAATTTAACCATACAGAGTAGTGATGTGGCGAAATTGGCTTTATTTATGTATCTCTCAAAGGTTTTGAGTAAGAAACAAGAAGTCATCAAAGATTTTAAAAAAGGATTTTTACCGGTGATTATTCCAGTTTTCATCATATGTGGATTAATCATGCCAGCTAATTTGTCTAATGCTTTATTGACTGGCGCTACTTCTTTATTGTTGTTATTTATTGGCAGGGTAAGTTTTAAACATATTTTATTGACGATTGGTATTGCGCTGATTCCAATCGTAGTGATTATTAGTGTGGCTATTGCGACGCATAAGTCAAATGAGGGAACGATCGATGGCAATAAGCCAGTGGTAGCTGAGTCTTTAAAAAGCTGGGGTCGATTTGGTACTTGGGTAAATCGTGTTCAAGATTTCATGTATGCAAAAGACAATGAAGTTCCTTATCAAGTGCAACAAGCCAAAATTGCCATTGCGAATGGAGGTATTTTTGTAGGGTTGGGCCCAGGCAATAGTCAACAAAGAAATTTCTTACCTCAAGCCTATAATGATTTTATTTATGCAGTGATTATTGAAGAGTATGGATTGCTGGGTGGGGCATTTATTATTTTTATTTATTTGGTCTTTTTATTTAGATGTATTCGAATATTTAGAAAATGCCCCTATGCATTTGGTGCATTTTTAGCACTTGGATTGAGCTTTACGTTGATCATACAAGCAGTGGCAAATATGGCGGTGAATGTGGCAATTGTTCCTGTAACGGGAGTGACATTGCCCTTGTTGAGTATGGGTGGTAGTTCGTTTATCTTTACCTGTTGTTCCATTGGTTTGATTTTGAGTGTGGCTCGAAATGTGGAACAAATGGAGGGGAAGGCGCCTGTGGAAACAGAAATAGAGATTCCTAACGAAAACATAGCACCAGTAAATGCCTAATCAAGCAAATACAACTTTGCGCATCATTATCGCAGGTGGTGGAACAGGAGGACATATCTTTCCTGCCATTGCTGTTGCGCAGGCGATACAAAAAATGCAACCAAGTGCTGCAATTTTATTTGTAGGGGCCAATGGCAAAATGGAAATGGAAAAAGTACCACAGGCTGGTTATCAAATTGTAGGTTTAACGATCGCAGGATTTAATAGGCAAAATATTTTGAAGAATTTAACTTTGCCTTTTAAGTTGATTAAAAGTTTTATTCAAGTCAGGACTATCTTTAATCAATTTAAACCCAATGCAGTATTTGGTGTGGGAGGTTATTCTAGTTTCCCTGTGTTAAGGTACGCTCAATCAAAAAATATCCCCACTTTTATACATGAGTCAAATGCTTTTGCTGGAAAAGCCAACCAATGGCTAGGGAAGCATGCAACAAAAATATTTACGGGTACAAAAGGAATGGAGCAATTTTTTCCTACAGATAAAATATTGATTACAGGCAATCCAGTGAGGCAAAACATTGCCCATATTGAGATCGAAAAAGAAACTGCATTATTACAGTTTGGGTTATTGCCTAATCAATTTACGCTATTGATTATTGGGGGGAGTTTAGGTGCGGCATCCATCAATAAAGCAATACAGCAAAGTTTGGCCCATTTTGCAAAAATGGGAGTGCAATTGATCTGGCAAACAGGAAAGCCCAATGCGGCTGTTTACAAAGAAGCTGCAAGTTCATTTGGTAACGTATATGTGAATAGTTTCATCAATGAAATGCCTGCTGCTTATGCTGCTGCAGACATGGTGGTGAGTAGGTCTGGCGCAATGGCTGTTGCAGAAATTGCTATGACGGGTAAGGCTTGCATATTTGTTCCCTATCCTCAAGCTGCAGAAGATCATCAGACATTCAATGCAAAAGTATTGGTTGATGAAAATGCAGCTCAGATGATTGCAGATAAAAATGTAACAACCCGTTTGTTGCCAATGATTGAAAAACTAATTACGAATAAAAATAAGTTAAGCGAAATGGCTTCTAAGATCCAGTCATTTGCATGTAAAAATGCAGATGAAGTCATTGCGGCAGAAATTATTCAAGAAATTGATCCTAAATAGCGAAGCAAATATGAATCCACTTACAGATTTAAAACGAATTTATTTTATTGGCATTGGAGGGATTGGCATGAGTGCGTTGGCTAGGTATTTTAATACACAAGGTGTATTCGTATCGGGTTATGATAAAACACCAACTGCTTTAACGGATAGTTTAAAAGCGGAAGGCATTCAAATCCATTTTGAAGATGACCTGAATCAAATGGATAAAGACGCTACTGTAATTGTATACACGCCAGCTATTCCAGTAGATCATCAAGAATTGAATTACTATAGAAACAATGGATACTTGGTGGTGAAACGTAGTGATGTATTGCAATGGGTGACAGAAAATGCTTTCACAATTGGTATTGCAGGGACGCATGGTAAAACAACTACCACCTCTATGACAGCCCATATCTTAAGACATACGGGTTATGGATGTAATGCATTTTTAGGAGGTATTGCTTCCAATTATGATACTAATTTCTGGAGTGATGAAAGAAATATAGTAGTGGTAGAAGCAGATGAATACGATAGAAGCTTTTTAAAATTATCACCCAATATTGCAGTCATTACAGCAGTCGATCCAGATCATTTGGATATTTACGGCACTGCAGAAGAAGTGCTTAAAGCTTTTGGACAATATGCAGATAAAATCAAACCAGGAGGGGTCTTGATTCAAAAATTAGGCACTACAGTAGATACAAGTGCAGCGAATAAAACAATTGCTACTTATGGTTACAATCAAGTGCAAGCTGCGTATCATACAAGTGATTTAAAAGTGGTGGATGGTTCTTATGTTTTTGATTTAGTGCATCCTGCAGGAGTTTTAAAAAATGTGGTACTGAATATGGGTGGATTGCATAATGTAGAGAATGCAACTGCTGCTATTGCTATAGCATTGAATTTGGGTATCGAGGATGAAAAAATTATTGCTGCAGTGGCTGCGTTTAAAGGTGTAAAGCGTCGATTTGAATATAAAGTGAAGACGGCGAATAAAGTATTGATAGATGATTATGCGCATCACCCAGAAGAGTTAAGTGCACTAATTAGTGGTGTGCGAAGTATTTATCCAAACGAAAAAATGGTGCTTGTATTCCAGCCACATTTATATAGTAGAACCCAGGATCAGGCGGCTGGTTTTTCTGCCACATTGGATCTGGCAGATGAAGTGATTTTGTTGCCGATTTATCCTGCAAGAGAATTGCCAATTCCTGGAGTAACTAGTGAAATGTTATTGGCTGAGATGAAATTGGAGAAGAAGCAAGTCATGTCCAAAGAACAATTGATGGCATGGGCAGCTTCTACAGGGGATAAGTTGATCGTGATGGCAGGAGCTGGGGATATAGATGTTTGTATCAATCAAATTCAAGAACGCCTTACAAACTAGTACATGAAGCAATGGCAAAAAATAGTAATTAGGGTTTTGTGGAGCATCGCTGCGGCTGCACTGATTGTGCTTTTTGTAGTGTCATGGAAAGCAAAGAGTGAAAAGAAATTGACAGACATTCAAGTTGAATTAGTGGGCGAAAGTGCTCAGGCTTTGTTTATGGATGAAATTTCAATTCGTGCGATACTCAATGATCAGGGAGTAAATGTGGGCATACCAATAGAAAAAGTGAATTTGACCCAGTTGGAGCGCTTTATTGAAAAAACCGAATGGGTAAAAAATGCAGAGTTTTTTATTGATAATAAATTGGTATTAGAGGCTAAGATTGAACAAAGAATTCCAATTGCAAGAGTCTTTACAGCAAATGGGGCTTCCTTTTATATTGATAACGAGGGATGGAGACTTCCTTTGAAACAATTGACAGTATTGAATTTGCCTGTGTTTACTGGATTCCCAACAGACCAAGCAAAGCTATCAAGGCCAGATAGTGCTTTGTTAAAAGATGTTTTATTATTTGCAAAGACAATCAAGAAGGATAGTTTTTTCATGGCGCAAGTGGCGCAAGTGAATATAGAACCTAATGGAACTTTTCAAATGGTGCCCACACTTGGAGACCATGTAGTGTTATTGGGAACGGTGGATCAGCTAGAAGATAAGTTAAACCGCTTGTTTACTTTCTATAAAAACGTTTGGGTGGGCTCTGGTATCAATGCTTATCAGGTCATTGATTGTCGATTCGACCATCAGGTTGTTGCATTGAAAAAAGGATTACAGCCCATTGAATTTACGGGCAACTTCATTTGGCCCACTGGCGATTCCACAATGTTGATGCCAACTGCTGTCAAAAAAGTAGATAGCGCAGTAAAAGTGATTCCAGCAGTTGTAGTTGCTGCGCCTATTGCTAAAGTTATCCCTGCTAAAGTAGCAAAGGTGAAACAGTCACCTGTAAAGACAAAGTCAAAAGTTCAAGTAAAAGCAGTCAAATCAAAGCCAAAATTGAACAATAAACCTAAAAATAATTCGTTAAATAAAAAGAATAAGACTGCGAAGGCTTTAATGCCTAAGAAGTCGAAGTCTCCAACTACGAACAACTAACAACTAAAACCTATAAAAATGAGT
>JACCEA011138017.1_pt1 | contig 12533 bp, 12 predicted proteins | sample 7449851 | NCBI WGS metagenome assembly JACCEA01 (sample SAMN15323453, study PRJNA562643) | freshwater metagenome | isolation source: river surface water | place: USA:Blue River Watershed | collected 2017-08-18 | reverse complement strand
GTAAAGCTCTGGATGGATGAATATAACAATGAACGACCACACAACAGATTGGATGGGTTAACGCCTATGCAATATGAAATGAGGTATATGGAGAATGTCTAATTTAGGTTGGTACTAATAATGGGGGCTTGACACTAGTATTTATAACTTATAACATCGGTTTAGATGTGTATGAATATACATTTATCAATACCAGATGCAAACCAGAAAACCAAATCATTAAACAGATTGATGAAGTTTTTGCGGAAGATTTAATCCAAATATTTGAACAAGAAACAGGCTTATATTGTTATCTGTAATTAGACAACAAAGCACCAAATAAATAAGGCTTAGGATAACCCTAAGCCTACATCATAAATTACCGCTGAAACCCTGTTTTGCAAGCAAAACTCGCCACGCCCGCAGCCATCGCTAAAGCCTATCAAACCAAGCAACTGCAATATGGATAAGCATATGGTACATGCGTATAATATGGTAAAATTAGGGAAATATTTGCAATAGGATTGTGCTTAGATGTCAGAAGAACAAAAACGGATTTTAGAACAACAATTATGGAATATTGCCAATACATTACGAGGCAAAATGAATGCCGATGAATTTCGTGATTATATTCTAGGCTTTATCTTCTACAAATACCTTTCTGAAAAAATGTATCTATATGCTACTGAATTACTAAGCGAAGATAATATTGATTACAATAAGATTGATGAGACTACCACCGATGGCAAAGAGTATCTGTCGGTTATTAAAGACCAATCAATTGAAGCGCTAGGATATTTTCTAAAACCAAGCGAACTTTTTGGTTTTATTGCACAAAAAGGTGGACGAATTGCTGAAGAAGATAGAGATGACGAAACAACTGATAATTTTATCCTTGATGATTTAACACTGATTTTAAACAATATTCAACAAACTACGCTTGGTACGGCCAGCGAAGATGATTTTGATAATCTATTTGAAGATTTAGATTTAAACTCTACTAAACTTGGTCGAACAGTTAAAGAACGTAATAAGTTAATCTCCAAAGTTTTAGCCCATTTAAACAATATTGATTTTAATCTCTCTGATACTAAAGCTGACGTATTGGGTGATGCTTACGAGTATCTAATTGCTCAATTTGCCAGTGGTGCGGGTAAAAAAGCAGGTGAATTTTATACTCCACAACAAGTATCGACTATATTAGCCAAATTAGTAACTGTACGTAAATCACGCTTAAAATCGGTCTATGATCCTACTTGCGGATCTGGGTCTTTATTACTTCGTGTAAAGCGTGAAATTGGTGATGTTAGCGAGTTCTTCGGACAGGAACAAAATCGTACCACCTATAATTTATGTCGCATGAATATGATTTTGCATGGTGTACATTACTCGCAGTTTGATATCAAGCAAGAAGATACGCTTGAACATCCGCAACATCTTGAGCAACGTTTTGAAGCGGTCGTTGCTAATCCACCATTTTCTGCCCATTGGAGCGCTAGCCAGATTCACATGAGTGATGAACGCTTTAGTCAATACGGAAAACTTGCCCCAACCACTAAAGCCGATTTTGCCTTTGTACAGCACATGATCCATCAGTTAGCAGATAATGGCACTATGGCGGTTGTATTACCACATGGTGTATTATTTCGTGGTGCTGCTGAGGGACATATCCGTAAATATCTCATTGAAGAAAAAAACTACCTTGATGCGGTAATTGGTTTACCTGCCAATATTTTTTATGGTACTTCGATTCCAACTTGTATTCTAGTATTTAAAAAATGTCGTGAAGATAGCGAACATATCATATTTATTGATGCTAGTAATGATTTTGAGAAAGTTAAAACGCAAAATATCTTAAGAGATTGCGACATTGACAAGATAATTATGACGTATAAAGAACGTACTACGATTGATAAATACAGCTATTTGGCAAATATCAGTGAAATCAAAGATAACGACTACAATTTAAACATTCCGCGTTATGTTGACACTTTCGAGGAAGAAAAACAAATTGATCTGCACCAAGTTGCCAATCAAATCAAAGAACTGGATAGTCAAATGAAGTTAACCGATGCCAAAATAGCTGAGTTCTGTTCGCAGCTCAATATTCCAACTCCGTTTTAAACTTGGATAACATTATGAATGAAGTAATAAATTTTGATAATTTTGCAATTCGTCGTGTATTTGATGAAGAAAAACAACTGTGGTATTTTTCTGTTACCGATGTTATACGCGCTTTATTACAACAACCTGACTATCAGGCTGCGCGTAACTACTGGAAAGTATTAAAAAACCGTCTCAGGAAAGATGGTAGTGAGTCGGTTACAAATTGTAACCGACTGAAATTAGAGGCCGATGATGGGAAGAAGTATCTAACTGATGTCGCAGATATCCAAACCTTGCTGCGGATTATTCAATCAGTACCAAGCCCAAAAGCTGAACCGATTAAACTTTGGCTGGCTAAAGTTGGTTATGAACGTATTCAGGAATCAGTTGATCCAGAGTTATCTGTAAATCGTGCCCGTGAAAATTGGCAACAGCATGGGCGAAGTGAAAAATGGATTCAACAGCGCATGATGGGTCAGGAGACTCGCAATAAATTGACAGATTACTGGCAAGATCATGGAATTAGCAAAGGACAAGAATTTGCGATTTTAACCAATATAATTCATAAAGAATGGTCGGAGCTGACTGTACAGCAACATAAAAACCTTAAAGGCTTAGAAACACAAAATTTGCGTGATCATATGAGCGAAGCAGAGCTTATTTTTACGGCGTTAGCTGAATTATCAACCAGACAAATTGCTGAAACAACCCAAGCAACAGGACTGGAAGAAAATAAACAAGCTAGTAAAATCGGTGGAGGCATAGCCAAACAAGCACGTAAAGAATTAGAAGCCAAAACGGGTAAGAGCGTAGTTAGCGGCGATAGTTTTTTACCTAATAAACAAGAGCCGCAAGATGAAGAATAATGTACCAAAGCTAAGGTTTCCTGAGTTTAGTGGTGATTGGTCTATTAAAACCATAGAAGAGTTATGTCAAACATTTAAAAGCGGTTTAGGTATTACATCCAAAAAGATTCAACAAAACGGATTATTCCCTGTTTATGGTGGTAATGGTTTGAGAGGATATACGGATACTTTTACTCACTCTGGTTATTATGTACTAATTGGAAGACAAGGAGCATTGTGTGGAAATATTAATCGTAGTTACGGTAAATCATATATTTCAGAACATGCAATTGCAGTTAAGGCTAATGACGAAGCTGATACAGAGTTTTTAGCTCAACAACTAGATTATATAAACCTCAATAAGCTATCTGAATCATCAGCACAGCCAGGACTATCGGTTAATAAATTATTGAAATTAAAGTTAGTTGTTCCAAACCAAAAAGAACAAGCCAAAATTGCTGATTTTCTGACTGGTGTTGATGAGAAAATTCAACAATTAACTCAGAAAAAAGAACTCCTTGAACAATATAAAAAAGGCGTAACGCAGCAAATTTTCAGCCAACAAATCCGCTTCAAAGATGATAATGGTAATGATTATCCTGATTGGGAAGACAAATATTTGAAGGACATTGCCGAAATTAATCCTAAATCTGAAAACTTGCCAAATAATTTTTATTATGTAGACTTAGAGAGTGTAAATAATGGCAGGGTTGGAACGCTAAATTATATTAACTCAAATGATGCACCAAGTAGAGCACAAAGAGTTTTATCCCAAAATGACATATTATTTCAAATGGTACGACCGTATCAAAGGAATAATTTGCTATTTAGCGTTACATCTGAAGATAATTATGTAGCTTCAACAGGATATGCGCAATTAAGAGCGAGAGAAAATTATGATTTTAAATTTATATTCCAGCTGCTTCTAACAGATAATTTTGTTAATACCGTAATGTTGCGTTGTACGGGGACAAGCTATCCAGCGATAAACTCTTCAGATTTATCAACCATTACAATTAATATTCCAAAATATGAAGAACAGGTTAAAATAGCTAATTTTTCAACTAGTCTTGACGATAAAATAACTCAAGTTAGTGCCAAACTTGAGAAAACCAAATTATTCAAAAAATCCCTTCTCCAACAACTTTTTATTTAAGGTTTATAATGTGTGATGTAAAATATCCAGATAATTATTTAACTATCTTTCACAAGCAAATTGATTTATTGCAGGATAATATTAAGCGAATGAATAATAATTCATTTTTAATTAAAGCATGGACTATTGGACTATTAGCCTTAGCCATCAGCTTTATTAAAGACTTTAAAGGTACTAGTGTTATTTTTCTAATTATCCCAGTAGGATTTCTTTGGTTTATTGATGGTTGTTTTTTATATTATGAATCAAAGTTCAGAGATAAATATAATAAATTGATTAAGTTTAATAATGAAAATACTACAATTAACAAATTTGATATTTTAAAATTAAGTAATTTTTATGATATGGAATTGCCAAAGAATTCTAATATTGATGATGAAATAATAGAAAAAATGGGAAGTAAAATATTGATAACTTTTTATGGATTTCATATATTTTTTATCGTATCTATTTTTATCTTAAAGGAGTATGTGCATGTATAGAGGATATAGCTTAGAAATAAGTTTAGAATCAAATGATTATCTTAAGCATATTGGTAAAAGTCAATTTGAGGCAATGAAATCAACTGTTGCGAAAACCTTACAAGAGTTTATTAGTTGTGATGGAGTAGTTGATGCCACTAAATTACAAGGTAATTGGTTTCCTACAGTTAAAGCTGATATATTTATATCTCATTCGCATAAAGATTTTGATAATGTGTGTATTTTGGCTGGATGGTTAAAAGAAAAATTTGATTTAACGGTCTTTATAGATTCATGTATCTGGGGTAATTATACAGACATATTAAGGCAAATTGATAAGAAATATTGTTATAGCGATAGTTTAAAAATATATGATTACGGCACAAGAAATATTACAACTAGCCATGTTCATATGATGTTAGCTAATGCTTTATCAATGATGATTTATAATACTGAGTGCTTATTCTTTATAAATACACCTAACTCAATTTCTTTTAAATCTACAGTAGTTGATAAAACACTATCTCCATGGATCTATCATGAGATGATTGCTTCTAAATATTTACGACCTTCTGAATTAATTAGACCAAAATCAATTAGTGAAAATTTACAATTTTCTTCTGGTGAGATTATGGCGATGGATTCAATGCCAAAGTTTGAATATGACTTGCCCAAAGACCATCTTGTTAAGCTGTCATTTGATAATTTAAATGAACTAGTTAAATCATGTATCAGTATGAGGTATGACAAATATAAATTTTTAGATTTACTTTATTCTAAACATAAGATGAAAGATTAAAATCATCTAAAGTATTATGACTTACATAAGTAAGCACTCACCAAAAAACCAAATAGACCAAAAATTATTTTTTACAGTTTATCGAATAAAGTCGTTATTGATGTATTACTATGTATTATTTTTAGTTAAAGTGCAAAATGAGTAAAGAAAATATTAAAATTATTCAAAATATATTAAAACAGCAAAATAAATATGATTTGGCAATTAAACTTGAAAACTCTCATTATGAAGACTATTTAATAGATGGCTGGAACGGTGGTATCGGAGAGGTTAATGTTTCTGTCCATCCTAATTATTTTTTTGAGCTGAGCTCTTTAGATTCAGATACTCGGGATTTTTTATTAGAAATTTTTAACGGTCTACCACATGATTATTTCCGTATTAATTCAATTAAATTTTCTATAAATACAGATGCTGTTATAGAAGACGTTGGTGATAATATATACATTTTTGTTGACGAAGCTGGTGATATGGATTTTTCGGCAAAAGGCTCCCAGCATTATATGTTTAATTTTCTGATTAAAAGAAGACCTTTTAGCTTGCATGAGTATATCTCTAGCTATAGATACTCTTTGCTAGAACGAAATTTAAACCCATTAAATGATAGATTAGATATAGAACGATTTCATGCTTGTGAAGATAACAAATATATCAAAGCGGAATTGTTTAACATCATTTCTACATTTGATGCAAATTTAGTCAAAGTATATTCATATATTTTAGACAAGACAAAAGTCACTCCCAATAAGAGGCAAGAAAAAGATAAGTTTTATATTGATAATTTAAGCTATGCCATTAAAAAATTATTAGACGAGCTTAACATAAATAAAAATTTTATAATTATTACGGATAGACTACCGATTGAGAAAAATAAAAATAAGCAAGTTAATGCATTAAAAAAAGGTATTAAAGAATATTTAAGTAGCAAAAATCTCAGGCTTAGGTATGATATTTTTCATCACAGTAGTGCATCCAGTGCAAATTTACAAATAGTTGATTATATCTCTTGGGCTATATTTAGGAAATACGAGCACAACGACAGTAATTATTACAAAAAAATTGATAAGTACCTGATGAAAATAGACGAGGCAACTAAAGACAGAACAAAAGTATACTACGAAAAATGACCCTTCCTACCTATCTTGCGAAGCTTCCCTTGGAATCTTATCGGTAGGAGGGAACCTTTGGGATATTATAGCATATAAAATTAATAAAAGCAATAAATTACAACAAAAGATTACAAGCTATAAGGTATAAGCAACTAAGCTAGTTATTACCAAGCAAATGATGATGAAGAAATAAAATATGGCAAAACAATCAGAACGAGCCCTTGAAACAGAATTAATCCAGCAATTAATTAGCCTTGGCTATGCTTTTGTGAAAATTGTCAATGAAGCTGATTTATTGCAAAATCTTAAATCGCAACTAGAGCAGCATAATCACGTATCGTTATCAGACAGTGAATTTAGCAAGGTATTAAACTACTTAAGCAAAGGCAATGTATTTGAACGTGCCAAGCTTTTACGTGATAAATGTGATTTACTCGGCGATGATGGAACTATCAAATACATTGAGTTTATGAACTTAGATCAGTGGTGTCAAAATCAATTTCAGGTAACGCAACAGGTTACGCAAGAAGGTAGCTATGTTAATCGTTATGATGTAACAATTCTGATTAATGGTTTGCCACTGGTACAGATTGAGTTAAAACGGCGCGGGCTAGAGCTTAAAGAGGCTTTTAATCAGATTAATCGCTATCAGAAACACTCTTTTAATGCCAGTCATGGATTATTTCAATTTGTTCAGATTTTTGTGATCAGCAATGGAGTTAATACTAAATATTTTGCCAACAATCGCCATCAGTCATTTAAGCAAACTTTTTACTGGGCGGACAAAGAGAATCGACGGATTGATGAATTAGAAAAATTTGCCAGCGCTTTTCTTGAGCCATGCCATATCGCCAAGATGATTGCTAAATATACTGTCGTTAGTGAAGTAAATAAATGCTTGATGGTATTGCGTCCATATCAGTACTATGCAACCGAGGCGATTATTGAGCGGGTAAAAAATGAACCCAAGAAAAACGGTTATATTTGGCACACCACTGGATCAGGTAAAACATTAACATCATTTAAAACCAGTCAGATACTGAAATCCATTCCTAAGATTCATAAAATCATCTTTGTGGTTGACCGTAAGGACTTAGATTATCAGACTATCCGCGAATTTAATATTTTCAGTCAAGGAAGCGTTGACGAAAATAAGAGTACCCATAGTTTGGTACAAAAACTAAGCTCTGAAACAGAAGATAATAAACTGATTGTAACAACTTTGCAAAAACTTAATACCGCAATTAGCAAAGAGCGTTATCTTGATAAAATCCCACACTTGCGCTCAAAGCGGGTTATTTTTATCTTTGATGAATGTCATCGGAGCCAGTTTGGCGAAACTCACCAAAGAATTAAAGAGTTTTTCACCAATCATCAGCTCTTTGGCTTTACGGGAACGCCAATTTTTGCCGATAATGCCGCAGGGTTAAAGACTACCAAAGATTTATTCACTGATTGTTTGCATAAATATGTAATTACTGATGCAATTAAAGATGATAATGTTCTCAAGTTTTCGGTGGAATATATCGGGCGCTATAAGCAAAATAGTAATACCTATATTGACATTGATGTCGAAGATATCGATATCAAAGAATTACTTGAGAGCGAACAACGATTAAGTAAAATTGTTGATTACATTGCTGCCAATCATGACCGCAAAACACATAATCGAGAGTTTAGCGCAATATTTTGTGTGAGTAGCATTCCAACACTTATTCGGTATTATGAAATGTTTGCTGCGGCTAAAGCATCTGGTAAACATAATCTAAAAATTGCAACCATCTTTAGTTATGGAACAAATGAAGATGACGAAGAAGCTGATGGAATAAATAAATCAGATGAAACACCAGATACTCACTCACGAGCTAAATTGGATCAATTTATTGCGGATTATAATGCTTGCTATGGTAGTAAATTTTCAACAAAAGACAATCAATCATTTTATAACTACTTCACCGATTTATCCAAGCGAGTAAAAGATCACGCTACATTGCCACGAGATCAACAAGTTGATATTTTGCTAGTGGTAAATATGTTTCTGACTGGTTTTGATAGTAAAACCCTAAATACATTATACGTTGATAAAAATCTTAAATATCATGGCTTAATTCAGGCTTATTCGCGCACTAATCGCATTCTAAACGAAGTTAAATCTCAAGGCAATATCATTGTCTTTCGTAATTTAAAACAAGCAACTGATGACGCGGTAGCATTGTTTTCTAATAAAAATGCCAATGAAGTAATATTCATAGAGCCATATGAGGTTTATGTTGAAAAATTTAAGCAGGCAGTAGCGAAACTATTAGCGTTGACTCCAACCGTTGAAAGTGTAAATAATCTCACCACAGAGCACGAAGAATTAACGTTTATTAAAAATTTCCGTGATTTAATCCGGCTTAAAAATGTATTGGAAACTTTTGCTGATTTTAATTTTGCCGATTTGAATATTGATAGTCAGACTTTTGAAAATTATAAAAGCAAGTATCTTGATCTCTATGATAAAGTCAAAAGTGATAATGCTAAAGAAAAAGTCTCAATTCTTAATGATGTTGATTTCGAATTAGATTTGATTCATCGCGATGAAATCAATGTTGATTATATTCTGAAATTATTACAGGCGCTAGCAGGTAAAGACTCTGGGGAGTTAGAAAAACGTACTAAAGAAATTAGTAATATTTTAAACAGTACGCCGGAGCTACGCAGTAAGCGAGAATTAATTGAAAAATTCATTGCTGAAAACATGCCAAATATTCAAGATTCACATGATGTACCAGCTCAATTTGATAAATTTTGGAATGCAGCACAAATGCAAGCGTTTAACGCGTTATGCGTAGATGAAAAGATAAATCCAGAGAGACTTGAGCATTTGATTGCTCAATACCTCTATACACGACGTAAGCCATTAAATGACGACATCATTAATTTACTCGAAACAAAACCAAAGCTACTTGAACGTCCGCGAAGATTGGAATCGCTATGGAATAAAATTACTATATTTATCCAAGTATTTCATGACGGTGAAATTTAAGTTTATTCTGTGTAATATTAATTACTGCTTCTGGTTACTAAGTGACGCAAGATGCGTGATAACCAAGATATGTTCCACGCGACTTAGAAATCTATATTAATTAAAAAATTAATGACAACATACAGTTGTTTTCTTCTTACTAAAAAATGTATAAATTTCAGAGTCTTTTTGATTCCTGTAATTTAAAACAAAATTACCAAATGGTAAAATTACAGGAAACATTAAATCAGGTAAATGCAGCCAAACATAATCAAATGAAAAAACTGGTGAGTAAAACATAAAAAATAATAACGGCATCACAGCGCCAAAACAAATAATGTTAGGTATTTGTAATAAATTACTAATATTTCTAACTTTAGAATCTCTTTTAATGTAAGAGCGCTTATTCATTTCAACGAAGAAAAAAGAATATGAAACAAAGAAAAACAAAGCTGCAAATGGCGGTGTATTTAAAATCAGAGTGCTGATTAAACTAATATCATAGGAGTAATACGCAAGAATTAAACATTGAGTTACAAGAGATAAAATAAACAATAACGAAAGATTAATTTTTTTGTTAATATAAGTAATACTTAACCCAAGACTTTTAGTTAAAGTTTTCAATTATTTCTCCTCGATATTTATAGTGTAAAGTAATCTTCCTAACAATTCAATTTCATCAGAAAATGGAATTGATGCATAAATTTCTGGCATGTCAGTCGTAAAGTAATTATTTTCATCAAATATTCTAATAATGATCTGGCTTTTGTATCTCAAAAGGTATATTTTATTATTGATTAACTCTTTTTTATCAGAATCAAAAATTAAAATATCAGACTTCGAGATATGAGATATTACGGCTGCACGGTCTAAGTTAATACTTGGATGTATAGCAAACAAAGAGTTATACTGATTGTTTTGCGTTAACAAGTTTAACTCAATACTAAAATGAGCTTTATCAAAAATAATATTGTTTGCCATTTCGTCAATTTTTTGAAATGGAATCTTCACTGTATTATTTTTTTGTCTAGTAAAGTATCCTTTTTCTAAATCTAATTTACCCTCGAGCTCTCTAGCTAATTTTGTGCTAAATTTCCTCTTTCCATTCAGTATGTTAGACAGGTTAGACAAGTATATGTTGTGTGCGCTTGCAAACTCTGTTAACGAACTTGAGTTATTGTTAATGTACTCTCGAAGATTATCAATCATTGTTTGTTGATCAAGAGTTAGTTGGTTTTGCATATTTTTATCTTGACAAAAAGTTAAAGATATAGTAACATATCACTTATCAATATATTATCAATATTAATTATAAAAATGGTATATTTTTGATAACATTGATTTGCTTTGTAATTTTTATTAGCAATATTATAACATTATGCTGATAAATGTGATAAATATTTGATATTTATGATAAGTAATAAGGTGAAAAACATGAAAAAAACTGAAAGACTTGGTAAATATGATTTACTTGCATTAAACGGTTGGTTACCAATACTACAATTTTGCGAATTGATGCCTTACGATATTGAGAAAGTTAGGAACTTGCGAAATACTGGTAAATGGTTAGATGGAGTAATAACAAAATGTATAGGAAAGGAGATATGGGTAAATGTTTGGGAAGTACAGTTATATAACGAGAGATTAGGTTTAACTTAAATCTATTGGAGAATTAAAATGAGAACTTCAACAAAAAACCAATACAACGATAAATCACCTGCAACAGGCATTGAAATTCATGGGACAAAGTTGCGCATTATTTTCTATTACAAGAAAGTAAAATGTAATGAATCTCTTGATCTAGAGTACACGCCTCAAAATGTGAAAATTGCCACACAAAAAAGAAATGACGTTATAAGTGATATTAGGCGTGGGAAATTTAATTACGTGGAACATTTCCCTAACTCAAAAAGAGCAAAATTATTTGATGTCAAAGAAAAGTCATATTACGTTAAAGATTTATTAGAGGAGCAGATTACATTTTATACAAGTTCAAAAAAATATGCAGACAATACAGTACGAGACTATGTTCGATACATAAAAAATGAACTTATTCCTGCTTTTGGTAAATACAATATTGATGAACTTACTCCATTGGTCATTAAAGATTGGATTGTTCATAGCACGCAAACATCCAAATATGTTAGCAATATGATTATTCCTTTCAGAGCAATGTTAGATGATGCAAAAAACATAGGCCTAATTAGTGAGAACCCATTAGATAGATTAAGTTTACGTAGATTATTTCAGTGCTTTGATGACCATTCTGATTATGAAGTTGAACCATTTAATACCCAAGAGAAAAAGTTAATATTAAATTACGACTATTCTCAGCAGGTGCTTAATTTAGTCAAGTTTGGTTTTTATAGTGGATTGAGAATTGGTGAAATACTAGCACTGCAATGGTCTCATTTTGATGTAACAACACGAAGAATTAAAGTTGAGTTTACTTTGGTAAATCAGAAATTACATAGACCTAAGACTAAAAATTCAATTCGTGAGTTAACTTTACTAGACAATGCTTACCAAGCAATAATTGACCAAATGAAATTTACCAAAAAACATAGTCAATTTATTTTTAATAACCCAAATACTGAAAACATGTGGTTATCAACAGACGCATTTAGAAAACATTGGGTGAAATTGCTTGAGATGGCAAAAATTAAATATCGAAATCCTTATCAAATGAGACATACATTTGCAAGTATGATGTTATCACGTGGAGAAAACTCCCTTAAAGTAGCAAAATATTTGGGTCATAAAGATACGGAGATGGTGACAAAAATATATGGGAAGTATATCCCTATTGATGAATCAGAAGAAAATTGTTTTATTGGTAATTACGATAACGAATAATAATGGATACACTGGAATATCCCCAGCTAAGTCCCCAAACAGTGGAAAATGTAAAAATATCTAATTAAATCAATCTTTAAATTAATGCTTCGAGTCTCTTCTTCCGCACCATTAACATACTGTTATAATTACATCAAAAAACCAAATGGCAACATTTTGGCGACTTTTAAACAAAAACACTAAAATTTAATTAACCAAGTATTATTAATCATTGG
>JACCEA010305094.1_pt1 | contig 12535 bp, 11 predicted proteins | sample 7449851 | NCBI WGS metagenome assembly JACCEA01 (sample SAMN15323453, study PRJNA562643) | freshwater metagenome | isolation source: river surface water | place: USA:Blue River Watershed | collected 2017-08-18 | reverse complement strand
TGGTACGGCCTATGTCAACGACAACAACCAACGCCGTGATGTGGACTCGCAACGTTTGGCTAATAAGACAACGGTGCGTGATGGCAACAATGTGTATGAGTTTGCAGCCTATGCGATGAACTACAACCTCTGGCATCCGATTGCCTTCGGCATCATTCAGCAAAATGTGGACACGCAAGGGGGGCATCTCAAGCTCACCAACACATCAGGCGCAAACCAGTTCACGGCGGCCTATCTACCAAGCGTAGGAACGACCAAAGGTACGTCACACGCACCAAATACCAGTGGTTTGGTAACAGGTAATCCAACCTCTGACTACGTACAGAAATCGACAAACCATACATTTTTTATAGAAGATAAATACCGCATCACTGAGAAGACAACTTTGGTGGGCGCTTTGCAATATGACAAGGCAAATCGTAGAGTTTCTGATGTGGTTTCAGCATCCAACAACTACGACCATGACTTTAGTCAATGGAGCCCCCGAGTTGGCGTGACGCATGACTTAACACCTAAGAATCAAGTTTTTGCCAGCGTGAGCCGTAACTTTGAAGCGCCCATTCATGGTTTGGCAGGCTCCACAACATTGGCTAACAAAGCCCAGCGTGGGACAACGTTTGAAGTGGGCACCCGTGGAGATGCCATCGATGGCAACAGCCAATATGGTTGGGATGCAACCTACTATCGCTCTAATTTGCGCAATGAGTTCTTGAGCGCTTGTGTCGTACCTGGTTGCTCACCAGCACCCACAATCAATGTGCCTAAATCAATGCATCAAGGCATTGAGTTGGGCTTGAGTCATTTGTATGCCCGTCAAATCGATAGCCGCATGGCATTGCTTTACAGCGACTTTAAATTTGTGGATAACTCCGCTTATGGCAACAACCAGCTGCCAGGCTTCCCACCCTTGATTGTTCGTGCCGAAAGCCTGTATCGCTTCGGCGCAGAAGTCAACGGCAAACCTAGCTTCTATGCCGGACCAAAAATTGAATGGGTCCCACGCAAAGCACCCATGGATAACACCAACAGCGTTTACCGCGATGGTTACACCTTGGTCGGCTTCAAGGCGGGCCAGGCCATTGACAAAAAATGGTCGTGGTTTGCAGACGCCCGTAACTTGACTAACAAAAAATACGCGGCTGATAGCAGCATCTCTGCCAATTTAGCTGGTGTCAATACAGCAGCGATGTATTACCCAGGTGATGGCCGTGCCATTTACTTTGGCATCGAAGCAAAGATCGACTAACTTCAACCCTGAAACGCTTGACGAAACATTTACCTATGAAAAAACACATCCAACTCTTCTTGTTGAGCGCTGCTTTTCTTCCGCTGGCGCAGGCGCACATCGTGTTGTCCGAACCCAAAGCGATTGCTGGCAGCTACTACAAAGCCACGCTGCGCGTGGGCCACGGCTGTGGCGGTTCAGCCACCACAGGCCTGATTGTGCAAGTGCCAGCAGGGTTTCAAGGGGCCAAGCCTCAACCGAAGTTTGGTTGGACTGTAGCCACACGAAAAGCCAAGCTCGCCACGCCCTACAGCAGTCACGGCAAAACTGTGACCGACGATGTGGTGGAGTTGCGTTGGACCGCTGCCAACAAAGAGGCGGCTTTATCCGATGACCAATTTGACGAGTTCGCTTTCATGGGCCGTTTGCCAGATAGCGCCGGTCCAATGTGGGTCAAGGTTTTGCAGACCTGCGAGAACGGTCAAAATGACTGGTCTGATATCCCCGCGAGCGGCTCGTCCACGCGTGGCTTGAAATCTCCCGCCGCTTTGCTCGATGTGCAAAGCGCACCTAAACACGAACATCACCATTAATTCCAAGGAGTACATATGAAATTTTCAAAACACATCATCGCTGCCGCACTCACCACTGTGTGCGCTGTTAGCGTGTTTGCACAAAACGTGACTGTGACCGACGCATGGGCACGCGCCACCGTGCAGGGCCAAAAGGCCACTGGTGCGTTCATGAAAATCACGGCCAAAGACAACGCCAAGTTGGTGTCGGCCAGCAGTCCTGTGGCTGGCGTGGTGGAAATCCACGAAATGAAAATGGAAAAAGACGTGATGAAGATGGCGGCCTTGCCCAACGGTCTTGATCTGCCCGCAGGAAAAGCGGTTGAACTCAAGCCTGGTGGCTACCACGTCATGCTGATGGATTTGAAAGCCCCATTAGCGAAAGACACCTCCGTTCCAATGACTTTGACGTTTCAAGACGCCAAAGGTGTCAAGTCCAACGTGGAGCTGAAAGTACAAGTGGGTATGCAGGCGCCCATGATGCAGCATCAAAAACAAATGGAACATCATCACGGCGATCACAAGCACTGAGTTGTCAGCGAGTTGCGGGCTGGGTTTTGGTTTAATGTGATTCATACATACAGGAGACAGACATGACCAATCCAGCCGGTTTTGATTTCACCAAGTTCGTTCCGGGCTTTGATTTTTTAAAGAACCTCACACCAGGTGGTGGGGCTTCTGCCTCATCGGCAGCGCCGGGTTGGGTTGCCCCTACGCTTGACCCTGAGGAGTTAGACAAGCGGATTCAAGAGCTTAAAACTGTGCAGTTTTGGTTGGAACAAAACACCAAGGCTGTTGGGGCCACCATTCAAGCCCTCGAAGTGCAACGCATGACGTTGAACACTTTGAAGGGCATGAATATGAGCTTCAACGACTTGGCTGATTCACTCAAGGTCAAGCCGCAAGAGGCTGCGGCAGCGGAAACTGCCGAGTCCAAGTATTCATTCACCCAAGCTTCCTCCGCGCAGGAGAAAGCGGAGCCCGAAACGCCAAAGGCCAGCAAGCCGCGTGGCAAAAAAACAGCGACAGCGGGTGGCGTAGACCCCTCGCATTGGTGGGGTGCATTGACCGATCAGTTTCAACACATTGCCACGCACGCCATGAACGACATGGCGCACCGTGCGCAAGCGCATGCGACCACTGCGACGGCCAAGCCTTCGGCCAAATCAGGATCTGCCAAAGTGCAAGCTAAACCTGCGACTCGCAAGCCAGCTGCTAAAAAGACGCCTGCGCGTAAAACCACAGCCAAATCCAAGCGATGAAACTCTTTCCCTACGGCCATGCCACTCATCCCAAGTGGGAGATGGCCGCAGGTTTGGTGCTGGCGCAGCTGCGTGCGCACATGGCCTTGCCCGACTATGCCCAGACGCCTACGCTCGGATTGCTCTACATCACCGACCACTACGCTGCAGACGCACAAGACATCTTGCAGCATCTGAGCGATGAGTTGCCCGAGGTGCCCGATTGGGCAGGTACGGTCGGTGTAGGTATTGCTGCCAACAACGTCGAGTACTTTGACGAGCCAGCGTTAACTGTGATGTTGTGTGATATTTCGTCCGAGCACTACCGCGTCTTTAGCGGTGTGGCACCGTTGATGTCAGCAGGTACGGGGATGACGCGTGGCAGTCATTTCGTGCCCCACACAGCGCTGTTGCATGCCGATGCGAAAACCCCAGACGTCCCCGAGTTGATTGCCGAATTGGCACAACGCACCGCCAGTGGCTATGTGTTTGGAGGCTTATCAGCCAGCCGAACAGAGGTGGTGCAATTTGCCTTTAACGGCGATGGCAACATGGCGGGGCAGGGGCGCGCGACAGGGGTGTTTCATGGTGGGTTGAGCGGCGTGGCCTTTGATGCCGATGTGGCTATGGTGTCGCGCGTGACGCAAGGGTGTTTGCCCATCGCTCAAACGCACACCATCACGAGCGCTGATCACAATGTGGTGCTCACCTTAGACCACGAACCCGCGTTGCACGTGTTAGAGCGTGATTTAAAAATCAATTTGGCTGACAAGCAACCTGCGATTGCCAAGGTGCGCGCTACCTTGGTGGGCTTGTCGGCCGAGCATGACCCCTCGGTGAAGCGCACGGGTGAATTTGATGAGGCAGTGTTGGTGCGTCACATCATTGGCATCGACCCCACGCGTGAGGCTGTGGCGGTGGCTCAGCCTGTAGAGGTGGGTATGCGCCTCACGTTTTGTCAGCGTCATGCGGCGGCGGCACGCGCTGATTTGACGCGCATTTGCGCTGAAATTCGTGAGGCCCTGGAACCCGAGGAAATGACAGCCGATTTGGCCGGTGCATTGAGTGAAGACACCAACATCAACCCACACCCTGCACGTCGAATGGCTGGCGCTATTTATGTGAGCTGTGCGGGGCGCGGTGGCCCTCACTTTGGTGGGGAGAGTGCCGAGATGCACATCGTTCGCCGCGCTTTGGGCGATGTGCCTTTGGTGGGCTTTTTTGCTGGTGGCGAGATTGCCCACCAAGAGTTGCATGGCTACACCGGCGTGTTGACGGTGTTTACCTCCGAGGCTTGATTGCGCTTCTGCCTAGCAGCGTGGCTCACACCCCGCGCGCTCGGTCTTGTTTGAACTTTGCGCGGAAGGCGCCAAAGCGGCCTGCATCCAAAGCCTCGCGCACTTCGCGCATGAGGTTCAGGTAGTAGTGCAGGTTGTGGATGGTGGTGAGCATCGGGCCCAACATTTCGCCGCAGCGGTCGAGGTGGTGCAAATAGGCGCGGCTAAAACCGCCGCTGGTGGTGCCGTCGGGGCGGGTGTGGCCCGCGCAGGTGTAGCAGGTGCACGTGCTGTCGAGTGGGCCGTGGTCTGACTTGTGGCGTGCGTTGCGCAGTTTCAAGTCGCCGTAGCGGGTGAAGATGGTGCCATTGCGTGCATTGCGTGTGGGCATGACGCAGTCAAACATGTCTACGCCATCGGCTACGCCTTGTACCAAATCTTCAGGTGTGCCCACACCCATCAAGTAACGTGGTTTGTTTTCTGGCAGGCGATGTGGCGTGTGCGCCATGATCTCCAGCATTTGGTCTTTGGGTTCGCCCACACTCACGCCGCCCACGGCGTAGCCGGGGAAGTCCATCTCTACCAAGGCATCGAGGGACTCCTGGCGCAGGTTGGTGAACATGCCGCCTTGTACGATGCCAAAGAGTGCGTTGGGGTTTTCTAAACGGGCAAACTCATCTTTGCTGCGTTGCGCCCAGCGGCGACTCATCTCCATGCTCTTGCGTGCCTCAGCCTCCGTGGTGAGGTGACCGTTGGTTTCGTACGGCGTGCATTCGTCGAGCTGCATCACGATGTCGCTGTTGAGCGTGGTTTGAATTTGCATGCTCACCTCGGGCGACATGAACAGTTTGTCGCCGTTGACGGGCGAGGCAAACGTCACACCTTCTTCGGTGATCTTGCGCATGGCGCCGAGTGACCACACCTGAAAACCACCGCTGTCAGTGAGGATGGGTTTGTTCCAACGTTCGAAGTCGTGCAAGCCACCAAAGCTTTGCATGATGTCTAGGCCCGGGCGCATCCACAAATGAAAGGTGTTGCCCAAGATGATTTGCGCACCCATGTCTTCCAAGCTGCGCGGCATCACGCCTTTGACGGTGCCGTAGGTGCCCACAGGCATGAAGATGGGCGTTTGCACCACGCCGTGGTTGAGCGTGAGCGTGCCGCGTCGTGCGTGGGTGCCTGCGTGTTGGGTGTCGCCGGCGTCGGTTTTCAAAACTTCAAACTTCAACATGGGTCAGGTCTTTCAAGCAGATGTTTTTTCCAGCAGCATGGCGTCGCCATAGCTGAAGAAACGGTATTGGTGGGCAATGGCGTGGCGGTACAGCGCGTGCATGTGGTCGAACCCCGCAAACGCGCTGACCAACATGAGCAGCGTGCTCTTAGGTAAATGAAAGTTGGTGATGAGCACATCGACTACTTGGAACGCAAAGCCCGGCGTGATGAAGATTTGCGTGTCACCTTGGGGCTGGCCGCTTTGCGCCCAGCTCTCCAGCGTGCGCACGCTGGTGGTGCCCACGGCCACCACGCGGCCACCGCGTGCGCGACAGTCGGCAATGGCTTGCACGGTGTCGGGCGGGATGTTGTACCACTCGCTGTGCATGCGGTGTTCGGCCAAGTTTTCGGTCTTCACAGGCTGAAATGTGCCCGCGCCTACATGCAAGGTAACGCTGGCGGTATGCACACCTTGTGCTTGCAGTGCCGCCAATACGCCTTCGTCAAAGTGCAGCGCCGCGGTGGGCGCCGCAGCGGCGCCGGGGTGTTTGGCAAACACAGTTTGGTAGCGGCGCTCGTCCTCGGCTTTGTCTTCCTCGGTTTCGTGCTGTGGGTCGGCCGTGTTTTGATGGCGTTCAATGTAGGGCGGCAGCGGCATGTGGCCGTGCTGTTGCATGAGTGTGTGCGGCTCGTCACTGAACTGAAAGCGAAACAGTTGCCCGTCTTCGTTGGGCCAGCGCCCCAACAACGTGGCGGTAAAGCCGCCGTGGTCGGGCCCGCCCGCCATGTGCAGCACGCCGCCCACGGGTGGCTTTTTACTCACCTTCATGTGGGCCACGACTTCGTGGTGGGTGAGCACGCGCTCGACCAAGAGCTCGGCTTTGCCGCCCGTGGTTTTCTCGCCAAACAAACGGGCTTTGACCACTTGGGTGTCGTTGAAGACGAGCAAGTCACCCGCTTTGAGCAGCGAGGGCAGGTCTTTGAAAATGCGGTCTTGGGCTGGGAGGCTGCGGCCATCCAACAAGCGCGAGGCACTGCGCTCTGTGGCGGGATGTTGGGCAATCAGCGACTCGGGGAGTTCGAAATCAAAGTCGCTAAGCGTGTAGGTGTGTGACATGTGCTTGAGGGCCGGACGGGCCCGTTCCAAGTAAAAAGTGACGTTATTTTAAGTTGACGACATCCAAGGTAACTTGATTCAGTCGTGGGTGGGCGCAATCGCGTTGTCCATGTTCATGAAAATCGGACGCCCATCAGGCGTATTGAGGGGGATCACTCGCTCGTCAGCGCCGTTGGCCCCAGGAATGAGCGCGCACAAGGTGGGGCTGCTGCGTAGCTCGCCATTGAGGTGAACTTCTAAGTCGGCAATGACGAGTTGCACATCGGTCAAGATGCTTTTGATTCTCATAGGGGCTCCATTCGTGACAGGGGTAAAACTGGCATTTTCTATCTTTAGGCTCTGCAGATAGGCACAATCTATCTATGTCCCGCAAGTCTGTGTCTCAACCTGACAACAAGCCCCTCTCTGCGCCGCAAAAAGCGCTGCGCAAGCTTGGGCTCGACCGCGACATTGATTTGGCTTTGCACTTGCCCTTGCGCTACGAAGACGAGACGCGCATCGTGCGTCTGGCCGACACGCGAGAAGGTGACACCGCGCAAATCGAGGCCACGGTGGTGTCGTGCGAGGTGGCGTACAAGCCCAGACGTCAATTGCTGGTGGTGGTCGACGATGGGTCTGATACCTGCACATTGCGCTTCTTTAGTTTTTACCCATCGCAACAAAAAGCGCTGGCGGTTGGCAACCGATTGCGATTGCGCGGCGAAATCAAAGGGGGCTTCATGGGCCGAACCATGATGCATCCCAGCTTTCACATGGCGGGTGGTGAGTTGCCCAACGCCCTGACGCCGGTGTACCCCACGTCAGCCGGTTTACCGCAGGTGTATTTGCGCAAGGCGGTGCACAGCGGCTTGGTGCATGCGGCGCGACACGGTGCGTTTGTCGAGACGATTCCGCCCGAGCACATGCCGCGCTCGGCCATGAGCGCTGGCGCGAAGGCGTGGAGCCTAGAGCAAGCCTTGCACTTTTTGCATCACCCCACGCCCGATGTATCGCTGGCGCAATTGGAAGACCGCACGCACCCAGCGTGGCAACGCCTGAAGGCTGAAGAGTTGCTGGCGCAGCAGTTGTCACAGTTGCAGTCCAAGCGTGCGCGTGACGAGTTGCGTGCACCTATGCTGGCGCTGAAAAAAGGCGGTTTGCACGAGCAACTTTTGGGTGTGTTGCCGTTCGGGCTCACGGGCGCACAGCGCCGTGTGGGCGAAGAGATTGCGCAAGACCTCATGCGTCAAGTGCCGATGCACCGCTTGTTGCAAGGCGATGTGGGCAGCGGAAAAACCGTGGTGGCCGCCTTGGCGGCTGCAGTGGCCATGGATGGTGGTTGGCAGTGCGCCTTGATGGCACCTACCGAAATTTTGGCCGAGCAACACTTTCGCAAACTCATTGGTTGGCTAGAGCCTTTGCTCGCGCCATTGGGCAAGCGCGTGGCGTGGCTCACAGGCAGTCAAAAGAAAAAAGAGCGCACTGAAATGTTGGGCCTCATTGCCAGCGGCGAAGCCGCCTTGGTGGTGGGGACGCATGCGGTGATTCAAGAGCAGGTGCAGTTTAAAAACTTGGCTTTGGCGATCATTGACGAACAACACCGCTTTGGTGTGGCGCAGCGTTTGGCTCTGCGCGAAAAGATGAACACACATGACGGGCTGTCGGTGCAAGAGCCGCACATGCTCATGATGAGCGCCACCCCCATCCCGCGTACTTTGGCGATGAGTTATTACGCAGACCTCGATGTGTCGACGCTGGATGAACTACCACCGGGACGCACACCGGTAGTGACGCGTGTGGTGTCTGATGCGCGGCGCGATGAGCTGATTGAACGCATTCGCCACCAACTTGATGAAGGGCGTCAGGTGTATTGGGTGTGCCCGCTGATTGAAGAAAGCGAAGCGCTGGATTTGACCAATGCCACAGCGACGCACGCGTTGTTGAGCGAGGCGTTGAATGCGCCAGGCACTCAGCCGGTTGTGGTGGGTTTGCTGCATTCGCGCATGCCACCTGCGGAGAAGAAGGCCGTCATGGCTCAGTTTGAAAGCGGTGCCATGGCGGTGTTGGTCAGTACCACTGTGATTGAGGTGGGCGTGGATGTGCCCAATGCCTCGTTGATGGTGATTGAACATGCTGAGCGATTTGGCTTGAGCCAGTTGCACCAATTGCGTGGCCGTGTGGGTCGTGGTGCAGCTGCATCAGCTTGCGTGCTGATGTACGGCACAGGTGAAAGCGGTCGCGTGAGCGAGACCGCGCGTGAGCGCCTGCGTGCCATGGTGGAGACGTCGGACGGTTTTGAGATTGCACGGCGTGATTTGGAGATTCGCGGCCCCGGTGAGTTTTTGGGAGCGCGTCAATCGGGTGCGGCGTTGCTGCGCTTTGCTGACTTGGCGGAAGATGGTGAATTGTTGCAATGGGCTCGCGAGTTGGCCCCGTTGCTGTTAGACCAATACCCTGAATTGGCTGAGCGACACGTGAGCCGCTGGTTGGGTGGAAAATCTGATTTCTTGAAGGCTTAAAACCATGACCCTCACTGAACTCAAATACATCGTGGCTGTGGCCCGCGAAAAGCACTTTGGCCGTGCGGCAGATGCGTGCTTTGTGTCGCAACCCACGCTGTCGGTGTCGATCAAAAAGTTGGAAGAAGAGCTGGACGTTAAGTTGTTTGAGCGCAGCGCCAACGAAGTGGCTGTGACGCCCTTGGGCGAAGAGATCATTCGCCAAGCGCAAAGCGTGTTGGAGCAAGCGGCCAATATCAAAGAAATTGCCAAGCGCGGCAAAGACCCGTTGGCGGGACCTTTGAAGCTGGGCGTGATTTACACCATCGGCCCCTATTTGTTGCCGAGTTTGGTGCGTCAAGCGATTGCCAAAACGCCGCAAATGCCGCTGATGTTGCAAGAAAACTTCACCGTCAAGTTGCTCGAAATGCTGCGCACGGGCGAGATCGATTGCGCCATCATGGCCGATCCTTTTCCCGACACGGGCTTAGCCACTGCGCCTTTGTATGACGAGCCTTTCATGGCGGCTGTGCCGAGCAACCATCCTTTGTCAGCGTTGAAGCAAGTCAGTGCCGATGCGTTGAAAAACGAAACCATGTTGTTGTTGGGCAATGGCCATTGCTTTCGTGACCATGTGCTGGAGGTGTGCCCCGAGTTCGCGCGCTTCTCTAGCAATGCAGAAGGGATTCAAAAAAGCTTTGAAGGCTCATCACTGGAGACCATCAAACACATGGTGGCCGCGGGGATGGGGGTGACGTTGGTGCCACGTTTGAGTGTGCCTAAGGATGCGCTAGAGCCACAGGTGAAGCGCAAGAAAAGCGAAGAAACCTATGTGCGTTACTTGCCGATTTCCGATGACAAAGGTGGAGAGCCCCCAACACGTCGTGTGGTGTTGGCGTGGCGTCGCAGCTTCACGCGCTACGAAGCGATTGCCGCGTTGCGCAATGCCATTTATGCCTGCGAGTTGCCGGGTGTGACCCGTTTGTCTTGAAAGTGAACGTGATGCGTGAACGCTTGGCTTTGTATTTGGATTTGATTCGCTGGAACCGGCCCGCTGGTTGGTTGTTGTTGCTGTGGCCGTCGCTCTCAGCATTGTGGGTGGCTGCCGATGGGTGGCCGGGTTGGCATTTATTGACGGTGTTTGTGTTGGGCACCATCCTGATGCGCAGTGCGGGGTGTTGCATCAACGATGTGGCGGATCGTGAGTTTGATCGTCACGTGAAACGCACCGCCGAGCGTCCTGTGACGCGTGGCGCAGTCTCTGTGCGCGAGGCCTTGCTGGTAGGGTCGGTGTTGGCGTTGGCGGCGTTTGGTTTGGTGCTCACGACCAACCCAGCGGCTGTTGTGTGGTCGTTTGCCGGTTTGGCGGTGACGTTGATTTATCCCTACGCCAAGCGCCATGTGTCCATGCCGCAAGCTGTCTTGGGCGTGGCGTTTAGCTTTGGTATTCCGTTGGCGTTTGTCGCGGTGGGGCGTGCAAGCCTTGCGTGGTCGGACATCACGTGGCAAGCGTTGGTCGATGCTGTGCCCATGCAAGCCTGGGGACTGATGCTGTTCAATTTGTTTTGGGTGTTGGCTTATGACACCGAGTACGCGATGGTGGACCGTGATGACGACATCCGCATTGGCATGAAGACTTCAGCCATCACTTTGGGGCGCCACGATGTGTCGGCCATCATGGCGTTCTATGCGGTCTATTTATGTGGTTGGTATGGTTTGCTGGAGTCGTCGCGTTTGAGCTGGTACTGGGTGTTGGCCTTGTGTTTGGCCGGCTTGCAGGCTGTGTGGCACTTCTTGCTCATCCTAGACCGTTCGCGCGAGGGGTGCTTTAGAGCATTTCGATTGAACCATTGGCTTGGTGCCACGGTGTTTGTTGGCTTGGTTATGGGCTACGCCTGGCGATAGTTGGCGTGCTTGTGCGCCATCAAAAAAAGCGCTTGGGCATATGCCGCAAGCGCTTTTTATTTGAACGTATGAAACGTTTGGCTTAGTGAGCTTTTGCTTTCTTGGCCTTTTTCTTTTTCAATTTCTTTTTCTTGGCCTTCTTTGCTTTTTTCGTGGTGGCGGCAGAGTCTGTGTTGGTCACGCTGGGCGCTGCCGCTTGTTCAGGTTGTGCCGCTTGTGTTGCGGGTGCGGCTGGGGCTTGTGCCACGGAGGTCAATGGCAGACCCAAGACAGTAGCTGACAAGAGAGAGAGAAGAAGTTTGTTCATGGAATCAATGTTTTTGAAAATCAACAGAATATTGTCGCATTACAAAATGCGTGAGCCTTACGAGCCAAATTCATCGCCAAGTTCGTGGGCGCGTTGTTGTGCGGCGTTCAGAGCGGATTGAAACAACTCACTCACATGGGCGTTTTGCATGGATGTGAGGGCGGCATAGGTGGTGCCGCCTTTGGACGTGACGCGTTCACGCAGTACGGACGGTGGCTCGTTGGCTGTTTTGGCGAGCAGAGAGGCGCCTTCAAACGTGCCAATCGCCAACTGTGTGGCCTGTTCGGCTGTCAGGCCCATCTTGATGCCGGCCTCCACCATGGCTTCAATAAAGAAGAAGACATAAGCAGGCCCAGAGCCGGAAATGGCGGTGACGGCATCTAATAAAGGTTCGTCTTTCACCCAAAGCATGGCGCCAGTCGTGGCAACGACTTGTTCAATCCAAGCTTTGTCGGCCGCGGTCACGGCAGCGCGTGCAAAAAGACCGGTTTGTCCTAACCCCACCAAGGCCGGCGTGTTAGGCATAGCGCGTACCACGCGTTCTGTGCCAAGCCAGTCGGCAATGCTGTCGCTGCGAATGCCTGCTGCCACGCTCAAGTGCAGGGCTTGTGAGCAAAAAGCGCGAGTTTGTTGGGCGGCTTCTTTGAAGGTTTGAGGTTTGATGGCCCAAATGACCAAGCCAGCCTCGTTCAGCGTTGCGTCAGCATGTGCCAAGACGCGCACGCAAAATTGTGCTTGCAGGCGCTGGCGAGCCTCTTCAAAAGGCTCAACCACCAAAATGCGGTTGGCAGGCGTGCCTTGCTTGATCAAGCCGCCAATGATGGCGCTGGCCATATTGCCGCCGCCAATGAATGCAAGGGTTTGAGGGGTGTTTGAGGGTGTAGACATGCAAGAATTGTCGGCGAATCTGAAAAGAATCGTAAAAATAGTTTGGCGCGGACTAAAAAGTTATGGCATAATCTGCGGCTCCGCTAAAAAAGCGGGGTTTATCTGCCCCAAGTTGAAGCGTTGCGAGTGGTTCGCGATGTGGATGACGGGCCCAAGACTGATCGGTTCGGCGTGCGGCAAAAGCTGTGCAAAGACTGATGCAAGTTGGGAATATTGAAATGATCCAAACTGAATCTCGGTTAGATGTCGCTGACAACACCGGCGCGAAGTCCGTTTTGTGCATCAAGGTGCTCGGCGGTTCAAAGCGTCGCTAT
>JACCEA011259064.1_pt1 | contig 12536 bp, 7 predicted proteins | sample 7449851 | NCBI WGS metagenome assembly JACCEA01 (sample SAMN15323453, study PRJNA562643) | freshwater metagenome | isolation source: river surface water | place: USA:Blue River Watershed | collected 2017-08-18 | reverse complement strand
TGATCGGATTGGTCAAAGGCATATTATATTCGCTCAAGTTACAAATAAGGCCTACCGATGTTTCCAGGCCTTTAAAAGACTGAATCGTAGATACTGCTACTTTCCCCTTTGGGCACGGATTCTTGTCTGGTCCACCCATATCAAATAGCTCGTATTTTCCTAATTTTTTCGCACCCTTAAGCACCGAACCCTCATCAAAAGGACGACGGGCTGAAAGTATCGTGAGTTCCTCGATATGTAATCCTTCCTGCTCGCACAGACGTACAATTTGTTCCTGCATCTTCTTTTGCGCTTCCGCCGCGTCCTCGTATAGGAGCAATTCGGGAACATAACCCAAGCGCGCTGAATGACTGTTGAGAATTTGGCTACCGGTGCGAAATGTTCGGGAGAAACTCGAGATCTCTTTGGTTGTTCGATAATTGTTCACTAGCGGGAAGTATGGGGTTTTGATCGGAAGTACGTCCTCAGGAACAAAATGTCCCTCGGAAGATCCTGAGCCAAAAACACCCTGACTGCGATCGAAAAAGATATAGAAGTGGCTGTCAGGTCCCCTTAAAGCTGCTTCGATTGATTCCCACCAAAAAGGTTGCACATCTTGTGCCTCGTCGCAGAGCAAAACATCGAAGCGCTTGCTGGACTTCAGGATGTAGGCTTTTAAACGCTCGGGACCCACATATTGAATCCAATCCTCACGAGTGCCTTCATAGTCTGGCGCCCGCTTCAGGATATCGACACCAAAGTCCGACGCGAACTCTGCATAGGTCTGCACCTCAATGCGACTGCCAACTTGCTCGCGCATGAGTTGATTAAGAACAGGATTCGGTGACAGTAGGAGCACACATTGTCCCATATCACGAAAGTGCCGAGCCAAAGACATGGCAAGCATAGTCTTGCCCGTACCAGCTTCGCCTTCAATCGCCAGACGTCTGGTGCTGACCATAGGCGAAATGAGAGTGTCATGGATATGCTCTACGTCTCTGACTTTGCTCTCGTGCTGATCAACGTAGTCGCGAATGTAGAGTCGGCTGGTATAATGCGATCCACGCAGGATCTTGTCCAACGCATCGGCCACGTCGGGAAACTTCAGATACTTTGCCGGCTGTGCCGCCATCACGGTCTTCACCAACGCTACCTCCAAATTTTCGAGGCGCTCCCTGCCAATGAGCAGCATATTTTCCACATCAGGACGATCTGGAAAGTCACTCTCATGCACGGAAGGAAGACAGACCATATGGGTCGTCGGCACTTTCACTTCCTTCTTTTTCAGATACCGAAGAAAGCGGCTTTTCCAAACGAGAGCCTGAGCAAATGGATTTCTGATCGGAAAGCGTTCACCAAAACGATTTTCAGTCCAAAATTGCTGGGTATCAGGATCGTAAGAAATGCGTCCGCCTTTGACTTCAATTATGATCAATCCAAAACTGGGGTGATAGAGAACAAAATCGATTTCATTATCGGTCAGCCCCTGTTCGCCTTCCATGCCTGATAGGGTGCAGGAATAATACACTCGCCAATCGCTGCTGAGCAGCTTACAGTGCTGGTAGAATTGTTCTTCAGCTTGGCTGGCAAAGATTACTCGAACTTTGTCGGAATTTGGATAGAGACGAGCCATGACCCCCCCTAGGGCGCGGATATAGCGCCAAGTACTTTTACATTTAAAACATAGTCCATCGTTTTGAGGAACTTTTCTATCAGAAACTTACAGTGAAAAAGTCAGTGGATCTGTCACGCAACAGAGTCGATATGTATTTGATTGGCGATAGGGAAGTAATTTTTCAGAGTCGCTTAAAATATCCCAGGAAACCAAGAGGGAAGGATATTTTAGATATTCATTTAGCACTGACTCAGAAAAAGGCAGAACTTAAACACAAACAGGAAAGCATGGGTTCCTTGAACCTGTCCGATTACAAATTTATCTATATTTTAACGGGATCTGTGCAAAAATTATCCCCTTGGAACACTGAGTTCCAAGGGGATCTATAAGAGGGCACAGTCGAGGAGAGCTCTAGGCAGATTTTGTAAGCCCAGAGTATCGATGCAAGATAGAAAAAATTCTTTGCTTTTGTTCTCTGTTTAAGCCGATGAATTTAACTCCATGATGATATTCCTTACCATCCACTTTACCCCAGAAAACTTCTACAGTAATTGAACCAAGGTCCGATTTTCGAAGCATTCTATTAATTTCGCCGTCTTCTGAATCGATCGTCACGTGAAAAATGACACCACGTGCAAGGAATATGTTTCCACTAATTCTGAGACCAGTTAGTGAAAAATCAATGAGATTGAAGTGACCCAAGTTTGATGTAAGAGCAATGGAAATATTCTCGGGAACATTCAATCTTTCCCTGTCGACATCTTTCACAATTGACTTTAGAAAGAGGCTCTCCGCTTTGATAAAGTCCTCATTATGGTGATAAAAGGGATCCACTTGCCACGATTCTTTAATTTCCGAACTATGCTTTGGCATAATGAATCTGCGATGGATTCTAGGGTCGTTGGAAGAGAACTCCATCAAATGTGCTTTTGTGCTGGGGCCAATCATTATTTTGTATGGAGCACATGATGCTTCCAATCTCGATGCGAAATTTACTCCGTCACCTACAAGAGTAAAATCGAATCTCTTGTCATTGCCGATATCACCAATATAGACCGAAGCCGTGTTAATACCAATGCGGAACGGATAGATTGCCTGGTGTTCTTCATGAGATTGAAGGGTTTTTCTGACTGAGTATTTTTGAATTTCTATTGCACATTTTAACGCAAGATCTGCATGGTTAGGCACGGACTCGCCCAGAATAGAGTATCCAAAAAAACAAAGCAAACCATCACCTAAAGTTTTGTCTATAGTTCCATTATGCATATGCACTATTTCAGTGATGTCACCTAACAAATTCTTCAATTGCGAGAACGCAACTTTGGGTGAGAGGCGGCTCGACGTTTCAGTGAAATTAACGATATCAATAAACATGATACTAAGCACCTGTCCGGCTGGCGTTAGGTTCAATGGCGCCGACCTGCGCAACAGCTCATCAATCTGGTATTTAGGCAACAATCCAGAGATAGCCTGATGCAATCTTCTCGTCTCTCGATCTCGTTCGTGGGTGATCCATATCATATTGAAAAGACATGAAAGAAAAAATGAGTTGGCAGTTATAAACCAAGGGGTCTGAATCGAATAGACAGCGAAAATAAGAAAGCCTGCAACGACGATAGCAATACTTGATCCTATCATAATGAAAGCTGAGGGTGAAAAGCGAAATTTAGCAGCTATAAATAGTCCCAGGATTGCAGGAACAATAATAAAAAGTACATTAGTCGGGATGGTCCGAATCCAAAGATTGCTAAGAATGCTATTAACCATAGAGACCATAACATAGCCGCCAGGTATAGTTCCGTATGGAGTCGAAACCATATCAGAGTTTCCAGTAAACATGGCTGGCAGAATGACAATATATTTTTCTGGTCCAAAGAGTGGTTTAGTCGACTTGCTTTCAGCTAAATTTGCCAGAGTTTGAAGACTATAAATTTTGTTTTTTAATATTTTTGGATCAATAAAATTTACAAAAATCCTACCGGAATCCGTACTAATCCGTTGACCGTTAATGACAACACTTTCGCCATCGATGCTATAACTATTGCTGGACATCAAGCTCCAATGTGGTATCGCGGACTGCTTCGAATACCGCCAAAAGAGATCAACCATTCCGTCACCTTCGTACATGATGTGACCCAATTTTTTGAAGACTTTAACTATTCTGCTATCCGGTCCATTGACAAAGGCTTCCTTCAAGGGCAGGGATTCAACGCCTTCATTTATATCTGCCGATTGTTTATAAATATCTAATGGATCTTGGGAGTGAAGCTTTTTTCCTGATAAGTACAACCCTGCTGCAATCGGAGCATCAAAGGAAAGAACTTTAGTTGACAGCTTCGTTGAGTTGAACTTACCTTTGGCAATTGCAAATGTCTTGTCAACCATGATTAATTTTGGATTGGAATTGTCCAAAACATCGAATATATCAACCCATTTTGAAAATTCGAGATCATTATCTTGGATGCTTCTTAGTGTGCTGTCATCAAATGAAAATACCTTTATGGCCGGCGAAAGATCAGGCGAGTAGCCTAACTTATCACGCAGTTTGAATTCCAAAGGGCGAATGCTTTTATCGACCGTACTCTGGATAAGTCCGCTCAACCAAAGCGATGTCACTAAAAAAATAGAGAATGAAGTCGAAACTACTCGACCTAATGTTAAGAAACCTCTTAGCTGAATATTCCCTACTATTTTTAACATCGCTGCCCCCATTTTTTTGATAAATCAGATCACAATATGCTGAGCTCTATATTCCGCTTCTGTACATCATCAAGAGCAATCACTATCATGCCAAAATACTGCGCTCTCCCAAATAAGTCCTGTTTGGGCGGCTCCTGACAAGGGATCAAATATGGAATCCGGTGAAACAAACTGGATCGTAAGGGCGCCATTTCGATATTCACCATTTGTACCAGGAACATTGGCAGATACACATTTGGTACTGGACTTGAATATCTGACCTTCCAATAGCGAGTTAATTGCAAACGTTAATTTAAATTCAGTTAGAGAAATTTCATTCAGATTAAGAGTTGGCCCAATTCGGAATAGCAGATCTTTCGACAATCTGTTAAACGTCTCAACTCCCATTTTGTGACCATTGACCACAATTACCGCACCTGGAGAAAGATCGGAGTTGAGGATAACAATTTTAAAACTGTCTTTATGAGAAAGAAGCACATTAGAGCTGCTAAGGTTCAAGTCGATCAAATTGAAGAAATCCAGGCCATTGAGTTGATACTTTTTGTCGTATTCGTGAACGTGAACATCCGTTAAGCCCGCTCCAAAAGGATAATATTCGCGAGCAGAATCGACATCTATGTGACCTCCAAGGAGTCCCGAGGGACTGGGAGTGAGATCCGGTAAATCGAAATCCGTTGGGATTCTGATTGGACTTTCCAGCGCCGCTTTTATTGGAAGCGTTTTTGAACGAAGCCGTATTTTGACAATTCCAGATATCCGATAGCGGCTTGGAACATTAAATTTCCAATGCCAAGGGCTCTATGGGCTCAATTTCGAATAATTTGCGATCACGTATGATCCATACTCGTCTCTGACAGTTATGGACGCATTAATTTCCTCCAGAGGCAGGGAAACCTTGCTATTCTTATTCATAACTGCGCAACCGATGTCGTCAGGACTTAAGTTCTCAATTGCTCCACAAGTGAGATAAGAACCTGATACAAGCACTGGCTCATCAGCGACTTTTAGTTCCGAATCAGCAGTCTGCTTTTTGTCTCCGTTAAGAGCGCTCTTCATTTCATGCTTGTTGTCAACGCATGAACTCATGTTGATGAAGAATATGAATAGGAAAAAGACCCTTTTCATGGAGACTCCTCCGATGTTTTTGAAATCTAACAATGTATCGGTGATTATTTGCGTTAAACTAAATCGTCGTATAGCGCCACAAGGTGAAGGGATAATGTATTGAATCTATGAAGAAAACAGACCAAATACCGCTTCAGTTTTGGCATCTTGAGTTGGCAGCAAAAGAGAAAATATTAGTAATAATGAGGACTTGCATTTATGGAACTCAATATACTTTCGGACGAAACGCCGGATTTTTGGTATGAGCAGCTGGAAAATCTTAAAAAATAGGTGTAATTTAGCTGCGTTTATCAAATCGAAAGCAAAATCATCTGGATCGTGAGGACCTGACTGGTGCGATAGCCTGGATCATCAGAAAACTCAGGTTTTTCTTACCAAAGAAGGTGGGTACAGAAGTCACTAGTTGAGGACCAACACGTGACTTCTGTGCACACCATAAGAGACTGCAGTCCAAGGCTCTATTGACAGCAGTTATTTGGACCTGATTGTTTTTTAAAGAGAATGCTCGCACCATTCCAATCGCCGTAAGCCCGCCCGATAGCGCTCCTAAGCCTCAGGAGTTTATCTCTGGGTCCTGACTCTGAGCTCGCCATTTCTTTCTTGAGTCAAGCTCCAAAACCAACTCCCCAACCTTGGCCCTAAGATCTCTAATTTCCCGTTCATATTGGGTATGTTCATCCTTGGCGTTGGTTTTCAGGCTATTCTCTCCGCCTCTCAGAAAAGTATCGACCCAACTCTCGACTTCGGACTGTTTTAGATCATGCTCCCGACATACATCGGCTATGGAGTTTTCGCCCCTTAGTATTCTAATTATTATGTCCGCCTTACGTCGAGCCGTCCATCTATGAAAGTCCGTCTTCATTTTTTTTCTCCTTTATTACACATTGATACACCCTGCATGAAGAGCCGGAGAATAGCCCAAAGAGGAAATTCCGACGAACAGCCAAATTTTTAGAACGAACGGTCAAAGGCTGTAAGTCCCGCCGTTACTCAAATAAAAATATTGACTTAAAAGGGCGCAAAAAAAACGCTTGTTAGCGTCATTCAGAGACATAAGGCGGGTTTTTCGGCAGCTTTGTGATTGTTTGTCTTTTTGGATCTCAATGCTTTTGGAAGCACAATGAGTGATCGCCTGAGCGGTCTTCCCACCCAGGCGATAAAAAAGAAAGTCACATAAATCAGAGCATCTATTTTTGATGCCAGAAGAGGGTGGCTTCCCATAGCATGCCAGCAGCACCGATCTTGGCCACGCCCAATTTTGCATCAATTTGGCCATCTTTCGAATCGATCATTTGAATGGTAAGTGCCCCAGCTCGATAACTTTCTCCAGGACCAGGTGCATTGGAACGTACAAGAGAAGTTTCAGTGGGTATTAATTGAGTTGCGATAGATTTTTTTGGATCAAAAGCCACAGCCAAGGCTGTTAGTTTCTGAGATCCCGCTGCACCGGACAGACTAAAAATAGGCAAATCTTCGCTCAGGCTTTTCTTCTGCCACTCTGAAGCGAGGAAAGTCTGCCCGTTAATAGTAATGCGAGCACCAGGGGAATGTTGGGCATTTGCAACAATGATTTTGAATCTCTGATCCTTCTCAAGAACATTACCAGGGCTGACCAGCTTTGGGTCTAGCAAATTAAACATATCGACGCCTGTGACATTGAAGGCATCATCATATTCATGAACATGAGCAACAGTTGTACCAGCGTTGAATTCATATGTACTGACCGAAGTATCGAAATCAAAATGACCGTCTGGCACACCACCCGCTTGGGCCTGAGGTAATAGGACAGGCAAGGGAGCATTGGCAGGTTTCTCGGGTGCCGGTTCAGGTTGAGCCATCCCGGGTTCAGCATTAGCGTCAGCACTAGAGCCCGGCTCCAAGTTTTCTTCAGCTGGAGTCTCAGGGAGGTCGAGCGGCGCGCCTTCGTTTACAGGATCTCGTGTTGGTGCTTCACTGGAAAAATTCTTCCTGACACAGCCTGATAGTAAAAGAATGGAAAGACCAAGATAGACTGTCTTTTGCTGATAGTTACGCTTCATCGTGACCTCACTCTGAGTTTACCTAATAAGATAATTATTCCAATTGGCTTCACCCATAAGAACCGATCTCTGCAATCTTTGACCCAACCAAGCGCTTTCTAAAATAGCTGGTCTCGAATATCCAACATTCGAGTGAAAAAGGCGGGTGCACCGTCTTCATAGTCAATTGACTCTCCAGGCATTCCAGATTCCTAATATCCAATAGCCGCAGGAGTTGGCCAGATTAGGCTAACTTCGATATACATTTCTTATCGGATTTACCTGGTGCCTTGGTTGAGGTAACTCGGACCAACGGGCTGAATTTCGGAACGAGCTGTCAAAGAGCGGTAAGCTTGCTAGAAAGCAAGCAAAACTTTTGGCCCAGCCTCCTGCATCTATGGAAGACTAACATCACAAATATACAAGGCAATTCTTTAAAGGAGGTCCATTCAGGGTTTGAACCATGACGCCTGAACAGTGAATTTCCCGAAGTTATTGTTCCAGTGATCTGCATCCATTGTAGCAACAAACAACCGGGTACCACCTGGGGGAATCAGAAAAGCCTGCGCGGCTCCAATCGAGTCTTTACCGTCACCTATAAAAAAGATCTGACCTAAGTCCGGCGCTAGCATTTTGAAATTTCTGAGGTTTTCACGGCCGAAACGCAAGGACCTGGGCGTTGTTATTCTGGTTGGTGTTGGGGTGTCGTCCAGAAAGACCCCGATCAGGCTACCCATCGGAGCATTCGTCGCTGCAATATGGTTCACGTTGCCAAGTTTGTGCGTCACGATCAAGGTGCTCAGACCATCGGCGCTAACCTGTCCACCTGCTGGATCGCCAACGGAAATCTTGCCATCGACCTTAAAATACAAGTGGTTTCCGGGCTTCATGCATTCCACGTTCCCCGGCAAAAGTTGAACTGGCGAATTCACAGGGGCTTTGTCTGAGCCGCTGGTGTAATCGATGATTGAAGCGTCCGGCATGCCAGCTAGGAAGGGATTGGTGGAAGCTGAGACTTCATAAGATCGTGAGCAATTGATGGGCTCAGACTCGCTTCTCGAGTCTTCTTGAGGTGGATTGATGATCGTCCCCGCGTCAGTTTCAATGGGAAAATCGGTATTTTGGGTATTCTGACCGTCAAAAACTTCGACGTCAGCCTCAGCCGCATTCGGAGAACCAACCGGTTCGTCCTCATTTGGCATCGCGGGATTATTTCGTTCGCTGCCGCATGATGCAGCAAGTATCCAAACACATAGAATTGTACTCAAGCTTGGAGTCATGATTGTACTTCCCTCTATTCGTTCTCAAACATTTTTTCGATTAACCGCGGACCTTTCGGCGCACGTGGTTCAATGTTGAGAATTTTTGAAGGGGAGAGCAGGCCAGGTTTGTCAAATTCGTGACTTGAGGATTTCGAAAAGCCCTCAATTCCATTCATACCAAGTCATCAAGTGATTCAGTCTGAGGTGCCTTGCCCTGAAAACCAGAGCTCAACTGAAGACTTATGCTTCTCAAACTTAGTAAGAAAAAGGCTTCTTTCGCCGTATAAATTTTTCAGTCTTTCTTCAGTATTTTTAAGGCCAGTATGGGTGCTTTTGGATGGCGTGGAATTTGTAGAAAGCACAAGCTCTCCTGGGCCTGTGTCAATAACCTGCAAATAATAGCCAGAATCCTTCCGTGATAACAAAATTGAAATCTTGCCTTTTTCAGGGTTGCTGGATAGCGAGTGTTTTATAGAGTTTTCCACCAGAGTTTGAAGCAAAAGGCAGGGGAACTTTAGATCCTTCGTATCTATTTCGTTGGTTTGAAATGCAAAATCCAGTCGTTCACCAAACCTTAACTTTTGCAGGTCAAGATACCATTCTACTAACTTTAACTCGTTATCAAGAGGCCAGGTGTTGCCAGACTTCATGCCGAGGAGAATATATCTGTAAAAATCCGCGAGTTTGCAAATAGCATCGGATCCATCCATAGGAGATGTCATCACTAGATTATCGATAACATTTAGACAATTGAAGAGAAAATGTGGTTGCATTTGATCTTGGAGCTCTTTCATTTGCATACGATGCCTAAACTTTTCAAGCTGATTCTTTCGCTCAAGATCTCTGACTTCCGTCACATCTTTCAAGTTAACAATTATTTGTTTGAGCTCCTGTTCTGTGTTATGAATTGTATTCCAGTCAATTCTAATATGTTTCGAATCCAAGTCCAAAGATGAAGGGAGTAAGTTCAGAACACTATTCAGCTCCTGACTGGAAATAGAAAACGCCTCCTTCAGGATTGCTAATATTTTTCTCGCTTCAGTGCTGTCAGTTGCAATTGCCTTAATAAAATCATCTGCGGTATTAAAATTTACCGAATCCTTGGGTATGTCTAATAATTCCCACAAACAAGCTGAATGCTCTTTATTTATTTGGAGCGACCTATCTATAGTCACAATCCCTTGTTTTATATTGGCAAGAATAGTTTCTAGATGCTTGGATTTTTCTGCAATGATTTTCTCCTTGAGGACCAACTCATCATTTCTTTGTCTTATTATTTTATTTCGATTTATGACGACAAAAAGGAAGAGGCAAAGAAATGCAAGGAATGCAGCTCCAGCAGTCATTAGCTGCAGGTCTCTTTCCTGCTTCTTTAGATTGATCTGATTGATGTCACTAAGGAGTTCATTCTCTTTTGCATATAGGGTCTTTTTGGCAGCCTCTCGTGCGGCTTTGAGTGATAACTCGAAGTACAGCTTTTGATACTTAAAAGCATTATCATATAAGAGCTTCTTTTCATAAATTTGAGTTGCTAATAAATATATACTTTTTAAGTACTCATCCATATTTAGTGCCATTGCAAGACTCACAGCACGCTCTATATGCTCTTGCGCCAAATTCAAATTACCGAGCATAAAATTCGACTGCGCTTGAGCCCATTGATACCAAGCAGGAGTGTAGACAGGCCAGACATTCTCGGGAATATTCCGAGTCTCCGCCAAGGCCTTTAATGCTTTTTCTGGGTGACCTGCATCATTATAAAAAAACGCCAAATTAATATTGCTTTCGACAAGATTTGGTAAATTTTTGTACTTCGTGTGAAAGTCTATTGCTTCTTTAATAAATGCGATTGCTTTACCCGAATTCTTCAACTGATTGTAAGCGTCCGCGATGTTGGCCAATATTTCAGCTTTTAAAGCATCGTCCTCATCCAGGTACTGAAGGAAATTTAGAGCTTCTTCGTAATAAAACAAAGCTTCCTGCTCAGCACCAAGACTTGATTTATTAAAGGCAATTTGGTTCAGGATAGAAACTTTCAATTGGGGCGCGTGCAATTTTTTAATCAGTTCCAGGGCGCGAAATAGACTATTCATGGACTTAGCGTAGTCTGAGATGTTTGAATAGCTTATGCCTAGGTCATGATAAATCTGCGCAAGATATGCCGGGTCCAAGTTGAGGTATTCTGCTGTATCCCTTGCGACTTCCAGGCTGCTGATGCTCTGCTGATTGTCGCCGAGTTGCGTAGTGTTGTTTGCGTATACTAAGAGTATTTCGCAAATCTCTTCTGTATTTTCATATTTCCCTTTACTCGCATATAGATCTCGAGATTTAACTAATAAGTCATTCGAAGCTAGATAGTCACCTTTAAGATAATAGAGGAAAGCTTTAAGAAACAGTCGTTGAGCACTAAAAAAACGATCGCTAAGATTCATTTTTTCAAGAATACCAAGTTCAACCTCAGCTTCCTTAAGCTCTTTTCGGCGAAGGTGAGATTCCACCAACATGACTTGAGCCAGACCGATTCCATCATCATCTTTTTCCTCGCGAGCCATGGCGAAGAAATTTTGAACTGACTTTCTATAAGATTTTTGTTGCTTGTTTTCTCGAATACCTGTCAGATACTCGGTTTTCATCTTGGCTTTTAAGATGTCATAGTCGTCGCCAGTCTTTGACTTCGGCGACGCCAACAAATCACATGAAACAAGTAACAGCAGTAGGGATATAAACATCACCAGGCATACATCGTTTTTTTTCGTTGCCCTGTGTCGTTGAAGCGATAAGCTCACATTGTCGATCGGCATATGCAACATCGGTGGTTCGTGTCCTTAGATTTTGCACACTTGCCAAGCTCAACTTCACGTGATTATCATATCATTTCCAGAGCGGAGAAAATTGCCCAGTTAGTCACGCTTTTCTATGCTGCTCCGATGTTAACTGAAAATCTTTAAGACAACGCCATTTGCATATTCGAGTAAAAAGAGGAGACCATGACAGAAATTATCTTAGCCGACCGCAGGAATTTTTCGCTCTATTGGCTCTGCATGAGTGCTTGTTTATGGCTGCTTGGAGCAATGACTGGCCTGGCTACTGATAACAAAGGTGAACTTTGGTTCAGGGTGAATCTCATCGTTAAGGATGCTGAAGGCAGCGATCTTACACAACGCTTCCTATTGAGCAATGCCAACAGCAGCATTAGCGAAGTTGACATAAGCCAATTACAGGTCAGAGCCGTCGACGATGGGCTCGAGGTCAAAGGCTTCGTTCGCATGTATGGTTGGGACTCGACCATTGATCGTGCGCTGGCACAAGCCGTTTACGATTTGAATGGCAATGGACGCGTCGATGCGAATGACCCAAGGCGGGTCCAATGGGAAAAAGAAGCTGTAAACACCAATTTCTCGGGGTCCCGGGGATCGGCACCAGCATTCATGCAAGTGACCTGCCCGTGTCAAGGAAAAGCGGGCGGTTGTATGGTTGGCGTTACCTATGGCATTTCCATAAGAGAAAAGGCGAGCGGGATACGCATTTGGGGTAAAGAGACACATAGCGTGGTCATGACCAATACCTGTGACTTTACCGTTGTGCTCGGTCGACAAATTCCACTGCCGGAATCTATACTGAAACGTCCAGCTGAAGAACTGGAAGTTCGGCTTGATACGCCTCAATTTTGTCAGTTAACCGATCTCTACTTTCTAACTGGAGGACCTCCCGGTCCGCGGGGGCCGGCTGGACCACCCGGACCAAAAGGAGATCCCGGTCCAGCAGGACCTCAAGGCGCTCAGGGAAAAAAAGGACTGCGCGGCCCGGCAGGACCTCAAGGTGATATCGGTCCTGCTG
>JACCEA011456686.1_pt1 | contig 12537 bp, 12 predicted proteins | sample 7449851 | NCBI WGS metagenome assembly JACCEA01 (sample SAMN15323453, study PRJNA562643) | freshwater metagenome | isolation source: river surface water | place: USA:Blue River Watershed | collected 2017-08-18 | reverse complement strand
CTTCAGGATTGTACTTTCCGGCGTAACTGACCATACTTACAGCATACTGCATGAGGTTCAGCTGGATAGCACCATGTGCTACATCAGGATACGCGCTGAGAGCATGCAAGACATCCAGCTCAGATGGCACGTTCAGCGTCAGGTGTACCTTCGAGCGTGAATGGTCACGCGGAAACATCTTGGCAACAAGGATGTTGTTCAGGTCATACTCATTTTGCCCACCAGCAGAACTGATGATGTTGACGAGCTTGCCGAAATCTTCAGATGCAGGGTCAAGATACGGAACGACGCGAGTGTAAGCTGCCTTGTCAGGAAGCGACAGCACGCTTACTGGGCCAGCGTTCATCGTGGAGATGATACGCTCCAAGGACTTAAATAGCGGCGTTCTTTCTGCCGTCACGTTCTTTGGGTCTTGCAGAATAGACATCAGAGCCGACACGTCGCGTGCGTAGATTGGGTTATCTGGAACGCGCACTGTGGGGAACGAACTCAACACCTGCTCAACCTTGTTGATGGCGCGCCCACGGTAGTAGTTGGACGCGGAATTGGCTGTCATCAGGGCATAGTCAGGTGGGCGGCTACCATCTGGGCTGGCAGTATTCTGCAATGGCAGAACCATCAGCGGCAACTCACCCATCGCACGCATTGGCAAGATAACGTCAGTGCTACCGCTGGTGGTCAGGTCGTCATACGGCATGTTTGCCGTGTACTGGGCCAGCCGCTGCAAGAATGCAATAAAAACAGCCCGGCCTGCTGCTGACACAGCAGGCTGCGCACGAGCTTGTGATACTTTCGGCAGAAATGCGGCGAGTGCTTCCAGAAAACGGTTGGATGCAGCAGTGCCTTCCAGCGCCTGTGAGTCGGCCAGTAACGACAGCGTTGTCATCCGACCCCGCTCCAGACCTTCACGGTCGAAACTGAGTGTCCACGCCTTGGTTGCATCCTTGGTCAGCACAGCACGCACTTCCTTTGCGTCGCGCAGCGCGTTCAGTGCATCGCGCAGGTACATATTCAGTAGCGCTGGAGTATATGTAGTCTGCGCTGCCGGCCACATCACCCGCATCAGGCCCGGCGCGTCTTTTTCATCCGCCATGTTGGCGCTGAGCATACCCAAGTCAGCGCTTTCAAGGTAGGCACCAGCCCCTCCATATGGAGAGATTGTGCGTAGCGCAGTATTCAGTGCAATCGCAGGCAGGCGATTGAGCACCATAGCCACGTTGTCGGTATCAGCCTGTAGCTGTGCCAGATATCGACCCGTCGATTCCTTGGTCAAGGCATCCGCCTCGTTGTCCGGGAAGATGTTACCAGATGGGCGACGACGCGGAATCTTACCTGACAGCGACCACTCAGCTTCTTTCTTCCCCGGCTTAGCCGGTGTGAAAGTACCACCATATACACTGACCAGCTCTTTGCCGAGCATAGGCAGCACGCGCTTGATGGCAGAGGCTGGCCAGTAAACGCCTTGGGTTTCTGCGTCAGACAGGTTATTGTTGTCAATACGCTGACCGCGTTCTTCCTCAGACACTTCAACCACAGATTCTAGCATGCGCTGTGGGGTCAGGCTAAAGTCAGCGGAAAACGACGAAAAGCCAGTTTCCAAGTCTAGGACTTGGCTGGCCAGATTCTCAATCGACAGTGTTTGGTGTACACGACGAAACACGGATGTGTCCGAACGTGATTGCATTTCCAGTTGGGTGACGCCGCGCCCCTTGTGCTGCTCGAATGGCGTCAGCGCATTCAAATCGCTGCCGCTATCGCCAACCACGGCAGTTGTTTTCTTTGCCATGCTTACTTCCTTAGTGTCAGTTTAGAAGTGTACGGTACGCGAACGGGAGCTTACCCCATACTTCATCCGCTTTTTCAACCGAGAAGTTTGCGCTACGTGCGCAGTGTGCCATCAATGCGCGATACGCATCGCTAGGCAAAGCATTCCAGTATTTGTTGGTGTGCATCGCCGGGCGGTCACGCATGTCCTTGCTACGGGCCAGTGCCAGATACGCGGTCATAGTCTTGATGAAATCCGTGGTGCTGGCCGGTGCCGCAGCGAGCTGTAACTGAGCCTGTGCCAGCACCACTTCATCCACGACTGACAGGTCATCCGCCAGCACGAGTTCTTCGTCATCATCCAGCGCCCGGTCATTTTCCGAATCCAGATCATCGCCTTCAAACTTCTGGATGACAAACTCATCCGGGATCGGTACAGCCGCAACATCTGGCAGCGTGTCAGCCAGCGATGTGCCAGATACCGGCACACCATCCGGCAACGTGGGCGATACTGCGCTGGTGGATACTGCTGGTCGGACTTCCTTGTTCAGAAGCCCCTGTAGACGCTCTAGTGCTTGTCCCATGTGTTCTCCTAACGCCGAAATTGGCATTCTGTCGTATTTAACCCATCTACGCCTCAAAAAGACGCCTGCTTTCTCAGGTGCGGCGTGTTTAAGGCGTCACAATTCTGGCAGATACCACGCAGATTTTTCAGTGCGTTTGGCCCGCCCTTGGACACTGGCTGGATATGGTCAACCACACGACGCCGTGTTTCCGTGAATGGTTTGCCGCACTGTGCGCAGCAATCACTTCTGTCAATGACGTGCTTGCGGCGCTCCTGCCAATCGTCACCATATGCCTTGTTGTTTTCTTTCCAGAAATCCCGAGCGGCAGATAACGCTGCTGGGGCAAACGCCTGCTGCGCAAACTTCTTGGGGATATGCATTACCCTAACTCCGCCCACAGCTTGCTGACCGTTAGTGTCAGTAGCTTGGTTGAAACGTCACCAAAGTCAATCAACAACTTTGACAATTGCGCCTGCTGTGCTTCTGTCAGGCTGGCCTCCTTGCCGATGGCCGCAATGCCGATGGCAGTGTTGGAGTAGTGACCTTGCAGCTTGACCTGATAGTCATGCATGATACTCTGCACCACCGCCTGGCTGCCAGAGTTCGTGGCTAAGTAGCGCAGAATGTTGTTCAGGCAGGCGTCTCGCATCGCCGTGTACATCTTCAGGGTTTCTGTGCGGGTCTTGACCGCCGTCGTTGGATTGTCCTTCAGCGACTTCAGCATGGTGCCGATTAGCACAGTTAGCGAGTCGTATTCTTCTCGTAAGTTGTTCGCTACATTCTCATTCGGTAGCTTGTCCAGAATGGAAGTGATGCTGATGTTATCGTCGTAATTGATCTTAGCCATGAGTCACACCCATGCAAAAAGGCGGCTGCCACCAGCATGATGACAACCGCCTTTTCAACACGTCAGAGAATAGGCGTCGGCATATTAGCCGCTTCGGCCTGCTCCACCAGCGTCTGGAAGAATGTCGGGTTCAGTTCCCGCATGGATTCAAGGTAGGCCCGCACGTTGTCGGAATCAGAATTGCCGGACGGCGGCACAGACGCGGCAGCAATTGCCACCATGGACTGGTCTGGGGTGCGCAAATAACCACCGCTGGCGTAATCGACCATGGGGATGATGCCAACCACCTTCGCCGTTTGCACTTCCTTCGGGCCTTCCAGCGTTGACAGCGGCAGGGCGTACACGCTGGAACGTGACATCACGCCGTCGGTCTTGAACACACCCAGCGTGCCGCCTACCGCCAGTCGCGGCGGGGATTGGTCAGTGTCGGTATACAAAAACACCGTGCCGGCGTGAGCCACAGCTTCGTGGCACTTCGCTTCCATGGAGATGCGTGAGCTGGACATGGACAGGCCAAAGCCGGACGCACCGGCAGCCTTGCTGCGCAGCAGGCCATCCAACCATTCGTCGTCAGCCTCACCGCTACGAGAGATGGACAGCGTACCGTCAGCCAGCCGCGTGACTTCGTACTGGTTCTGGTCGGACACTGACATGTACAGGTTGGTGCCGGACGTGGACATCCCGGAAACGTTGACAGGGATGAAGTCATCGCGCAGCATTTCCGGCGACACGCGGGTCAGCGCACGTTGCGGGTACACAGACATGCTGATCTTGGTTTGCAGGCCGGTAGACGGCTTGGCGCTGATGGAGCCTGGCACAATCTGCACATCCATACCCAGCAGAGCTTGGGTGGCGCGGATGATTGCGTTGCACGACAGGCTGGTGCCGGTGGCGTGCGCAGCGGACAGGCTTAGGCGTGCGCCGCCTGCATACGCAGTATACGAGTCCAGATGCATCTGGGCCTTCACTTCAGACTGTGCCGATGAAGCGCTCAGTTCAGACACTGGCTGTGCGCCGACCACATTGTTAAATACGTTCATGTTCGTCTCCAGAAAAAGGCAAATTCAACGCGGCCAGCGCCCCAAGCGCCGGGCCGTCATCGGTGTATTGGACAAAACGGTAGTGCCTAGACTACGCTGTGACAGCCGACTGAAGTCTCCATTCGCACCAGAGCCGCCCGTGATACCGTAGACAATCAGCTTGTCCTTCAGCGGTTTAACCTCAGCCCCAATCCATGTGTCAAGCTGACCCAAGCGCGTTTCGATGGCCTGAGTGCGCATGGTTTCGTAGTTGACTGACTGACCACCAAAGCTGAACGCCTGATCGTTCTCCCCCTTCAGCTGGATTTCCAGTGCGGCCCTCTCGGCACACGCCATCCACGCCAGCCGCACGCCGCCCCGCATTTCGGTGCCATCGAATGTGGTCACAGAGCCCGTGCTATTCAGAGAGTCCAGCCCGTCGCGTAAAGCACAGGCCAGATCGTGGTTCGTCCAGTTCATGCTGTGCTGTTCGTGGTGCAAGCGTGCCTTGTTCATGCGGCGCTCCAGCTCAGTGACCGCTGCCATCATGGACGGCGTGAACGACCACACCGTGAATAGCTGGCGAGCTGGCCGGCCATTTTGCGTGAACAGGACATGCACGGCGTAGTCTTGTAATCCAGGTGTTGGCGCTTGCAGCTTCAGGTTGAAGATGGTGGCGGTGGCTCGCGGTGTTACTATCAGCTTGTTCGGGAATGTCCAGTTATTGACCGACCAAAGCAACGTATTGCCGTGGTAGGCCCGTAGCTCAATGTCACCAGTGATGCGAACTGGCGCTGTGAACGTGAACTCTTGGTCATCGGCGCAGATCAAAACGTCGTCGAAATCTTCCGTGGCGTTGACTGCCACGTAGATATTGTTATGCTGCGTGTGGGTACGGCCATCCAGATCAACGACTGTCCACACCACCGTCCACACCACCGTGTCCAGCAGATCAACTGGCGGTATGTACAGGTCGGCTTTATAGACGTAGCCAGTGCTGTCTACGCGAGCCTGCACTTGGCTGACTTCATAACCTTCATGGTCTATTAGCTGAACCAAGGGATAACCGCTCTCTGGGTCGCCAAGTCCGGCCACCGACCGGATGTCCCAGCTCTCGGAATAAGGCTGGTCTACTGAGACGGTAACTGCTTCAACTGCCATGTGTCACTCCTGACCAGATTGCGCAATTCGCGCCGAAAGGCGTAAAAGTTCCTAGACTCCAGACCATCAAGTGTCGGTTCCCACCCTGCTGGCAGAGCAAGCCCCTTCGGTAGTTCGGCCATTGACGCGGCTTCCCACCCAGCCTTCACATTGGGTGTTGGCTGTTCAGCTCTGGCTGAAAAGATAGCCCGTGCGGTGGCCTGCCCAACAGACAGTGGTTGCAGCAACCACTCTAACGGAGCGAACGTCAGAAACCAGTCCAGTGGATGCACCCTGCGCGGATTATCGTTGAACCGACTGAGTAGAATGCTCAGCGGTGCGCTACGGCTGACCGGAAGTGCATCCTGCGCAGCCTCCACCAGCAAGGCACCAACGTTGTACAGCTTGGTCAGGTATAGCGAATGTGACGACACAGGAAGCGGTAGAAAATCGGCTGGGTAGAAAACCCAATGCACGCGCCAGGCTGGCTGATCTGGGTGCTGTGACCACGCGATCTGATCGTTCACTCGCACAATCTTGCGCATGGCAGCTACCACGTTTTCTTGCGTGCGCTGTACTGGCGTCATGCCTGACGTGAATATCACACAGCGGGCCATCACTGGTGACGGGGCATATTGCAGTTCCAGTGGCAATTGGAACGGCCCGACTTCCGTCTTGTGCGTCCGACTGGAGATGGTCAGCAGCCGGCAGCCGGCATGCGTAGGTGTGTTGTTCAGGACTAGGCACAAAGCATCAAAAATACGCCGCAGTGCATTCGCATCTAACGGCGTATTCTTGTCCCACTGCATGCTCTGCCCAATAACTGATCGGTCAAACTTTGACCAGTCTACCGCCTTGGTCTGAATGAACATGCACAGGGCCGGTCAATCAGCTTGCCTTGGCAGCACGCTTCTCTGAGCGTTCAGCCAGCAGGTGTTGCGCCTTGACCGAACGCATCTTGCTGCGCCCCTTCATGGTGGAAAACTTGGCATAAGCCTTATTGTACGCTTGATTGTTTGCTTTCGGTACAGTTGGTGTAAACTTCTCACCAGCCTTACGGTACTTGGCCTTTACTGTGCCACGCCCCGTGGTACGCCACGGGCGAAGTTTGCCAGTAGAGTGCGTCAGTCTCACGCTGCGGGCAATTGCCCGCTTGGTTGCCTCACGCATTGGACGGCGCGTGTGGAAACGGGTACGCATCGTTTGGGACCGAGTAGAATCCGCTTTACGATAGATGCCAGTACGTGGGTCACGGTAGACGTGCTTGGCGCGCAGTTGCGCCTTAATGGACGGCTTGTCCGGCGCGGCTGACTTTTCAGTGCTGGCAGAAGGTGCTTGTGCCATGATATATGCTCCTGATGTTGGTTGAATCACAAATTCCGCTCAGACGCGATACAGCGCAAACAGAGACGTGTAATCCGTGTGCTCTGGCTGCACCACGTCAATGTTCAACGTGTACCCAGTCGGGTGCTGCCGGCTCATCCCGATTGTCGTCCGGTCGCCCACCCGCCAGAATGTCTTGTCCGAGTAACGCAGAATGAAGTCCCCATCTTGCGGGGATGGCACATCCACTGACACATTGGCGGTGGCTTGTGGTCTAGCCAAAAACAGTTCTGGGTTATCCGTCATCGGGTCGATGGGTAATTCTGCGTATACCGGCTGCTTCGTTGTCTGAAAGCAGAACACTGCGTGCGTCACCCGCACCGCCTGATCTACCCGCACCTGCACTTCTGTGCCGGCCAGCGCCTGTAGCGTTTCCATCGACAAGTCATGCACGGTGCCGTCAGCGGCAACCAAGGACAGCCGAAAGTTCTGGAGCAGCACGTAGTTGTTGTAAACGCCGTAGAACACGCTGTAAAAGTATCTGGGTATGGTTAGCGCCCACTCCACGTAGCTTCCCGGCAGCGTGGTGTTCGCCCATGAATAAGGGTACGTTGATCTGTCCTCAGTGTAGCCATTGGCAGTGGACAGCGCGTAGTAATCCAGCACGCGCCGGTCATACCCCACCAGCTTATAGCCACCCGAGTACCCCGACCGGCAACACACAGCACACTTTGCCCCGGCCCCGAAGTCACGGCGCTGCACGGTGTCACCACGCACCTCAGCAACACCTAGGCTGGTAACGTCGTCCGGCTCCGGGTAGATGATTTGTTCGTGCTCATTCTTGATGGTCTTGGTGCTGTCATTCGCTTTAATGTCTGGATAGTACCCGTCGATTGGAATGTTGACATCCACCGACATGACAATATCCCCGCCCGAATCGAACACCCGAACAGGCCGTGGCGTTTCGTGGCTGACATTAGGCGCGTTCGTTTCTGCCATGCCGATGGCCCCACGGTCAATGTCTAGCAGACCTTCCACCGCTTGGTGCTGGCGACAGGTGCATAGGCTGGTCGTCTTTTGCAGGGAGAAATACCAGATTTCTTCCCCAACCACTTGAATGGCCTTGCGGTTCTTGTCGGCAGCAACAGTAACGTGCGCCTCAATTGTTCGCCGGGCTGCGGTGGGCTGGTCTTGCAAAGTCCGCCTATTTCCGACATTCACGCTATTAAATCTTCCTCTAAACACAGTAACCCCCGGTTAATACGCATGACTGTACAATAAGGTATACCAATGAAACTACTTTCAATCGACCCAGGCTCAAACAACTTCGCCCTATCGGTGTTTGACTTAGACCCGACACAGGAGCCAGCGTGCTGGCTCTTACTGGTCACACCTGTCAAGCACACAGTGAAGTCTTTGCTGGAATCAGACCAACCTTTCCAGCAGATGCAGCAATTCCTGTTCCACCTTGAACAACACGCTGGCACTGACCAGACAGCCGTGATTGCCATGGAACGATTCATCGCAAGAGACGCACGGGCCGGCACTTTGAGCGAAACAATCCCCATCATGATTGGCGTCGCATCCACGCTCGCCAAAGACATGTGGCTTCCACAGGCAGCGGAATGGAAAGGCGCAATCAATCGGCAGATCAAAGACTTGGGTTTCAACCTGATTGGCACATCCAAGACCGCCAAAGCAGCCAAGGCCAAACAGGGGCTACGCTGTCTCTACGTTCACATCAAGGCGCTGACCAAGGGTTACATCCCAGCCGGGGATGTGCCGCATCTGCTTGACTGCTACCTGATTGGTTTGGTGTACGCTGAAAAGTATGCCAACATTCCAGCGGTGTCCTGCCTGACTACACAAGACCACATCACCAACATTGCAAAGGACTTGATCGCATGCTACGTACCTGCGCCGTGACTGGTGAGCCCCTGCAAGCGTACTGCTCAGACGCCAGCTGTCAGTTTCACAGCCTGAAGGCGGAACAGCACTGTATCCGCCCGTCAGCAGGCAACCCGACCGTGGCAGAGATTGCCTTCTATAAGGACATGACTGTGGCAGAAGTCAAGTCAGAGCGCTTGCGTGTTGGGCGGCTGGCTAAGGTGGCCGGCACGCTCGCAGTCTACGCTGAATTCTCCCAGCAAAATGGGGGATACCTTAACCGTGACGCCAACTATATCCCGGTTAATTGGAACGATATTCTGGACAGCTCTGGGCTGACTGAATCTTTCGTGACCGAAGTGTTGGCGAACACTGCAATGTGGGATGCCTTCACCGCTCAGTTTCAAACGACGCTGGCGCAGCACGAAGTGCTGTTTCAGCAAAAAACCAAGGACTCAAAATGAAGCTCAATACCCTTACGCTTGCTGACGCCCTGCGCGGCTCACCCTCCGACACGCTGTATGTCGTAAACCGCAACCCGGTGGTCAATACTGTTGACCGCACCAGCCGCAAGCCTGACATCGTGTTTCAGGTCGAGAACACCCGGCTGGTCATCCCCGGTTCCATGGTTGGCGATGTGCTGCCGGTGCCGGTATCTGACCGCATCAGTCGTGAAAAATTTCTGAACGACGCTGACGTGCGCCGTGCCCACACTCAAGGTGCCATCGCCTTTGTCAACCACAACGAGATGGAAGCGGTGTACCGCGACAATCCGGAATTGCACGCTGAAATGTTGCGCCAGCTATCTGCTGCCGAAGAACGCACCCTGCACTCCGCCAGCTCCATCCCGGATACCCCGGTCGAATCTGGGCAAGTTGATCTCAGCTCCTTCATGACCACATCAGTGGCATCTGCCACGGTCACGGATACCCTGCCCAGCACCAATGGCAACATCCGTGACGGTGTGTTTGCGGCTGTGCAATCGCTGCATGCTGGTGCTGGCGCTGAAGTGGTGCAGCGCACGCTGGATGGGCTGGCCCCGTTCCACCCGGAAGAAGTTAAATACGTCATGAACTCCACCGTTGACCCGGTGATTCGCAAATACATCTCCATCACTGCCACCAACTAAACGCTGGCCGGCAACGCAACACGCAAAAAGGGCGCTAACCTGTTGGTTAGCGCCCTTTTTGTTTGCCTACGCCAGGAGGCAGGAATAGAACCGATTGAGCTGTGCAGTCGGTTCATACTTGGCAGTCAGCATGGCATCTTCCAGCCGGTTCAGCGCCACGCTTAGCGCCAGCAGGCCAGCATCACTGGTCAGGCAAGGTACCACCTCTGCCACAGAAACTTCAACCTGCTTCGGAATGAAGCCGCCAATACCGTACACCGACATTAACAGTGCATGCACCTGCGCCCGCAAGATTGGCAAGGCATCGTGCAGCGTCTGCTGATTGACTTGCAGTGCCGACCGGGCCGCGCTGGCAGCGCGCACCAGTGCCGCGTGGTCATTGTTCAAATACGCATAGATGATGCTGGCGCAATGTTGATACGCATCGTCAGGCACTGCGCTGGTTGGTGTACCACCAGCCACCAGCACGCTGAGCACATTCAACGCACCACGCAACGACATGCCGGCATACTGCGCGCACGTCTCGGCAATGTGGTTGTTGTCAATCCATTCCAGCGCAGCCTGTTCATCATAACGGTAATACTCCACGCAAGCACGGCGAATAAGTTCCCGCACGGTCGCCAAGTCCGGTTCCTGCAAATGGTAGGATTGGCAGCGCCCGCGCACCGTCGCCAGAATCTTCTCCGGCTCGTTGGTAGTCAAAATGAACAACGTTCCGTTGTTGGCGTCCTCCAACGCACTGAGCAGCAAAGCAGCAGCCTGTGGGGTCAGCGCCTGCACTTCGTCGATAATCAGCACGTTCCGGTTGAACTCAGGCACCAGTCGCGTGGTGCGCAGTTCAGTGCGCATGTCCTCCACCTTGTTGTACGTGACGGCGCTATAGGTGGGCACAGTACGCTGACAAGAGGCACACTGTCCGCACGGCTCAATTACATCGCCGCCCGTCTGCTCGTTGTGCTGATGGATGGGATTCTGGCAGTTGACCACACGCTCAATCAGCATTGCCAGCGTGGTCTTGCCGACGCCGGTATAGCCAGAAAGCAGAATGGCGTTGCCCAGCGAGCCAGATGCCACCTTAGCCATGATGGCATTCACAACGTGGTAGTTACCCACATACTCTGAAAACGTGCGTGGGGCGAATTCAATGCCCAGGTTATTGTCGGTGGTATCCATATTGTTCTCCGTGGTGTGATGTGACGTGAAAAAGGCCGTTTCCGATTTTAACCGGAAACGGCCTTTTCGTTAGGCTGGCTGGTTCTAATCCAGCGCAGCTGCTTGGTATTGCTCCGGCTGAACACCCATGCCGTTCAGAATTGCACGAAGCTGTGAAGCCTCGCTTCCTTCTGGCAGGTCAGCAGCCGCAACAGGGTCAGCCAACACGGCAGTGCGCAGCTGCTTAGCCACGTCAAGCCAAGTTGTGTTTTCGTCAGCGTTATCCAGCAAGTCAACCATCAACGTTCCGATGGTATCATTCAGGGCAGCTGACGGCGCACCAACATCTTCCAGCGCCGCCACAGATTCTGCACTAGCATCGCCGCCAGTCACAGGAGCGGCAGCCGGCGTGCTGGAGTCGTCACCGGAATCACCGAACAGCTTATCGTCGCCAATGTCGTCCGGCGAAGTGTTGGCTACCGGCGCTGGCGCGACAGGCGGCGCTGCTGGGGTGGGGGCTGCCGGCATTTGCGGCAGCGCACCACGCGGCGGTGCTACGGTGCGCCCCGGAATGACGGTGGCACCCGCCCGGTTATTAGGCCGACCTTGCTTGATGGTCAGGCCGCGAGCGTACATGCGTGGAAGCATGGAATCAGCAGCCTTGTTGGCCTGCTCGGTTTCGTCGTCAGTCCACCCCAACAGCACGCTAACGTCGTCAGCGTAGTCTTTCCACAGCGATGCCACGTCAGCAGCAGGAATCAGCATGTCGCCATTTTCGTTCGGTGCGCCAAGCAGGCCCACTGTGCGGTCGATGGTGTCAGAGATGCCTTCGTACTTCTCTTGCCCGCTGGCGGCGGCCACAATCACGGCCATGCCAGAGCGTAGCAGACTGCCAAGCTCATCAGCACTGAGTGTTGGTGCATTGGCCTGCGCTGCTTCAGCCACCACTTCATTCACAACCTCGGTCAGCACGCTGATGAAGGCATTGAATTGCGGATGCGTGCTCAGCGAACCAAGCAGAATGCTATACGCCCACTGTGGTGCCCTGTAATCCATTGCGCCCCAGATATGCGACCACATCGGCAGGTTGGCGAGGGCGCACACTTCGTATGGGCTGTGGTCAGCCACATATCCATCCGGGCTATACCAGCCGTCTGCGTCAAGCAATGCCTCAAACAGGCGAGCCTTGTCTGCCGGCGTGGCAGCGTTGCTCAGCAGCACCTGCATGGAACTAGCATATTCTGGCTCAGTATTGAGGAAAGCCTGCTTAATCTCTGCCTTGTTCGCAACCAAGGCTGCAACGTAGGATTCAACTTCAGCAGTGGGCTGGAACACGCCATTGTTTTCCATCGCATGCAGCGACGAAATGCCTACCGGCACAACAAGCGCGTCATTGTCCTGCGCCGGAATCTCGACTGCCGAGCTGACGTAACGGTCAGCTGCTGCTTCGGACGATGCCAATTCCATCAACTGGGTTTTCACTTCTGGGGCGTCAACGTCCCACGTCTCAATGGATTCAATCGAGTCGTTAAACTCATCCTCAGTGACGTTTGCCAACTCGGTCAGCACGTCAGCATGCTGCGTGAAGTTTGGCGAGTTCATCAGCTCACGCAAGGCATCACCTGCTGACGTGCTGATGTTATAACTGCTCAATTCTTCCGAAGCGGCAATCAAGACAGAGATTGCGGCAGGGGTCATCTCATCGTCACT
>JACCEA011598351.1_pt1 | contig 12542 bp, 8 predicted proteins | sample 7449851 | NCBI WGS metagenome assembly JACCEA01 (sample SAMN15323453, study PRJNA562643) | freshwater metagenome | isolation source: river surface water | place: USA:Blue River Watershed | collected 2017-08-18 | reverse complement strand
TTTGTCGTTGAAATGGCGGTAATGCCGCGAGCATGGCGTTGCCATAGGATTTAGTGACCAAGCGTCTATCAAGAATGACGATGCGACCAAAATCTTGCTCTTTACGCAGCAGTCTACCACAGGCTTGCACCAGTTTTCGTGCCGTCGCCGGCACCGTTAGCAACAAAAATGGATTACCCCCACGTTTTGTTACTGCTTCGGCCATCGCTTCTTCAAAGGGGGAGGTCGGTACGGCAAACGGCAGTTTCGTGATAATTAGGTTGGTAAGTAATGCCCCAGGTAAATCCAACCCCTCGGAGAAGCTTTGTGTGCCAAACAAAATACTGCCTTCACCGCCATCAATGCGCATTTGATGTAAATCTAGCAATGATTGTCTGCCCGCTTCACCTTGCACCAACAGTGACCAACCTTGTTTGCGCAGCGCCGCTGCAACTTCTTCCATCTGCCAATACGAGGCGAATAACACTAAATTTCCGGCACTTTTGTCTAGATAGTTAGGTAAGACTTGAATGAGTTCGTCAGTAAACTGTTCGGCAGTTGGCTCAAATGCCAGCTTAGGAATATGAATTAGGCCACGTTCGGCATAGGCAAACGGCGAGGCAACCTGCAAAGTTCGAACGCCTGGGTGGTCATAGAGCCCCAGTTCGCGTTTGATCCCCTCAAAACTATTAAGACTACTTAAAGTCGCCGAGCATAACAGCGCGGCATAAGCTTTAGAGAACAGCAAATCATCCAGCTGAAAATTGACTGACAACGGGCAGGCATGGCCAATAATGCCGCTTTCCTGTTGGTCGAGCCAACGGGCTTGGCTGACATGCGGTTGTTGCGGCACAGTCCAAGCCTGCCAAAGTTGATTCTGCGCAGAGAATTTGGTTTCAAGCGCACTGAGCTCTTGCTGCAAAGGTGTCAGGCTGGCTGAGCGTATTTTGCCATCGTTTAATTGTTCGAGTAGAGCCTGAAATAGTTTTTCGATACTTTGCAGGATCTTGCCGCTGAGTTCAGTCAGTGGTTCAGCTTGCCGCGAAATGAGTTCAGGTAATTGAGCGTCGACAAAACGCCAGGTGTTGGCTTTGTCAAACCACTGTGGATTTTTCCCAAGCAAACTTTGGATTGGCTTTAGTTGTGCGTAAAAATCGGCAGTTAAATCCTGTAGCTTTAAGGTATCGCGAATTGCTGAATGCTGAGGCAGTAATTTTTGCAATTGTTGATGCAATTTTTGTAGTCGCTCCTGCCATGGCTTTAAATCAAAGTTGAGCAGGGCGGAACCGGCAAAAAAGTCGCGGCCGACATCGGGTAGATGGTGTGCTTCGTCAATCACATAAATGCATTCACTTGGCTCTGGCAAAATTGAATTGCCTGACGCGAGATCTGCAAGCAGCAGTGCATGGTTAACCACCAAGACATGACTTGTATCGACTTCGGCTCTTGCCAAGTGAAATGGGCAGCCGGCGTGCGCGCTTTGGCCTTTCGGACAGTGATAAGGATCAGCTTGGATACTTTGCCATACCGATTCGTTAAGCGCTTGCGGCAAAGTATCTTTATCACCAAGCCAGCGCCGCTCTCGCCAAGCCTGCGCAAGCGCTGGCAATTCAGCCGCAGCTTGTACTTTGTCAAAACTGCTTAGCAAATCAGGTTGTGCTACTTGTTGTTGCAGTCGTTGTGCACAGGCATAACGTTGACGCCCTTTAACCAGACTAAATTCAAAAGGCAGTTTGCTGTGTTCTTGGAAAAACGGCAGATCTTTATTGACCAGCTGTTCTTGCAACGCCACCGTCGCTGTTGCAATCACCAGTTTCTTTTTGTAGTGAAGCGCTAACGGAACTGCAGCCAATAAATAAGCCAGCGATTTGCCAGTACCGGTGCCCGCTTCAATCAAGCCAATCCGATCGTAGCTGTGATAGCTGCCGGCAATAATGTTGGCCATTTCTGCGACTAACTTATTTTGGCTCGGCCGCGCTTGGTAACCGGGAAGGGCTAATTTGATGGTCTGATGAATGGCTTTAATTTGCTGTTTTTGCGCGTCGCTGAGCATAGGCTTATGTATGAATGTACAGTTGTTGTTAGTGTAAGGGGCTTTGTAAATTGCAGCAACTCTAACCCATAATGTTTCTAGCTATTGTGCAGCACCTTTGTTCATTGAAACGCTTTGAAAGTGATTTTTAGCAATTAGTTAACAGATGAAAGACTATACGCTTTGTAAGGTCGGATTTCTGTACTTAATTTCAGGTCAAATGTTAACATATCTCCTATTCAATATGCTCAAATGACAACTTTCGCCCTGGCCTGCATAATTTTTAAAAATTCCATTGAAAAGCTGTTGACCAACAATCAATTCAATTAAAAAACGGCAACGACAATTTTTGTTGTTGTTGCGACATTACTTTTGACATCATTCAGCAGGGGGAGATCACGAACGTTTCTTAATCGATTCCACTAAAAGTTGCGGCGATCCGTTGTTTGTCATCAGGTACTGTCTTTTACCGCAAAGGCAACTGATATGCAAACCGACTCTTTCACTCTGCACTTCTCGTCGTTAAAAGACTCTCGGCAATCAGCTAAAGTGCATTAACCATTGTTTTATATACTATTTTGTGACATTGCGTGTAGTCATGACTGGTGCCGAAGGGGGTGGTGGTGTGCATCGGCTTGATTGGTTGCAAAATCGAGGCTTTTTTCAGCATTGAATTCCGGTCCACGACACTATCGCTCGGGTCATTTCAAAGCTTGAGCCAGCTCTATTGCAGCAGTGCTTGATAGACTGGATTAATGCTGTCAGTGAACGCTCCGAAGGTGAGCTTATCGCAATAGATGGCGAAACCCTTAGTGGCGGTTGGCAACCTGGTGATAGAAGTTCGGCTATTCATATAGTCAGTCAGTGCGTTTGCATGTTCTAATAGCCTGATGCTCGGCCAAATTAAAACTGACGAAAAATCAAATGAAATCAGAGTAATACCTGAGTTATTACGCCTTTTGGAAATAAAAGGCTGTTTGGTCAGTATTGATGCAATGGATTGCCAGAAACAAATTGCACAGCAAATAATCGACCAAAATGGAGACTATTTGCTGGCTGTAAAGGGTAATCAAGCTCGGCTGCATGGCGCACTAGAAAAATCGTTTCAAAATTTTGATAGCATTGAAAGACAAGAGATTGAGCAGCAAAAATCGAGGCTCGAAGGCCTAAGCTATCAGCTACTTAATGCAGTTGTTTTACCAGCAGAGATTAAAGCACAGTGGCCACAACTGAAAACTGTAGCCATGACAAGTAGTTATCGAATGACAAAAGAGCAAGCGCCATGCTTTGAACGCCGTTATTTTTTAAGCTCTGCGGAACTTGATGTCGACCAATTTGCTCATGCTTGCCGTATTCATTGGTTGATAGAAAACCAGCTACATTGGGTGCTCGATGTGAGTATGAATAAAGATAACTCTCAGATTTATAGGGAAAATGCGGCGGCGAATTTGGTGAGCATCAGGCACATGAGTCTAAACATGCTGCGACAAGATACAAGTTGAAAGCTCAACGTCCAACGCAAAAAAAAGAGCGTTGATGATGGACCCTATTTATTTAGATTCGGTTATCACCGCTGGAATTGGGGCGTACAAAAAATGAACACCTATGCTCTCACCCTGCTCGCCGTACAGGTAAAGCAATTTGCATTTTATCGGCAATACTTCAGACATCTTTGCTGCGGTACAATGCAATTATGAGCACAACCATCACTAGTGAATCTAAAGGCAATCGGCGTCGACGAACATTTACAACGCTAGCATCCTACAAGCATTGGCTGATAAATTTTTCAGGTGATAGTTGAGCAAGCACGCTAGCTTCAATGGTTGGGAAGTAGCGGTTTGCCAGGGTTAAATCGGTGACTAATTGCATAGAAAAAAGCCTGCAACATCTCTGTTGCAGGCCTTTATACATCAACCACAGAATCGGTCAACCGATCTGAAAAACGCTTATCTGATCGGCATTAGGAACAAAGTTCCGACTTATTCTGCCTGCTAAAAATTAGAAATTTTGTTGCAGTTTCAGATACATCACGCGACCATAAGCATCGTATAAGTCAAAGTTGTAGTTTCGTGAAAAGGTTGGATCTGAACCTAAAGTAGGTTTCTTTTCAAACAAGTTTTGTGCACCAATCGATATTTTAGTAGAGGTTGGCAAGCTATAAGTCATAACTAAATCATGAGTTACCCATGTACCGAAATTACCAGCTTTTTCGATGTCCCCATCATCATTCTCGAATACTTCTGCGTACTGAGAACCGATTAAGTTCACGTTCCATGCGATGTCAAAGTCAGCGATTGAATAAACGTTGCTAGCAGTTGCACGGGTTTGTGGTTCGCCAGGGTCATTCACTAGGTTACGTCCGCCGTCGATTTTGCTTTCTAAACGGTGAGTATATTGCAACGTTTGGTTCAGACGCCCGAATTCACCTAAGTCAAAGTTAGTGTTTACGTTCAGGTCGACACCTGAAATGGCCCAAGAACCTTCGTTTGCGTAACCCTGAGTAATTAACTCAATACCACCACCAGAGTTACGTTCAACACCTAAACCTGCTGGAACTGGTTCACCAGTTTGTTCACGTTGCAGAATAGTACCCGCACCAAACAAACGGATCATGTCCTTGATTTCAATTTGGTAGTAATCAGCTGTAAGGTTCAACCAGTCAGTAGGCTGGTAAGCTAAACCCACAGTTGACTGAGCTGAAGACTCTGAACCTAAATCTGCGTTTGGCAGAGTGATAGAACTCACCTGAACGTCACAAGTAGCTGCCTGACCTAACTGAAGACAAGTTGGAGCATCTTTAACACTTGGGTTACCTGGTTGTGGTTTCTGAGTCAGGATATCCAGTGTTGGAGCACGGAAACCTTCGCCGTAAGAAGCACGAAGTACTAAACCATCAAATACGTCATACTTGAATGACACTTTTGGTGATACGTCATTACCGTAATCTGAATATTGGTCGTAACGAGCAGCAACAGAAATCTCTAAATCTTCAGTTGCCGGGATAAGAGCCTCGAAGAATGCGCCTTTTTGGCTACGTCCACCACCAGCACTGTTACCTGCTGAACCACCTACAACACCAGCTTCTGACAATGAGTCATAGATATCCTCATAACTTTCTTTACGGTATTCAGCACCAACAACCGCCTGAACAGCACCAGCTTCCATTTCGAATAGATCAAAAGATGCAGAACCGAATGCTTCTTCCTGACCATATCTACCGATACGTGAAGTAGTTACTTTTAAACCACTTAGCAAAGTTTGGTAATCAGACATAGCTGCTGAGTCGTTAGCATAACGCGAACCAAATGGGTCACCCAGCATGTAAGATCCGTTGTTTACTGCGTTGATTGCAGATGAACCTAACAAGTAGTTACGGCCGATTTCATATGTTTTGGAGTCGTTTTTGCGAGCACCAAAATCAACAGTAACATCACCAATTGTACCTTCAGCACCAACTAAGAAGTCAGTTGCCCAGTTGTCAACGTTGTTATCACGGTTACCGAATGCAGCAAAACGGTGTCTGTATTCAACGTCACGGTTAGCACCATTTGCCGCATTGTAGTATGGACTTAATGGGTTAGTCGGGTTGTTCACACTGTTAGCATTCATGATAGCGACTGGTGAGTCGTTTAATGTTGGCGCATAACGACCAAAAGATTTGGTTTTGGTGATTAACGTATGAGAGAAAATTTTCCAGTCATCATTGACTTGGTATTCAGCTTTCAAGAAACCTGAGCTGTTACCTGTAGAAGCTTCGTTCGCGTTTGTTGCGTTGAAGTTGTAAGCACACGCTGCACCAGACTTAAAGAAGTTAGGCAGTTTGTTGCAGTCAGCATCAGAAACTACTGATCTGAATGCACGGTTCGCACCAGGGCCTGCTGTGTCACGCCAGTTAATACCGAAGCTTGATGCTCCTGGACTAACCCACTCGTAATCACGTTCGAATATGATGTCCCGTTGGTTCCATGACACACCACCGATTACGGAAACTTTATCACCTGAAGAACCGAATACAGCAGAACCTTCTTCACGGTCACCACCATCAGCTGGCAAACTGACTGTTGATTTGCCAAGACGGAATTCAGCACCATTGAAATCTTTGCGAGTAATAATGTTGATTACACCCGCGATGGCATCAGAACCGTAAACTGCTGATGCACCGTCAGACAGAATTTCGATACGTTCTACTGCAGCCATAGGAATTGAGTTTAAATCCTGTGAGTTACCAGTAGAAGGAGATTTAGGTAAACGGCGACCATCAACTAAAATCAGTGAACGTTCAGCGCCTAAACCTCTAAGGTTTACTTGAGAAACACCCTGAGCAGAACTACCTGACTGAGGACGGAATGAACCAGAAGTGTTGAATGAGGTGTTACGCAGTAAGTCAGATACTGAAGTTTGACCAGACAAGTCAATTGCAGCACGGTCAATTACCGTAACAGGTACTGCTGCTTCGATATCTGTTCGCTTAATACGTGAACCAGTAACTTCAATACGTTCTACTTTAGCTTTCGCTTCGTCTTCCGCAGCAGCTACCGAACCAGTAAAAGCAGCTGTAGAAAAAGCTCCAAAAGTAAGGGCTAAATGCACCGCTTTTGACATTTTATTATTTGTAAACATGTGTTCTCCCTGGATCACTATTTAGTGATTCTATTCTACGTTGGCAAACATTTGCGGCTATTGGGCTCCAAACTTCGAGTGTTCGAGGTGGCCCCAAAAACGTCTCGATGATAAACGCAATTTTTCAGCGTGGTCAACAGTTTTTTACGGAACTAATTATGTTGAAATTTGTCACCGATGTCGCCAAGCAGCTATTTTTTCAAAAACTGTAAAAAGCACGCTACATTTTTTGCCCCCAGCCCTACTAGTGGGAAATATACCCGAGAACTTTGAAATGAAGAGCAAGTTAGCCACTATGAAACTGACTCTGACTGCAGACCAAAAAAACAGCTCGAAGCTATGTACGGTAAGAATCGTGACTAGCTCGCGTGCGACCGTATTAAAGCGTTGCTATTAGCGCCCGAAGGCTGGACGACGGAGATGATTTATCAGGGGTTACGTATCCAAGAAACCACTTTGCTGATTAAACCTTGTCTGAGAAGCTCATACCGGAAAATGGCGGTTCACAAAGTCGTTTACCTGCAGACAAAACAGCTGAACTCATCGAGCATTTAACCGGGCATTCGTACCATCACAACTAGTAAATTGTCGCTTAAGTGCAGGAGCGATTTGGTGTGCAATATACGTTAGCAGGAATGCACAAGCGGCTGCGAAAAGAATTGGTTTAGTTACAAGGATCCCAATAGTGCGCACCATAAGTTCGATGCAGCTAAACAACGAGCATTTATTGAAAATTATAAATAGATGAATGCTTACTGTCATGCGCACGAGAGCATTTTATTTATGTATGCGGCGCATCCTAATCAGGCTAAGAATCTCACACGGCTAGATACGAACAGGCTAGGGGGAAACTGATTGCAAGCACAGACAGCCGCACGTGGATGAACCTGGTGGGGAAGATGATTTTGGATGATATTGTCGGTGCAATCGTGGACGAATATGAGTTTGTGAACAACGAAACCCTTTTTTAATTATTGGGGGCAATTAAGAGAGAAGTATCCAGTTAATCACAAGTTGCATCCCATCTAGGATGTGTCGGGATACTAAATCGCGAATGTGGTGAAAAATACAGCAGCCTATTTGAATGTTGAGCAGCATTATTTCCTCCTTACAGCCTAATATAGATCCTATAGAGCAGTTGTGGAAGGTTAAGAATGAACGTGCAAGGAACAGTGTTTGTGCTTCAAAACGAAACGAGAATTCAGAGTAGTTCTAGACAAGTTTTTTAACCAAAAACTCCAGGACATCGGCGTCAGTTTGACCTCCCATATTAATAACAATTTTCAGATGCTTACACCCGCATTTTCAATATGAGTGGCTATATGCATCAGCCACTGGAGCGGTTAACCAATCTGAAGGGCATTAAAACCAAATCCAGCCTTTTTTCCGCCTGCAAAACTGTTGCTACTGCACAGGAACGTCATAGTGTAGACGACGCTTCTAGTGCCTACATATGAATAGCAGAACTTGAGTGCTTTCAAATGGAAATGGTATTTATTCGGTTATAGATTTGAATAGCCAAACAAACTGAAAAATGTACAATGCTGTAAATGCATTACTCTGAAGGTCACCGACAGACGTTATAACATCAAGTTCAATTGGTAAAATGAGCCTTAAAATTTTATGAAACATTGGGAACACTATTGGCAAACAGCCCAAAGCCTAAATAGCTTTGTCGATAAGCATTCAGATGGTTATAAAGACGAAATTGACAACTTCTGGAAGGCCACCTTTAACGCCCTAAACGAGAAGCAAAGAGTATTAGACATAGCAACTGGAAATGGTGCTCTGGCATTTGCAGTTCAACAATACTCAGATCAACATGACCTTTCATTGACTGTGTGTGCCAGCGATGCTGCTGCAATAAACCCAGTAATACATTTCTCAAATAAAACTGAACTGCTTTTTACATTAAAAAAAATTAGTTTTTTCCCTCTGGCCCGGACTGAAACGCTACCGTTTTCGGCAGGAAGTTTTGATTTATTGATGAGTCAGTTTGGCTTTGAATATTCTGATCAAGAACTTGCTTTTACTGAAGTTAATAGAGTGTTAATGTCTGGTGGCCGTTTTGTCGCTCTGGTTCACCATGCTGACTCGTTTATTTCAGTAGATTCAGACAATAGCCTTCAGCTGCTGCATTATGTACTTGATCAGAAACACTTAGTGGCAGAGGCAATTAAAGCTCTTGAATATGCGGAGCAGCAAATGGCTTTGGGAGTTCAACTCAAAGCTGATCTGGTGTTTCAGCAGATGAATTCTGCATTGATTCTAGCCTTTCAGGACTTTCGACAACACTGTATAGCACAGCAAAATGAGGCCTGGTATAACGCCTTTGCTGAGGAGTTTGTACCTGCGTTATTAGAGCTTCGCTCTGGCTGCGCTTGTAAAATGAAAAATTTTGAATATTCTTTGCAAAGTCACCAGCAACGCTTGATTGAACAAAATAGATGTCGTTGGTCAGTATCTGAAGTGAATCAAATCATAAGTTTGGTTTGTCCATCTCTATGGCTCGAGGTTGATATTAAACCTTTTTATACAGCTGAAGGGCTATATAGCTGGCAGCTATCAATGGTCAAAAGATAGGGCAACGAAGGTCGAAAGTCGGAGTAAGAGGCGCTTCTTAGGATTGGATTTTTTGATCGACTCCGCAGAATAAATGAGTCATATACTCAAATAGTTCGCTCAGGCTGAGCAACTTTACTTAGTTGAATTATACGCACCAGCCGGGAGCCATTCTGCAATGCTAATGAGGTTTCGCACTGGTGAGACTGCGGCTTTGGGAAATAAGCATTTAGACTTTGGTCAGGCCTGGTTGCAGCAACGTATTGCTAGCCTGTCAGATCATCCGCATGCTCATGCTGAGCCTCTGGCGGTGATTAGATATCAAAGCGGCGAAGAGTATAAGCTGCATGGCGATTATCTTCCTGAGAATTCGGCGTTGACCGCAGCTGATTTTGGTGGGCAAAGGGTGCAGACAGTATTGGTATATCTGAATGATGATTTTGTTGGGGGCGCCACGCATTTCCCACATTTACAATTGTCAGTACAACCAAAAGCTGGTTATGCGCTGATTTTCAGCAACACTGATAGCGACCACACGCCAAATACCCGCAGTCTGCATGCCGGAACTCCGGTAGAAAGCGGTGAAAAATGGTTAGCGTCAAAATGGATCCGAGCATTACCGATCCAAGGCCGTTAAGCATAAAAACTAAAGCTACTTAAAGTTTTTAATAAGTAATTCGGCCGCCAAATTTGTCGGCCGAACTTTTTGGAAGCAATGCAACGCTACTGAAGTTAATGCCGGTGAGCCGGTTGTTTTTGCTCGACATGAACTTTTTCGCAAGCCGCGCAGCGTTGACGCGCCGGATCTGCCATCAGTAATTCACGCTCAATTCGGCTTTCGCAATCGGAACACAAACCATATAAGCCCATATCCATTTGGCTTAATGCCGCTTGGACTAATTCCAATCTGCGGCTTCTGTTCTCAAGCTCAGGCGTTAGCCAACTCCGTAACAGTTCCGGCCAATGCGAGAGCGGTTGGTGCTCGAGTTGAATGCGCAGCTTGCCGTATTCATCCGAGTGGTCAATTTGCAAATAGCTGAAAATTTCAGTGCGCAACAACTGCAGTTCTTCGAGCAACTGCGCGCGCAATATTGGTGTAATCGATTGGGGCATAACGACCTCAGATGCGACGAATGAAACTTTAAGATGCTTAATTGTCGCAAGGCTTTGCGATTGTTGATCTGATTCAGATCAAATGCTGATGCCATTATTGGAAAAAACATTAAAATTTCTGTGGATTTAGTAATGTTTGAACTTTGTACGCTGCAGCTTCAGCGAAAACCGCTTTATTTAATGCTGATGATTGTGCTGAAATGCGCTTAGGTTACATTCGAACTAGTTGCTTTTAATTGCCATTTTGAGCGAAACCCATGATTTAGCCGAATAAAGTTGAAAGAAAATGGCAACTGCCAAGGTCTTTATCCCAGTACAAGGAAATTTCTATGAATTCATCATCTAAGAAAAACTCATTTCGTTTAAGCGCGCTGGTGATCGGTGCTTTGGCGTCGCAAGCAGCAGTCGCGCAAGGTTTTAGTGCAGTAGAGTTAAGCTCTGGTTATCAACTGCCAGCATCAGCGGATCCGGTAAAGACTGATGGCAAAACCACAGCGCCGGTGTCTGAGCAAAAAGCCACCGAACACAAGTGCGGCGAAGGCAAATGCGGCGAAGGCAAATGCGGTGAAGGCAAATGCGGTGAAGGCAAATGTGGCGAAGGCAAGTGCGGTGAAGGTAAATGCGGTGAAGCAACACCAACTGAAGCGAAAACCGAAGTCAAATCAACAAAAGAAGCCAAGTGTGGCGGGATGATCTGAAATGCAATTAACTGGGGCAGGGTTGGGACTTCGTCGGGAACTAGCGGATAGTCTGCTTACTACCGACGTCGATGACATTCATTTTCTTGAAGTAGCCCCAGAGAATTGGCTGCCATTCGGCGGTGCTTTAGCAAAAAAATTTCGAGCAATCACCGAGAGATATCCAGTAATTTGTCATGGGCTGTCGTTGTCATTGGGAAGTCCAGATCCGGTGGACGTGGAGTTTGTGAAAGCGCTCAAACAGTTTTTCCGAACGCATAACATCAGTATTTATAGCGAGCATCTGAGTTACTGTTCTGGCGGTGGCCACCTTTATGATTTGATGCCGATCCCCTTTACTGCGGCGGCTGCGAAATATACCGCGGCGAGGATCCGGCAGGTACAAGATCTGTTAGAGCAACAACTGGTGATTGAAAACATCTCCTACTATGCCGCGCCAGGGCAGGAGATGTCTGAGCTGGAATTCACTCTGGAAGTATTGCAACAGGCCGACTGTGGCTTGTTGCTCGACGTGAATAATGTCTATGTGAATTCGGTTAATCATCAATATGATGCCAAGGCCTTTATCGAGGCGTTGCCATCTAAGCGCATCGTTTATGGCCATATTGCCGGCCACTATCAACAGTCGCCCGATTTATTGATTGATACCCATGGCAGTGATGTCATAGATCCGGTTTGGCAGTTGTTGGCTTTTGCTTACCAGCAGCATGGGGTTTTTCCGACTTTACTTGAGCGTGATTTTAATTTGCCAGCGTTGGCTGATTTACGCCAAGAAGTACAAACAATCCTAAGAATTCAACAACAGAACCAGCGGTTTGGGGTTGCGGTATGAGTGATTTTCGCGCAAACCAATTGGCTTTTATTGCGGCGATCCGCTCGCCGGATCAACAGATCCCCGCTGATGTCGCTCCAGAGCGGATGGCGGTTTATCGCGAGTTGTTTTTTAATAACATCCAAAACTTCGTTAACAGTGCTTTTCCGGTGCTGCGCAGTATTTTGCCAGCTTCGCTTTGGCAGCAAAATTTGCGGAAGTTTTTTGCAGAAGCCACGCTAACTAGCCCTTATTTTCTCAACATCGCAGAAAGTTACTTAGACTGGCTGTCGAATGAACCGCAGTCGTTGCCCTTTGCAGTGGAATTGGCGCATTACGAATGGGCTGAACTCTATGTGGCAACCTTGCCATGTCCATTGTTAGAACCCTTTGATTTAACGGGACCTTTGCAATTGGCGGATTGCGCTTTGGTGTTGAGCTATCAATTTCCAGTGCATCAAATAAGTCCAGATTACCAACCAATTGACCCGACCTCGGACGGTTGTTATTTGCTGGTCTATCGCAATATCGACGACCAAGTTCGGTTTATTGCACTCAATCAATTAACTGCAGCCTTACTTACTTTGCTTAGTGAAAGACCAGGTTTGGACTTTTCCGAGTTAACCCAACAATTTTCTGAGCTGTTACCGCAGTTAGCTGGGGTCGAGTGGTTAGCACAGGCCCGCAGTCTTTGCTTTGATCTAGCGCAAAAAGGCGTCATTCAACC
>JACCEA012264523.1_pt1 | contig 12544 bp, 8 predicted proteins | sample 7449851 | NCBI WGS metagenome assembly JACCEA01 (sample SAMN15323453, study PRJNA562643) | freshwater metagenome | isolation source: river surface water | place: USA:Blue River Watershed | collected 2017-08-18 | reverse complement strand
TCAACCCTCGGCTGCATTCGCCATGAATATCAATGCTCTCAGCGTTGTTTTTACCAATAATTCCACCAAAGCTTTGAACTATTCTTGGGATTTTGGGGATGGCAATACCTCTTCCTTGCAAAACCCAACACATACATACGCCACAGCGGGAAACTATACCGTCCTCCTAAAAGTATCGAATAATTTCGGACAAAGTACTTCTTTCCAAAATATTGCCGTTGCTCAAAATACCAATCCCGTTGCCAATTTTTCTTTTCAAATTGATAAAAAAAATGTACAGTTCACGAATCTCTCTCAAAATGGTTTGACTTATCTTTGGACTTTTGGAAATGGGAGTTCTTCTACTCAAAGCAACCCTAGTATTGCTTACAATAATTTCGGAACATATTCCGTAACCCTACAAACTACCAACAATATGGGTTCTAATTCCGTCACAAAATCAATTACTTTGACGGATAATGCTCCCAATACGGTAACGGATATTGATGGAAATGTGTACAATACCGTCACTATTGGTTCGCAGATTTGGATGAAAGAAAACCTCAATACAACCAAATTCAAAAATGGAGAAACCATTCCAAATGTTATTGGAAATAATGAATGGGCAGCTCTTAATTCCTCTGCCTGGTGTAGATACAATAACAACCCTGACGCTTCCAACGAACTTAAATTTGGCTTGCTTTACAACGGATTTACTGCCCAAGATGCTCGTGGAGTGTGTCCAAATGGATGGAGAGTGCCAACTGTCACAGATTTTAACACCCTCATACAATTTTTAGGAGGACCTGATGTGGCTGGAGGAAAATTGAAACAAACAGGAATTGACACCTATTGGAACTTACCCAACAATGGGGCGACCAATGAAACAGGGTTTACAGCATTGCCTTCGGGAAATAGATTGGGTATGGTAGGTATCGTAGGAGATTGGAGAAATGGTTATTTTGGAAATACTGGAACAGGTACTTATCTATGGACTAAAAACTTATCACCCGCTGGTGGGCTTTATTGGTATTCAATGTGGTATGATCATGATGATTTAGTAAGAGGGGAAGATCTTTTTTTAAAAACCACTGGCAATTCCATTCGCTGTATTAAAGAATAAAAACAAGTTGAAAATTTAGTAATGAAATAACTTATTATTATAAATCCCTGCATATATGATTATTTATATATGCAGGGATTTATTAAATTTTAGAGCGAAGGTATTCTATTTCCTCTTTTAGCGTCTGAATCATTCTCTCATACAATTCCGCTTGTTTTGCTTCAGACTCCGAACTATCTCCGAACTATTCAAAATTTGAGTTGAAATTTGACTCGTTCGTCCCCCACTTTGATTATAATTCTGCTGAATAAAAACTGTTTCTTCACCCAAAAGATTTGTCAAATTTCCTCTCTTTTACTCGACAATTGGATACTTTCGGTTAATATTTCATAGACTTCAAGCCATTTTTTATTCTCCTGCAATAAAGCTAAGTGCTGATGAATCGTCCCGCTATCTCGTCGGATAGCGGGGCCTGTCTGTACTTCAAAAGGATGGTTGCTCATAAAACCTTTGGAAAGCGTTTCGTTTATTAAAGGTCGAAGAAGGTCAAAAGGGATTTCTTCCTCGTCTAAAATAGCCTTTGCGATGCCAAGCAGATGATTGGTGAAATTGCATGAAAACACAGCCGCTAAGTGTAATTTCATTCTTTCTTCCGAACTGACCAAATAGACTGTCTGGCTGATGTCTTGGGCGATTGATACCAATATTTTTTCTATCCAAGATTCAGCTGCCTCAATACAAAAAGGAACGCTCGAAAAGTCGATTTTTTTTCCTTTTGTAAATGTCATTAATGGGTAAAAAACACCACAATTGACGGGCAAATCATGATACATCAGCATCCATTGTTGTAATTCTGACAAAGATTTTGTTCCTGAGGTATGTACTAAAATAGCACCCTCTGGCAATATAATTTGCGAACAAACTTCCTTCATGGCATCGTCCGAAACAGCCAAAATAAATACACGGGAGGGGCTTTCCGAAAAATCCAAAGTATCGCAGGCATTGGCATTATAAAAAAGACCCGCCAATTGTTTTGCTTTTGATAAATCTCTCCCAAATACTTCCATAATCGCATGTCGTTTGTCTTCGAGAATCAAACCCAAATGCCATGCAATGTTTCCGGTGCCTATGATGCTTATTTTCATTTGAATGTAGATAAAGACCAATGTGGTAAGTCTAATGGCTAAAATGTTAATTCAATAGGTTTGATTTTTGCTTGATTTTTATTGAAAATAAATCAATTGCTACCGTAAAATAACAAAATTCGCTGGCAACAATTCCAAAATTAAATATTAAAATAGAATAGCCAAAAAACAAAAAAACATTGATAGCAAATAAATGACAAATTTAACCAAAAAAACCATGAGGAAAATACCTTTTTCTTCCATCTTGTTACTAACGCTAACACATGGAATAGCTAATGCCCAAAGCGACTTGCCACCCAATGCCATACCTGGAAAATGTTATGCCAAATGTTTGAAACCGGCTCAATTCAGTAAAAAAACTGAAAAATATATTTCTAAAGAATCAGGAAAGATTTTATTGACTTCTGCCCCTGAATTAGGGACAGACAATGAGCAATTATTAATCAAAGAAGCAGCAAAAGCCTATCAAATTTCGACAGCGGTATATAAGCCTGTCACCGAGCAAATCTTAATCAAGGAAGCAGGCAAAAAAGTAGAATTAATCCCGAATTCTGGCACATACAAAACAGTAAGCGAACAAGTGCTTGTCAAACCAGCTTTCAAAACATATACTTTAGTTTCGTGCAATAGTGTGGGGAATACCGATGCCAATATTCCTTGTTTCAAGCCTGTACCAGAACAAGTTTTGGTGCGAGAAGGCTATAAAAAATTGGAAGTAATTCCGGCACAATTCAAAACAGAAAGCGAACAAGTGTTGGTAAAAGAAGCCTCGAAACGCTATGAAATTATTCCGGCAGTATATAAACCTGCTACCGAACGCTTCATGGTTCGTCCGGCATATTCTACATTGACGGTTGATAATACCGTAACATTCAAACCTGTACAAGAAAAAGTAGAGATTCGACCTTCTTACAAACGTTATGAAATTATTCCGGCACAATTTAAGACCGTGACCGAGCAAATTTTAGTGAAAGAAGCCGCTCCAGAAGTAGGAGGGGCAAAAGTACCTAAATATCGTACCGAAACCGAGCAAATATTGGTAAAAGAAGCCTCGAAACGTTATGAAATTATTCCTGCTACTTACAAAACAGTCACAGAGACTGTTGTGGTGAAAGAGGCTGTCAAAACATTGGTGGTGACACCTCCAATCTATGAAACCATTACGGAGCGAATCAAAGTGAAGGAGGCATATACCAAATATGAAAAGCGAAAATTAGACCCTTCGTGTTTGAGTGCAAACCCAGATGATTGTTTGCAGTTGTGTTTGGTGGAAGTGCCAGAAGAGTACAAAACTGTCAGCCGCCAAGTCATGAAAGTGCCAGCGGGAGTAAAGGAAAATGTGATTCCTGCACAAACTGTCAGCATCTCTAAGCAAGTAATCGACCGCCCTGCGGAGGTGAAAGAAATCGAGGTTCCTGCACAATACATGACAGTCAGTAAACAAGTTTTTGATGGATATGAGCCTGCTCCTACCAAATTGGCAGCCTCACAAGCATACTTAGGAGGAACAGCGGCTGCTCAATACATGAGTATTTCTAAAATGGTATTGGTAACTCCAGCACAATACAAAGAAGTAGAAATGCCTGCCCAATATGAAACCATCACGAAACAACTTATTGCCAAAGGACCACAAGTGAAAGAAGTAGAAGTGTCGGCTCAATACGAAACATTTACGAAAGAAATTCTTGCACAAGCAGCCCAAGTAAAAGAAATTGAAGTTCCGGCAGTGTATGCTACTAGAAACAAACAAGTTTTGGTAGCTCCAGCAACAACTCGAGAAGTAGAAGTGCCAGCCGTATATGCGACTCGCACTAAATATACTTGCCTCAATACCGATGATGTTACAGCAGGTTGTGGGCCTTCGGTTAAAGAAGTGGAAGTGCCAGCAGAATATCGGACGATTACAAAATACGTAATAGATGCCGCTCCACAAACCAAAGAAATTGAGATTCCAGCAGAGTATCGTACCATTACCAAGCAATTGGTTGCTAACAATGCTCAAGTGACAGAAAAGGAAATTCCTGCAGAATACCGAAGTATCAGTAAAACAATCGTGAAAAAAGCAGCCTCGGTAACAGAAAAAGAAATACCAGAAGAATACCAATCATACGAAGTAACTTCCATGAGTCAAGAGGGGTCGTATGCCGATTGGGTAGAAGTACTTTGCGGAACCAAGATTACCTCCGCTACGGTTGTGGCGATTCAAAGAGCATTGAGAGCGAAGGGATATGACCCAGGCCCTGACGACAATGTTCTTGGTCCAAAAACCAATGCCGCCATTATCAAATATCAAAAAGACAATAATTTGCCAAGCGGTAATCTGAATTTAGAAACGCTCAAATCTCTTGGTGTAGAATATTAAAAAAAAATAATTTTCGAAATTTCAAAAAATGGCTTAATATTTGATAGAATCATTTTTGATGCTCCGTCTGGTGTGAATTATCCGAAATAGCCGGAGCAGAAGTTGGTCAGTGAAATCAAATATTAAGCCATGAAAATTAAAACGATTTTATCTTGGGTAATTGTCTGGATGACAGTTGCCTCATTGACAGCAACCGCCCTTCCCCCTCGTCAAATAAAGTATTACAAAGGTTCTTATGACAATTTTTTGCGTGAGGCAAAAAAAGCAAAGAAACCAATCATGCTCGATTTTTGGGCATCTTGGTGTAGCCCATGCAAGCAAATGGAACAAGAGACATTCACCAATCCAGGCTTTATTTCTTATGTTGATGCAAATTATATGGTGTATAAAGTTGATGTGGATACTTTTGACGGCATGGCAATTGCCAACAAATTTGCAGTAGATGCCTATCCAAGTTTGGTATTGTTGGATTCTAAGGGGAAATATATCCATCGATTGCGTGGTTTTTTTCCAGCAGATTATCTAAAAAATGAATTAGAAAAATACAAATCTGAAACTGGAAAAAATTTCTATGTACAGAAAAATTTAACAGCTTCGCTTTGATATTTTTTAGCTAAAAACGATACATCCAGACGAATCTGACAGTGACAGCAGGCTTTTTTATTATTTTGAATGAAGAAGCCTTGCAAAAAATCTCAAGTCCAATTCCAATTATACATTGGCTTGTTTATCTTTGTGTATGGAATTGAAAAACGATTTAATTTTACGTGCTGCCAAGGGTGAGCATGTAGAGCGTGTACCGGTATGGATGATGCGTCAAGCAGGTAGAATTTTGCCGGAATACAGAGCCGTGCGAGAGCAAGCAGGGAGTTTTATTAAACTTGCCACAACTCCGGAATTGGCGGCAGAAGTTACCATTCAGCCGGTAGATATTTTAAAGACCGATGCTGCGATTATTTTCTCCGATATTTTGGTAGTACCCGAAGCGATGGGCTTACCTTACGAGATGATAGAAGCCAAAGGCCCTGTTTTTCCGAGAGTCATCCGTACCAAAAAAGACATCGACACCCTAAAAATAAGCAATCCCGAAGAAGAGTTGTCTTATGTATTGCAAGCCATTGATATAGTTAAAAAAGAACTCAACGGGCGAGTGCCACTTATTGGTTTTGCAGGGGCCCCATTTACGATTTTTTGCTATATGGTGGAGGGAAAAGGCTCAAAAACATTTTCTATTGCCAAAAAAATGCTATATTCTCAGCCAACATTGGCTCATGCTTTGTTGCAAAAAATTACAGATACCACCATTGCCTATCTGAAAGCTCAAATCATCCATGGAGCAGATTTGGTACAAATATTTGACTCATGGGCGGGGATTTTATCCCCAGAGTTGTATAAAAAATTTTCTTTGCCATACATTGCTCAAATCTGCGATGCGATAGAAGATACGCCCGTGACTGTCTTTGCCAAGGGAGCTTTCTTTGCTCGAAAAGAAATGGCAAAACTAAATTGTCAGGTCATTGGAATTGATTGGAATATGGATATTAAAGAATCCCGAAAAATGATTCCTTCTCAAACACTTCAAGGAAATCTTGATCCTTGTGTTTTGTACGGCTCATTTAAAGAAATTGAAAAAAATACCAAAAATATGATTAAAAAATTTGGTACTCAGCGATATATTGCCAATCTCGGACATGGTGTTTATCCTGATACTGACCCCGAGAAAGTAAAATGTTTTATGGAAACAGTAAAGGCGTATCCTGTCTAATTCGTTTTTAATATCAGAACTGAAAACCGCAAAATAATGCGGTTTTTTATTTTGAAATACATAAATTTTACATCAACATACTTTGATAGAATGGCAGATTTGCGACTAATTTATTCATTTAACTCTGGATTATCCTTTTTTAGTTTATTAATTCTTTCTTCCCAATCTACATTTATATAACTGTTTTTGTTAGGTTTGTTTGCTCCATTTTTTGTTTGCAATGTGTATAAGTTGAAGTTTTGACCTGCGATTAAATCTTTTTTTTGAGGCTTTTCATCAAAATTATTGGTCTGAAAAGTAGATTTTATTTTAATATCGTGTTTTTCGTTGTTTTTGGAGTCATAAAAACTGATGGAGGAGGTATAGTAAAAAAATAAAATTTATAAAAAAAAACACCTGTTTGGGGTGTTTTTTTATCTAATTGCTTCCTCCCAAGGCTTTCATTTGCCAGACGAATTCGTTCGGCGATTGACATACGTACCAGGATTTGTCGCCGACAATTTTAAAATGGCTACAATTTGAGCGGCTGAGTTTTTTGGTAGCAATTCCAAAATTTCGATTGGACACTTTCTCGACTCCGAAAGTCATATTCCCCCTTTCTGCTACATTGAGATAGACTTTCTTCACTCTTTCTCCTCAAAAAATAGTCTTTAGAAACTAAGTTCTTAAATCCTAATTTCTGTCTTTATTAATAAATATCGAGGTAGCAAACGGTAATTTGTTACAGAATAGGATATATCATTGATAGCATAATCTTGAAATGTAGTAGTATTGAATAGGTTTCTGAGAGAAACAGAAAAACTGAGTTTGTTCGGTTTATAATTGTATCTTGATTCAATATCCATAAAATAATAGGCATTGTGCTTGGGATTTGTATTCCCAAAAATATATCTTTCTGATTGAATACTTAAGTTGAATAGATTATTTATTGAAAAGTCTAGGTCCATGAAAATCAATTGATTAGCATAGGAGTTTTGAAAAGTACTTCTAATCGAAAATTTTGACCAATTAGTTCCACAATGATAATTAAACACGCCAGCAAATCCTGACCTAAGCTCTACTCCATAATGAAAATTTTGACTGATATTTTGATTTGAGGGGATGCCATTCACAACATTAGCAAAAGTTGTTTGTGTCCATTTTGCTTCAAATTTTAGGTTAGAAGAAATAGGGTTTAAGTGGAATGAAATATCACTTGAAATGTTGTAAAGCTCTTGGTTTTTTGCCAAAATCTTGGAATATAAGGCATAATTTTTGTTTAGTAGGACATTATTAGTAAAATAATTATGGTTAAGATTGAAAAAGAACACGTGGTTCATAAAGATTTTCTTCCCCCAATTTCCCGACTGATAATTCAGAAGAAACATAGAATTACCTAATAGAGAAGGCTTCCCATACGCAGTTTCCATCGTACGATTAGAGGTGGCTATTGAATAATCATAAACATCTGTAATTTTTGTATTGGAATGGCTCTTGATATATGACCCCATCAATTTTTGATTTTTATTTATTTCCCAATTAATCCCTATGGTGGTATTTAAAAAAGAAGGTGATTGCTGTATTTTGTTCTCATTATTGGATAATTGATTGTATAATTGGTGAAATGCTAATTGATTCACTAATGATATTTTTCCTAATTTTAGGGTGTATTTACTGTCTAAGTATATGTCATTCGACAAATAATCTGTCTTGTTTTGAATGGTATTTTCGACTTCAGTAGTAGCATTTAATTTATCTTTAAGAAGCTCATTGCTTAATCTCAATTCAAATAAATTACCTTTAAATGTTTTTGAATAATAGTGGCAATCGATACCAGCATATTGTGAGCTGCTGATTGTCATTTGATTTATTTTTGGGTTGGAAATACTTTCCATTGATTTGTAAAATCTATCTGAATTGAATCTTTGAGGAGAATATTCATATAAATACCTGGCATTTATAAGGATGACTCTGCTTGGGCTTAGTTGATAAGTTAAAATAGCCCGATTATCTATTCGTTTGCTAAATGATGATAAGTATTGATTGGACTTTATTTTGTTAAAATCTTGTAAATAGGTGTTTTTTTCTTGATTGATAGTGTATTGAGAGCTAAATTCTACTGTTTTTTTTGGTGAAAAACTATATAGAAAATTTATTTTTTCGGAGGCATTGCTGATTGATTTCGTAAGTATGTCTGTATTTTGATTGGAAAAGTCAGTTCCTCTTCCTATGTAAGAATTTATTTCTGATTTGAAAAATAAATTTTTATCCATGTTTATTAGACCCGTGGTTTTGATTTTTAATTTTGGGCTTGGATTGAAAATAGCATTTGCTGATAAAAGTTTGTCATTGTTGAAGTTTGTTCTACTTTTTTTAAAATGGGGCGTATCAAATAGCAATTTAACAAAACTTTGATAATTGGGGAGGCTTGTAGATTGAGTTTCACCATCTAAGCTCATGGGTTTAAACCATTCTACGACATCATCACTGGTATTGCTTCCAATATTATTGAAGCTAGATAAAAAATAGTATTTATTCTTTGTTCCAAAATTCATTAAATTATTTTTTAAGTCATACCGTGCTTCATTTCCAATACCCAACCCTACATTTGCATTGTTGAGCCATTTTGACTTAGCATTTTCTTCAAGTTTGAGATTAAGAGCTACTTTTTCACTATTTTCTATGCCTTTCAAAAGCTTATTAGTAGAGAAATGCTGTAAAATTTCGATTTTGGCTATGGGAGAAACTGGCACATTTTTACTGATTAGCTTGTACCCATTTTCGAAAAAGTCATCACCCTCAATCATTATTTTTTCAATTTCTTTATTTCCTACTTTTATAGTACCATCTGTTGAAACATTGATTCCTGGTATTTTTTTTAATAAATCCTCCAGAACAGATTCGTTGCCTTGTATAAACGATTTTGCATCAATGAGTATGGTATCTTTTTTGACTTTTATGGGAGAAGAGGCTTGCACGATAATCTCGTTCAGTTCGATGGTTTCATCTCTTAATCGAATGGTTTGATTGAAGCTGTTTTTTTCCTGATTTACTTCAAAAGGTGTCAAAAATGGACTATATGCTAGCATATTTGCCATTAATAGATAGTTTCCTCCATTTTTGATTGTTAGCGAAAAAACACCGTCATTATTGGTGTTTGTAAAAGAAACTACTTTTCCATCATCTACCGATTTTATAACAATACTGACAAAGGGTATCGGCTTTTGATTTTCATCAATGACAATACCCTTTACACTATATTGGGCAAAAAGAGTCTCTGCTAATAAGATAAAAAATGTTATTTTATGTAAAATTTTCACAGATTTATCAGTCAAAATTTTTCTCTAAATTATTATCTCCAGAAGTATAACTAACCACAGCACCTCTAGGTAAGTTTGCTTTGAGAGTACGAATAAATTCATCGACGGTAGATTTTTTAACGGCGATATACTTTTCCATTTTCATTTCTTTTCCAGCAGAAAACTGAGGATTAAATACACCTTTTTGGCTTTGGATTGTTTTTAGAATAAAACTTATTTTGTTGTCAGAGCTTCTAATTTCTGTAATTAATCCTGGTAGTCCGTAGAATTTCCAAGGTCCTGAGCTTGCAGGGATATCGGGGGTGTACCAAGCAATGTAATCTCTTCCCCTGAACGATAGTTTAGCGGAATAGCAAATGTAATGATTGATTTTTTTCTCCCCGTTTAAAAGAATCCAATTTTGCTGAGGTAAATTCTCTTTGACAACCACAGGTTCAAATTCATTCCCTTTCATGATAAAATCTCTAAAAATAATATTTTTCTGAATGATATTGATTTTACATTCATATTTGATAGAATCTGAGCTTTCTTGATTAAAAGTAGCTGCCCCCATGTCATCAAAAAATAAGGTATCTTTGGTTTTATTGATTTTAGTAAATCTTGAAAATGATTCCATTCCATCAACAAGCAACTCAACATTTGCTCTTTCTTCCAAGTCATAGTTAGTGTATAAATACGATGCTTTTAAGATGGTTTTCTGAGCAAAAGCAAAGCTGTTTATGAATAGCAGAATTAGTATTTTTTTCATATAATCATATATTTTAAAATCATATTTTGTAATTTAGTTTTTTAAAAAATATTATTTGGTTTTGGCTCAATTTCGCTTCGTCTGAATTCTCAATTTCTTGTTTGTCCAAGATAAGAAACAAAAAAGGTGAATCTAAGGATTCTTAGTTCTTGATTGGTGAGTATTGAGAGTAATTCTTGGTCGGATGATAAATAATTTAATCCAATTGAAGGAAGGGTATCTAAGCAGCTTTTATTCTCTGCTATTTTTTGGAAGTTATAAAGCGTTGTATCATTCATAAATCAAGTATTTTTGGTACTCGTAAAATTAGTAATTTTGATTAATTTTACAAATAAAAGCATAAAAAAAACACTCGATACAGGTGTTTTTTTATGATTTTTTTATCTAATTGCTTCCTCCCAAGGCTTTCATTTGCTGGACGAATTAACGAATGCAAGATTTAATTTATATTTTAAAAAAGAATTATTCAAAAAAAGATGTTAAAAATGCAGAAATAAAAATTTGTGAATCGAAACAAATGAAAGCCTAATAGAAGTTTATTTTATAGGTAATAAAAAATGCCTGCATGAATCTTACTAATATGAAAATAAACCGAGCAGGATTTTAAAGAATAGGTAATCAGTTATTTATTACAATATAATTCGTTTGGACTCAAATAAACGAAAAAATGTAGGAAATTTAGTAAATTGCATCAAACAATAAAACAATGTCAAAATATATCAACCCATATACCGATTTTGGTTTTAAGAAATTGTTTGGAGAAGAAGCCAATAAAGATTTATTAATTGATTTTTTAAATCAGTTATTGCCGCTACATCATCAAATTGCAAGTTTGGAGTTTCGTAATCCAGAGATGTTGGGAGAAATGAAACATGAGCGTAAAGCTATTTTTGATATTCACTGCGAAGCGACAAGTGGTGAAAAGTTCATTGTAGAAATGCAGAAAGCAAAAGTAAATTTTTTCAAAGACAGGTCCTTATTTTATGCGACATTACCGATTAGAGAGCAAGCAAAGAAAGGAGATTGGGATTTTCGTTTGCCCCCCGTTTATATGATAGCGATACTGGATTTTCAATATGATGAAAACGAAGAACGTCAGAAGTTTTTACGTTCGGTAAATTTGAAAGACCAAGATGGGGATGTCTTTTATGATAAGCTGACGTTCAAGTTTATTCAGATGCCTTTATTCACAAAAGGGGAAGCTGAATTGGAGAGCCACTTTGATAAATGGATATATTTATTGAAGAAATTGGAAAGTTTTGAAGAAATACCAAAGATATTAGATGAACCAATATTTGAAAAAGCGTTTGAAGTAGCGGAAGTAGCCAAGATGACACCTCAGCAATACGAGCAATACCAAGAAAGTTTATTGACTTACATTGAGGTTAAGGAAGTTGTGAAAACGGCGGAATTAGATGGAGTTAAAAAGGTTGCAAAAAAGATGTTTGAAATGGGATTGTCCATTGAACAAATAATTGAAGCAACGGGATTGTCAAGTGCTGAAATTGATGAATTATAATTTTGCCTGCCTCTTCCAACGACCAGCATGATGATGGTTTTTGGAGTGTATTTAGTGTTAATTGATTAATTATCAATCATTTTATAATATTAGCGTTGGGGTTTCGGAACTTAACAACCAGCTCGCCTTCTTCGTGTCGCAAATGCCGATAAGCGGGACAAAAGCTGCGAAAAGTAAAAAACAAATTGCCTTACAATTGTCGTATTAGCTTATAAAAAGCTAACTAAATGAAAAAGTGTGAACATTTTTCAAAGGAAAGCATTGGCGAGGGTGGGGCTAAAATGCACACAAGTTGAATTTAGTAATTTGTTTGATAAAAGCACCAATGTTAATTTATGCACGTCAGCCCCACTCTTGTCAATGCAATGTTGTGGGCTTTATTTAATTTTACCCATATAGTCCTTTTGATACTTTTTTAGAAAGTGCCTTAGACTGAGTTCCATTAAAATTGCCCCCATAATAGTGTTAATAATTCTAATTTTTCATCATCTGTCATTAATGACGAGTTAGTAACCCTTAGTTGAAAGTTCAGTGTACTTTGCTTTGCTAAATTGGGGTTTTCAGAATTTAATAGTTTATAAATAAATGTCCTATTTTTATCAGGTTGGTACAAGAACGTAGGCATATTACTATGCCTATGTTGTTTATTTATCACTTTTCTTTT
>JACCEA011051195.1_pt1 | contig 12547 bp, 2 predicted proteins | sample 7449851 | NCBI WGS metagenome assembly JACCEA01 (sample SAMN15323453, study PRJNA562643) | freshwater metagenome | isolation source: river surface water | place: USA:Blue River Watershed | collected 2017-08-18 | reverse complement strand
TGACATTTTGGACAACACATTTGTATAATCGTTGCACACGCTCGGTATCCTATGCTACTCCAGGTGAGGAAGAAAAGTAGTTACGTGATGTTTAGTACTGACAATTATTATTCAGCATACTATGCTCATTGGGCTGCTCGTAGAGGAAAAGCGTTGCCTAGTGCTGGTGCGTCGACAACGGAACTCTTAAATATTAGTGAGAGTTGGTTGCAAGGCGATGTTCATCCAAGCTTGTATTTCACCTAGATTTATTTTGATGGATTCGTCTTGATGTTGATTCGTGTCCTTTCGCTTCCTTATTTTCTTCCTCCATTTTAATTGGATTCGTATTTAAATTTCCATTCTTTTATCATCAATTACTATTATGTGCTACGATGAATAATTATAGGAAGTGCAGCAACTTTTGAAGACCGTTGTGTAGTGTAGTGATGTAAAAGATACGATTCGACAAAAACAAATTATTTTAAAAACTTCTTGTTATTAATTTCCCCCCCTTAATCTGGGGCTTCTTCTTAGATTATTTAACTCTGAAATTGATATTTGCTCGTTCCTGTTTGATTTGTCGGGACTTCTTTTCTTTTTAACTTGCTTTGACTGCTCGTTCAAAAGGTTATCAACCATTGATCGTTTCCTTTTCTTTACAGGTGGTACCTCGTTCAGACCGCTATCTGGTGCTAAATTTCTTTTTTCTAAAGATAAAATTGCATTTTTGACAGGACCATATGTTCGACGATGAACTTCACAAGGTCCGTGCTCCATTAATAGTGATCTATGTGCAAAAGTGGGATAACCCTTATGTTGTGCAAACATGTACAAGGGATATTGCTTGTCGAGGTCCACCATAATTCTGTCGCGGATAACTTTGGCAATAATGGACGCTGCTGCTATACTATATACTTTTCTATCTCCTTGAATAACAAATTTCCCCTCAATTGGTAGATCTGTTGGGATTCGATTGCCATCCACCATTCCCAAGAACATCTCTTTGCTTGGGAATTTGTCGTGCCTTTTTGTTTTGCTGTCAGTCGTTTGAGTAGATGTCATCAAAGGTTTCAATGTAGCTGTGGAATGCATTGCTGAAGAGGGAAGCAACCCCATACCAGCTAATAATGCAGATGTTGATCGCGACATTGCTAGCATGGAGGCTTGCAAAATATTAACTTCATCTATTTCAGTGTGACTGACAATGCAATAAGCATATTGGACGAGGGGATTTGATTCGATCTCCTCAAACGCTTTTTCTCTGTCAGCTTCTGAAAGCAATTTAGAATCTGCTATTCCAGATAGTACACCTGATTCGGCTGGGAGATAACACGCCGCAGCGACCACAGGTCCGGCCAAAGGGCCTCGCCCAGCTTCATCCATCCCTATCACATATTCATATTTGTCTGCAAGGTATCTTTCCAAATCTCTAGTCAATGACCTAGATGAGTCTGTGACAGAGGGTTGCAATTGTTTAGTTTTCGCAGCGGTTGTTCGGCGTTTAGACATAATTGCAGGACTGCGGAAAGGAAAACGTAAGAATGAGGCACCCAGAATCAAATTTTCCCCTAATCGCATACCCCATAGACAAATAATCAGATAAATAGGTAGATGCCAGTCAAGTCAGTCAAGTCCAGTATAAGGCCTTATTCACAATATACAGAAGCAGTATTGTATACAAGCGCATGTCTCAACGGAATATTTATGTATGATTCCTATGTCTTAAAAAATAAGGTAAATATAGTATTTGGTATTGTACACGAAACACGAAACTTGATTTCTTTATTCCATTTGAAATTTATATCTCTATGATTTGGAATTGATGAGTTGAAGTAACTTCGAGAGTGGGTTCTTTCAACATCAGCAATTAAATATGTTTGAGCAGCCATTACTTTTCTTTTTGAAAGGGATTTTACAAGACTTTGTTGAGGATGGAGATCATTTGAATGAAAAAGTCCAGGTTGGAGTTTGGTCTGGATTCATAGTATTGGAGAACTTGGTGCTAAAAAATTCAATTTTATCCTTGGTTGATGTTCCGATCTCATTGAACTACGGATATATTGGTCGATTAGAAATCAAAATACCATGGAGTAGATTGGGTACGGAGCCTGTAACGATTGTTATTGATAAAGTCAACATTCTCATTGAACCAAAGTATGAATGGAATCCTGGTGCTGCGGATAGGCGCGAGCAAGCAATCAAGCAAGCAAAGTTGGCTGCTGCAGAAATATTTGCAAATGAGCGTTTAGAGAGTCAATCATCAAATAAGTATCGTGATTTTGCCAAAAATTGGTTTCTCAATGCATTTCTTGGGAAAATTATAGATAATATTCAGATTACGGTGCGTGATGTGCATATCAGATACGAGGATCGGCTATCGTGTCCGTCTGATTTTTGTATTGGTTTTTCATTTGAGTCTCTTCTGTTGCAATCAAGAGAGCCAAATGGTCATTTTGATGAAGCATTTTCACCGATGAAATCAGTCATTATACCTGATAGCACACGAAATTATGAAAAAGAAATAAATATTGGTGGCGCTGATTCTTTCCACAAGTTAGTAGAGTTAAATCATATGGCAGTATATTGGAATCCCATGGTTTCCAAAGGTTTAGACGCATGCAGTTGCTCCTTTATTGGACGATCCCCGAAAGAAATTCAATCATTAATGTCAAGAACCATTGCAACTCGACTTGGTTCCAATCGGCCCCGCCACCACTACATTCTTCAACCTGTTGATATTACTGCTTTCCTTGATATGGCACTAAACGTAGGGACTGGAACAATGAAGGTGAGCATATTTGTATGGTATAGTGTTTTCTGTCTCATAAACTCTACCCTTTTGTTCAGGCGAATGTACGATTGTTCATTTCTGAAATAGCTATTAATTTAGAGGACAAACAACTTCGTGAGATTATCTCGATGGCTTTAAATATGTCGAATTTTTCAAAGTTGGAACGCTTCAGCGAATTTAGACCAACGTGCAGTGTTGTTCAGGGCCCGAAGCTTTGGTGGAGGTATTTAAAATCTGTCTCTATTCCAAATAATTATTAATCACAAGGTGCGTTTGTTTTAGATATGCCATCAATGCAGTACTGGTTCAATTGCGCTTAGACAGAAAGAAAAGCTTTAGTAGCAAGATGATCAAGCAGCGCATTGAAGATAAGTTAGTTTACATTGAATTGTGGAAAAGCCGCATGGTTAGCCCCAGCAACTTGCTACAAGTCCATGCTTCCAACTTCGACCGACCACAGCTTGATCGGGCCAAGTCTGAATTATATCAAAGTATCTTGGAAACTGCACGTATGCTGCGACGGGAAAAAAGAGCACGGGGTAATGAAGAAGATGGCCTAACCATGATCCCTGAATCCTTAGATGAGCCTCGCATCAATTTGTTGAGGGCTTTAGAATACGATCTTTGTTTCGAAGATTTATTGATGTTTCGATCGATGGCAGAAATGGCCGTTTCTCAGGAAACACGTAATCAAAGTTGGTTGGGTAGTATATTCTCGTGGGCAACTGGTGGGAAGCCTACAGCAGTATCTGATGAAGAAAGGAGAAAACTCTTTGAGGCATTGAAGTACGATCCTGACAAGTTGTTCCGTGGAGGAGCTAAAGAAGTAGATCCGAATGAAGTAACAACTATCATTAATTTGCATTTAAAGGAGGGATCTGTGACTCTTGGACTATCTTCCTCTGACACAAGTTCCACATTTCAAGCTGCGATTCCATTTTTGCAATTGAAACTCTGTGAGCTACACACTAAAACGGTAATAATGGGAGATGGTTCCCATGTCCGCGTCAACTTATCGCTGCAAGACATTGAAGGATTTGAAATATATCCTTCCAACAACAGAAACAAAAAGATGCAGCTTGAAATGATACATCATCGATTTATATTTAGAAGGAATCTTAGAAGTAGTTACACTGCTGACAACAAGACAGTTGATACAGAATCCAACATATCGTTTTCAGAAGATAAAAGTATACTGTCCACGAATCGAGGTACCAAGAATTCGATTCCAATACCCCCTCTTTTTGTTTGCACAGTGGAATTATCCCCGAATAATAAGGATGTTGAAGTAGCAGTTCGTTTGGAAATGGAGGAATTGGAAATTTGGTTTTCGCCAACAGCAAAATGGTTGGATTCGGTCGCAATATTTGGTGCTTGGCCGGAAGATCTAAAATATTGGAGTGAAATGGAGATGAAAGCGATGAATCAGTTGGCAGATTTCAAATCCCGAATCAATGCTAAGTTGGAATATATGATGAACAATCATTCCAACATTTTAATTGAAGGTAAGGTCCGAGCACCAGTGATTATAATTCATGATAAACCGTCTGCATCATTGGATGGTAAAATGAATATTCTTGTCATTGATTTGGGATCAATTTCTCTTCATACTGAAAAACTTGCGAAAGCTCAACGGAGGAAAGACCTTGAAGCGTTAAGTCAATTCACGGTTGCTGCATCCAACATCTTGCAGAGTTCTATGGCGATAAATTCTTCAACATTACCGGGAGAATTCGTTGCGGTTGATGCAAAGAAAGATGAAAAGTCAAAAGGTTGGGAAATGCTTCAAAATGAATTTGGACGAGCAATGGTGGCAGCAGACACTGGTAGCTCTATTATTGACCAACCTGATGACTTGGATTTGTTGGTTGGAAATCTTCCAGATGAAAATCAAAGTTACCCTGGTGAGCATGGAATGGGAACTGGAGGTAGGAGGTCATCTATTTTTCAACAATATGGCAAACGAACAGTTTTAGATGACCAAAATCCCGAGATCGGAGATTTTGATTCCGCTGAAGAAGAGCTCTTTGATGTATTCCAATGTCAAGTAACGGACTTGGAAGTTTATTTAGTAGAGGCAATAGTAATGCGTGATTTGCATAGCAAGGGTGGCTGGTATGCTCAATATGATCTTGAGAAGACAACAATAGTTCCAAAGTTCGAAATTGGAGTTGAGATCCAAGTATCTGCATTGCCGTGGGACATCACGCTTCCTCCGGTGAAACTTTTTGTTGATATTCCTGAAGTCAATGTGCAACTTTCAGAAATCAAGCTAATGCGTTTGGCACAGTTTGGAGCAGATTTGGCGAAAGGTTCGACTGTGTTCTTGGAAAATAATATAGGGAAAATCCAAAAATTTAATGAAGCAGTGAATCGATCATCAACGGGAAATGAATTTTCTGTCAAAGCTCAGAGTACCAATAGACAATCGTTTGGCGCAGGACATTCCGTAAATTCAGTGACAAAATCAGCTAAATCTATGCGCTCAAAAAAAGCGCGTCGAGCCAGAAGCTTTGGTGGCAGTGTCAGTAGTCAGCGCCCACAAAGCGAATATGAGTTCTTTGATGTTCATTCAGAGTATGGCAAACAAAGTGTAATTTCAGATTATAAATCCGCTATGTCCATGCAAAGTGATCAAGGTAAAAGACTCAAGCAACTTGAAGATGGTGGCGAAATGGTTCGTTCATATATTGGTGATCGTGGCAATACCGCCAACCGACATGATGACGATAGTGACGATGAAAGTTTCTTTTCTGTGGATGATAACTTGGACCCCAATGAGCATGTGAAAGCTCTTGAGGAATTAAAATATGTTATCACTCAGAGGGAGAGTTTGCGGGCCAAATTAATCACTGACGTTCGAATCACTGAGGCAGATCCTGGAAAGTCAGCACTGCATGAAAGTTTGAAGCAAGAACTCAACAGTCTTGAAATGGATTTGCATCAACTCAAAATTTCATATGTTGAATTGATGATGCAGCATCAAGATTATCTTCAATCCTTCGAAGATGAAAAGGGTATTGATGAGTACGACCCGGATTTGTTTAAAGAGCAAGTGGAAACTATCTTATCACCTTCCATAGACAAAGTTGGGGCTGGAGCAAGCCATAAAAGAGATTTGATCCATGCTAGTGTCTTCAAGCTTTCAAATCTTGATAAAGGGCTTCAAATTCTGGATATTATGGGCCCGAATAAGGAACTCGTTTACGTTCGGTTGAATATAGCCAGAGTGAATGTTGACCTACAGGTAGAAGTTTCTCGATCTGTTTCTCCTCATGTTCCAGTTTCACCGGAATTTAGGATGGCTGGTTCCATCCGTCGTGAGTCTTTCCCGGCCACAACAGTACCCGCTGGTATCGATACCGTGTCCCTGATATATCGATTATCTTTGTCAGACATCGGCGTTAAATTGCGTCACCGGGTGCATAATAGTAGAATAAGTTTTTATTTGAGAGATATTAATTTCATGGAACATACAGTTATCAGTACAACAAGTAATCTGACTGGGAACAGGATGCGATTCGATGATTTTGTTAGTCAATCGAGACTACCGTTCATTACCTCAGATCCATCCTTTGCTTCAATGCTTCACATGCCCATCAATCGCTCTTATACATCAATGGGGTCGAATGAATTGATTCGTCTCAAATATGAAGTTACTTATCATCGCAGTAGAGAAGTAGATTCGAAAGGGATCATTACATATCCCCAAAGTACATCGCACAGTGTAAGTCTACATGTAGGATACTTGGCTATCAGTCTTGATCAAGATCGTCTTAATCCATTGGTTGACTGGAGTACACAATTCCAAAAGAAGATTATCGAGAAGTTTAGTCCAGATAAGGATAAACCGCTCGAGGCACTTGAGGATGAGAAGCCTAACGGCGATAATGAGGGTGGTAGTCACCAGGATATTAACGATAAGGAGGATCCCAAAATATTGTCTGGATTAGTTTTACCGATCCTTGAATCATCTATTAAAATTGATGGGGTATCACTGGGGATCATAAGAGGAGCGTTTCCTATAATGAGTGCAAATGTGAGTACAATTAGTATGAAAATCAGAGCTGATGGACAGCAAGGAAATGTAGCATGTCAAGTTGCAGATGTTTCAGTTTATAATTTGCTGCAATTGAACCCTAGCAATATATCGTTGGGCAATAAACTTTTCAACCGTCCATCGGACTCTGAATTGGGTGCAAGAAATATGATTTTTGGGAGAAATGCCAATGAGGAGGCCCCTTTCATGGGTCTCAAAATATCATTTTCAAATTTGGATAGAAGGAAGTTTTCAGTGAAGGTCCACGGGGCCGTCAAGTTAGCATCAATTGTAATTGTTTCCGATGCTGCTTTAATTCAAGAGCTGACTCGAGAATGTGTAAAAGGGTCACTCATGCAAACCTTGCAACGGAACCAATCCAACTCCCAAAGAATCACGCCACAATCAATTCCTATGCCGACTGGACGAAAAATATGCTTGTTGGATCAAGTTTTTCAAACAATGGAAGGAATTCACTCCAACATAGGAATTTCAATGGGTAGCGTAAAGTTCTTCATACCTTGTAATTCTAAATTTGTGAAAGATGACCGTGTTTCTGATTTGCAATTTAGCATAGGTGGTATGAAGTCCAGATTTTGTGTGGGTTCCTATTGTAGTACGGACCAGGGAAAATGTGTTGAATTAAGTGTGTCCGTGGAGAAGATTGGGTTGAGAATAGCCTGTTTGGATATTGTGGATACTTTTGATCTTGGATGCTTGATGAAAGTAGTTCCTTCCGTTGCCTTTTTAGAAGAATGTCAGTATTCACCATCAATGTCTATGAAATCGGTGAATAATTTGACTTTTGACTTACCGTTGCCGCTCCTCAATCTGATTCAGCCCAATGAAGTTCAATTTGCTGTAAGTGTATCGCCCATATCAGCTCATATTTCCAAAGAAATAATTGATCACTTTGTCACATGGATGAAATCACTCGAAGATATGTTTGATCAAGTGAGCAGAATTATCGACAACGACAGCAAAACAATTGTCGATTCAAGTTCGAAAATCCGTTTGGGTCCAAGTCTCGCACCACTTCAAGATCCTTTGAAATTTATGGATATCGATTTCTTGATCACATTTGGTGTCAAAGTACAAGAATTGAACTTGTATCTTAATCATCACCCTTCTGGAGGCTTTGGTAACTATTCAAATCAAAACAATATTCCGTTTCCAACTTCTCCTGGGTTTTCTCAGAGCGCTTCGCAAGAAACCAAGTTTGACTTCACAAATATATCAAGTCCAAAGAGAGGAGTGGGTGTACATCCCTCGAGCGATGGTATGCTGTGGACAATATTTGCGACGATTCGAGGTACTGAGATGATAGCAAAATGCTATCCAAAAGAATATTATGACGCTCGAGAACACTCTATATCGAGCCACTTAATAGGGTTGACTGTGGGGATTCAATATTTTGGTTTCCACGAGCAAAATCAATATGGGCATGTAAACCGCATTTTTTGCAGCGGAGCAGCGTATAACGGTGAAAACAGTTCTTCAGCGCAGTCAGATTTTAATGGGGAATGTTCGAATGTACCTTTTTTCGCGGGAAACACTTGCGTTTTCTATGACCTTTCCATTAACTCATGTGTAACCATTGCTGAAATAAATGGAATTTATCATGGTCCTACAATATCACGATTGATTGATGTTGTTGTGGGATTTCTAGAACCTTGTGCTGGGGGTAATCAGAAAATGCGTACTCAATTGATGCCAAATCAAGTATCAACAAGGACTGTGCATCCTGGTAAGGCTAAGTCCGATGACCATGCTGCTCATCCATCGTCGATTCCGATGTCACCAGTACTGTTAGAAACCCAAGAAAAGAATGCAGAATTCATTGAACAGCCGTTGCAAACCACAATATTTTTGTTTGATGCGTTTCGATCATTGGTCATACCTTATGTTCGATGTGATGTAGTTTTTCATGGAATTCAGTTTTGGATTCCCTTCAATGAAGTGGTGCCAAGTAAAGAATCTCCCTGTCTTTGTGCGTGCATCGCTTTTGATATCTGTATTGAGTATCATCAGCCAAATTACCACTCACTACTTCAACAAGAAATGGCTGATCCAAAAAATCGATCAAAATGGTTCACAACAGAACTCATTACGAAGGTCGTCGGAATTTATGTGGCAGACCAAATTCCCTCTTTTTTCTTTTCTATGGTGGATGATAGGCCAACTGTTAATGCTCAAAATTATAATTCCCATAGTGAATTTACGGCTACAACGAATGGATTACCGCTATCACTTGCTTTACCCACTGAAAAAAAACATAACATGGATAGTCCAGTCGTAAAGTCTTTCGTGTCAGCTGTGCGTCCAAAAGTTTGGTTAGTACAATCAGAGGGAAATATATGCTTAGCATTGTTGGTTAGAACTGATACCAATGCTGCGTTTGAATTTACGCGCTTAGCAAATAATGAATGGACTTTGATTGAACAACCCTTTAATATTAAATTGAACATGGTGGTGGAAGCGCATTTCCCAACTGTTGAAATCCAAGGTTTTTTGGATTATCGCCCTTATTTAACAATGTTTGAGAACACAATGAAGCCTATCTTTGATAAAGTTAAAAATTTATTCGCAGAATCACTGAAAAGCGATTCTTATAATCCAAAGACGCCGGAAGATTCTTCTAAAAAAATTCAGTCTCAACAAGTGCCACACATAGAACAGCAAAGTGCTGAAATTCTCCCGATTTTATCAATCGACGAGATTTTTCTCCATTTATTTGAGCTATGTGAAGTTGATGTCAAAATGAAGATAGACAGTTTGTCCATAATTTTGTTAAATGATTTGTATCAACAACCGATATCGATTGCGAGAATTGGATTTTGTGATTTGGATATTGCAGTGGTAGTACCTTCACCTCCACGGCATCTTCGTTTTGTAAAGTTAGAAAGGCTGTTTGCGTTAGATGAAGATGACCAACAAGTTATTCAGTTTGGAAAAAATGAATTGGTGTTTTTCCATGACAGTAATGACATATCTACACCTGTAAATTCCACTACATTGTTATCAGACAGTATAAATATTTCACCTATTCCAGTCGACATAAAGACCAAAGTTCCATTTGCTGGATTACAGTCTCCACAAGCGATAATAGTGTCGCCTAAAGATGCTACTACGGCTCCATCCACTGAAGATGTCACTTTTACTGAAGCATTAACTTGCTGTGTAAAGTTTGTGTTTAACATTGACTATCAGAACCAGAAGTTAATAGCTGTAGAGCCTTTACTGGAGCCAGTAGCAATCACAATGAATTTCAATACATTTCGATCTTTGAACTCTGGCCACCGTCCTTTAATTTTTGTTGGAAATGCAGATAAATGTACTGACTATTGTGAGACCGATCAGGGCTTGGTTATGAAATATCTGGTTCAAAATTTTGCTGAAGAAAAACCCGCAGTCCTTTCCCCAAGAGTGAAAGAAGATATCAACAAGCTTGACAATGTCAGAGCTGTTATTTCTCCGCCATGTTTATCCCTCCACACAGAGAAAATAAATGTTAATGTTACTATGGCACTTTTGGAAATAGTATTTTTAACTATTAAATCGTTGGAAAAATTGAATATGGGTTATGCAGACGATTTTTCTCATGTTTCCAGTCGAAATGAAGTGTCTTTGTTGACAATTCGTAATGAATGTGGTGTCAATTTAAAGTACTGGGGTCATGAAGCTACAAATACCGATGGGGAACAGATGTTGTATCCTAATAATGAGATGCCGTTGAAAGTCAGCAGCTACGCTGAGTCATTCTTATCAGGGTTCGTATCTCCATCGATTGTTCATGTTTCCAAGAAGATTAATATCGCTTTGCAATCACCCACGGGATTAGAACAATGGCCAGTAATTAAAAATGTATCTTTGGAAGGAGTTGGATGTCGATTATTTTCACTTTCAGAAGATTCAAACAGTCATGGCCAAGCGTTTGAAATAACCGGTAGTACTAAGAGGCGTCGTCCTTCCTCTCGAAGAGGTAGCAGTACGAATTCAGCATCTCATGGAAATGGACCAGCAGATTCGGAATCGAATATTCCCTCGGTTGTATTGGATTTGGTATCAAGAAATGGAAGTAAAGTACTGACTGTTCGATCCACAATGCGAGTTTACAATGCAACTTCTTCTCCATTTACATTAAAATTAGTCAATGGAGTAGATAAAAGAAAAAAAGAAATATTGTGGGAAACATACATTCAACCAAATAGAGGAATGTTTGTTCCCGCTCATTTGTGCAACTTACCGCATGGTCAATTCTTAATTACTACGTTTAAAACAAACTTGACAAAGAGACGCGCAGAGTATTACACTAGTCTTGACGATTCATCTCTTCAGATGTCAGAAAAAAGTGGAATTGGGGAATTTCCTTGTCCTGAAATTGTAGGCATATCTAAGGCACACTCATTAAGCAGTGATGGAGAAGGAGCCAATGACCCAAATACAACCGCTGATGACGAAAATGATCCAAGTACCAAAATCTGCAACGGGAAAAAGTGGAGAAAGAAACTTCATCAACAAAGAGGTTCAATTAATACTCTCACCTATTATCATTGGCTTAATTTGCGCGATTCACATGCGAGTAGTGGGAATTCGATTGCTCCTAGTGTCGTTCCCTCAATCGGGGAACAGATTGATTCCAATAGCATCTATGCCAAAATTGCTAGAGTCTATGATGATGCTTGTTGTAATATTAGTATAGAATCCAAGGGAATGCCACTAAAGAAACACCAAGTTTCTAGTAATTCTATGTTGCGTACTGTGACGATCTTACCGACACTAACCATCGTCAACCTCTTGGGAAGTGAATTGTCATTCGCCATTACACCAGATTTGGAATCATTTGGTTTTCTGAGCGGGGATGTTGGTGCATCAACTGCAAATTCGAATAATAACTCGTTAGATCATTTGTTTGATTTTGATGCTGACTTGGAACAAATTATTCCGCAATATCTCTTGAAACCAGGCGAATCGAATCAGAGCTTATCAATGCATTCGACGGAGAATATTTATTTATCATTGAAAATGGTAAATAACGAATTGTCCAGTGTTCAGGATACCTGGAGTAGTTTCGTAAAGATTCCAGGTTGTAATCCTAATGGTCCACAACATGCTTCGTTTAATCTTTCTGTAGATTTACCTTATAAGAACCAATCCAAGTTAACCGTTCAATTGGAAGTTAACGATCAAGGTGGTTGCAGAACTATCCATTGTTTTGTTCCATACTGGGTTGTTAGTTCTTCATTTATTCCTTTACAATTTCAGCATGATGTTCAACGCAATATTTCCTCGAAAGGTCCTGATTATTACTTGAATGGTGTGGACGGTTTGGCACCTGATCAGCCATTCGAAGAGCGAAAGGCTCTCCGACAGGAGAACAATGGAGGACATAAATTGAAGGAGCGCACGTTACCACGGGGAGTTGGGAAGGCTCGAGGCATAAATGGTGTCGTTTTAGGCCCCGACTTGCCACTAAAAGGTTTACCTGATGTTTTGCATCCCATCATGTTCCCCAACTCTGGTTTGGTCAGCGCATTGTTAGCATCAAAATTACGTCAAAATCATAATGCTTCCTCACAACAAAAAAAGAACATTCAAGGATCAAACAGGGATCAATTGAACCTACTTCAAGGTGGGTCTTATTCAGATTCAAACGAAAATTCCACAATATTGGATAGCAATAGCATTTCTGTGGGACCTTTCGTCAACACTCAAAATACTAGTATGCCATCTTC
>JACCEA010438895.1_pt1 | contig 12547 bp, 12 predicted proteins | sample 7449851 | NCBI WGS metagenome assembly JACCEA01 (sample SAMN15323453, study PRJNA562643) | freshwater metagenome | isolation source: river surface water | place: USA:Blue River Watershed | collected 2017-08-18 | reverse complement strand
GAGTATAGCGATGAGTTATGCACTAAGTTAATTGACCATGGTCGCAAAGGTTTATTTATTGAAGCCTTTATTGGTAAATACAACATAGCTAATAGTAAGTTTAATGACTGGATTAGTAGCAGTGATGAGATTTACGATAATATTAAGGCTGCATACAATATCAGCATTAGCGCGTGTATTTACGTATGGAACACTAAATTAATTAACTATGTTGACGCTGGAGATTGGGATGCAGTGCCCCCAGTTAAAGCTATTCTATCTGAGCTAATGAAACTCATGCCAACCAAGAGATATCGCGATGGGTTTACCGATGGTTATAACCCAGAATCTCAAGAAGAGAAAGACAAAAAGAAACTCGTATTACAGCAAGCTACAAAAATGCAAGCATTGAGCGGTACTAAATAATGTCAAAATTTAGGCGTAATATAAAACCTCTTGTTGATAGAACAGAAGAGAACAATGCAATATTGCGTGGCGTGGCTATTGCTAATGGACTACCCGAACGCATTTATGAAGATTTTGCAGTATTCGCTTATTACATGATGCCTAAAATAGGGTTAGATGATCCGTTAGATTGGGAGTGGTTTCATTACGCAATTTGCTCGCATTATAATGAGATTGTATTTGGTAAGAGTCATTTTCTGACAATGGAAATAGGTCCGCAAGTTGGTAAGTCAATTTTCACAGCATTATTTGTGGCTTATGTTTTTGGCTTACGCCCAAATATTAGTATTATCTATTCAACATATAACGAAGATAAAGTTGCGGATTTTACACAAAAATATCTAATTCACTTTATGGGTAGTGAAAAATACAAGGGAGTATTTGAGCACATTTCATTGAAAAATGAATTAGATAAAAAAGACCAAAGCAAGAAAGCACAGATTTTACGCAAAACCCAGAAATTTACCGACACAGAAATATCAATCTCAAATGGGTTAACATTAGAATCTAACGGGCGATTTTATGGTATTGCAATTGGTCAAGGTATCCATGGTAAGCCTGCAAATATATTTATTACCGATGATTACACAGGTAAAGGAGAGGATACTGCGTCACAGTTATTTAGAGATAAGCGCAATCGCTGGTTTTCTACGGATATGTCCAGTCGTTTGCAGAACTTAAATTCTATTGTTATTGTGCTGTGTACTCGCTGGTACTATGAGGATATTATCGGATTATTTCAAAAGGCATATTATGAGCGTGTAGCTCCTATGTTTACAAAGCTAAAGTTTGAATTACCAAAGTTTGAAGTAATTAAGTACCGCGCTGAATATCGTGTTGAAGATGAATACAAAGACCCATTAGACCCTCGGACGGAACCCGATCAATTATTGTGGGAAGAAAAGGCTCTACAATATGCAATGGCAAAAGGCGATGATGAGGATTTTAACGCCTTATATAACTGTGACCCTGCGGCTACTGATGGCGCTGAAAAAATCAAAGCTGAAGATTTTGGATATTACAATAAAGAAGAGTTGCCCTCTTTTGGTAAATTGTACGTAACTATCGATGCTGGTGGAACGGCTAACAAATATAGCGATAGAACTGCTATTCAAATATGGTTAGTTTGTGGAAGTAATAAGTATTTAATCAAACTATATTATGTTAAAATGAGGTCACTCGAACTAGCTGATTATGTTTATAATTTACTTACTACCGAATGGGCTGAATATGATGAGTGCATAATTGAGCATACTAGCGGCGGCATTACAGTTTGTGAACATTTAATTGACAATAAAAAACTGCCGAATATTATCCGAATGAGTGTAACAGGTCGCCCGCTAGGTGATGAAACACCAGTTGTGGCACATAATAAAATTAAGGGTGCAAATTCGAAGTTAGAACGCTACAATCGCATTTTGTCGATATTTAGAAAGCCAACTAAAACCATATTTTTACCAGTTCATAAAATAGAGCACCAAGATGAGTTTTTAAATCAGGTGACTAAATTCACTGGTGACCCAGGTAGAAAAGATGATCAAGCGGATGCTTTTGTGTATTTCTTATTGCGCACTAAAAATAATATAGTTTTTGCAGATAGAGATGCCAATAATTTTGTGGCAGTTAATGATTTTGGCTCACAATCATTTTTAAGGGTATTTAATGGCTAAGAACAAATATAAACCATCTAGTAAATCAGATAATCAACCAACACAACCCGCTAATACTCCAGCGGCGCAAAAAGATGTAAACACTACATCAAGCCCCGCGGTATGGCAAGATTACAAACAAACTCCAATTATACCGCTGCAAGAACAAGCTCAAGTAATGTTTGGCACTAGCCAACAAAATAACAAAGCCCCGATGGAAGTACCTGCTGGATTTTCGTCACAGGTAACATACCAAAGCGGCATTAATTCTGCAATCGTCGCCAATCCACTTTTAATACCGCTAGAGGTGCTATATAAATTAGCAACTACCGAACCCGTAGTTTCTTCTGATATGGCGTACTGGATAGCTATGTTAGTGTCGCGTATTGGACCATACAAAAACCCGATTAAAAAATACCAAGACCATGGCGAAGGTACGTTGAAATGCGTTAACTTTACCGAGGTTAAGCGCGCTATGGGTACATCTTGTTACATGGGATTTTCAGTTATTGCTTGGGAGTACGGCAAAGTACCAACAACGGGGCGAGATGGTATTATTGGTAAAAAACACTTACCGCAAAACTCCATACAATTTGCAGTAACCCCCGAGGGTAAAATTGATGATGATTACGGAGTATTACATCGATACTATGGAACAATCAGCAATACAATGAATAACTGGAGTGGATATGGAGCTACGGGGATTAATGCAATTACCAATGTTGGTGGTTCTGATATACCACCTCGACAAACTGGGGTAAATTTGGTATTTGTATCTGCATTGCCTAAAATGTGGCGCATGGTAACAACATTTAATCCTCAGGGATATAATGGCAATCCATATGGTGAACCATTAACCAAAAAATCTTATTCTGCGGTTGTGTCTAAGTGGGGTAATTGGGCTAAACTTGAAACAGCTATGACATTTAAAGCCTTTCCATTAAATATTATTGAAACAAATACCGAAACAACTGTACAATATGGAGATGGTACAACTGCAAGCGCTCAACAAGATTTAATCAAAAACATGGCTAAAGCTATGAGTTCTGGGGTTCTTGTTACTGGGTATGGCTTAAATTCCCTAAAAATTAATACCATAGAAAATACGGCAGACATCGAAAAGATGATTAAATCGATTGAGATGTGTGATTACCAAATTCGTGTAGCTCACTGCAGTAGTGACTTTGTCAGTAATAATGGAACTTTCGCAAGCGCAAAAGTAAATGCAGATGCTCAAAAAGAATTTAAAAATACTGTAGTTGAATATTTTGTTGATGTGTTAATGGAGCAATTGATTAAACCAACGCTACACGCTGGATTTGGTGAACACATTGAAGATTATGGCTACTTTGAGATATTAGATAACTCAATTGACGATAAATTAAAATGGGCTGACTTATATCAAAAAGCTGCCGCTAATGGCTCTTATGATCCAACTGATATTGAGCAACTAAATTACGCACAACGCAAGCAGGGTTTATTTATTAGTGATAAGATAACATCTACTGCAATGCTAGGGCTTAATACCAATCATGGTGGAGATACTAGCGCGGTCAAAGAAATTATTAACGAACCATATTCTAAAGGATTAGAAGCAGATGCAAAAACAGATGAGTAGTAAATTAGTAAAAACATACCCGATTAGCGATCAGGATTTACAAACTATGCAAAGCTCTTTTCCAGAGCTGTACAATGACATGGTTAGAAAATATGGTGATCACGCGGTTAAAAACAATTTTCTGGTTAAATTTCAAATACTAACTGAGGGAGCGGAGTTTAACTCAGTAAATAAAGATGGTAGCCGCGGTAAGTTAATTGCCACAAAAGCCATCTTAAGTGCAATAGTTAAAGCTAGTAAATTAAAATGGTATCATTACTTTGCAAACTTCATGAGTGGTGATTATGCGCTTAAATCTAAATATAATCGCTATCCAAGTGACGCAGTGGGGTATATTCCCTTAATTGGCAACCATGATGATAAAGCACGGGTTCAAGATAAATTTGGGTGGGTAGTTAGCAGTAGTTTAAATCTCGAACAAGTTAATGATAAATGGGTAATAACTGGGGATGCCGTATTAGTTAACCCAATTGCTAAGTTTAATCATTTAAATGATAATTGGTTTGAAGTTTCACCTACTATTAGACATGGAATCCTTGATGAACTATCCTATGTTATTCATAATCAGCAACCAGAAAATACCTCATTTTCAAGAGATGATAATATTTCATTAGAAAATACTAATTTATCTAATACTAATTTAGAAAAATGTGGTAATATTGCGCTTAGTGACTTAGATTTAATGCATAATCAATATATGCAACAACAGGAGGACTACCGCCAAAAATTAAATATATATAACCAAGATGCAACAATCGCTTATCTAAAAGACAAGCAGATTATATGCGACGGACAAGTTGAGCAACTTAAAGGAGTTTTTTCTTTTGAGCGAAATTCACCCCATGAATTAGTCAAGCAAGTTGCTGAAATTGTAAATAATGGCACTAATCCTTACATGAATAAACCAAAATTATTAAAAATAGAGGGTAATAATATGAATAAAACATACAATGAACATTACGCTGAATTGGCGGCACAAAATCCACAGATTACCGATCCAGCAGAATTGCACGCATTAGTCGAGCAAGCTCAGGCTAATCAATTTAGTGGTAAATTCAACCGAAATACTGGCGAAGCGGCAGATGTTGAAGCTAATTTAAAACTAGCTATTAGCGAAGCTCAAGCGGCTGGAGTTGATATCGCTAAGTTAGTTGGTAGTTTCTCTACAGTAGAACCACAAACACAACCAGCTGCACAACCAGCGCCACCACCAGCGGACGACATCGTCACAGCATATAAGTTAGCGGTTGATGATTTAAAAACTCAAAATGCTGAACTTACGCAAAAATTAGACGGTCTTACAAAACTTCAATCACAAGTAAATGCTATCAAAGGAGTAAACTAAATGACAACATTTACCAATAACAGTAATAAAGCATGGGATTTAAAGCAGATTGTATTAATTTACAATGCTAATAACTTGCAACAAAACGAATTTTTAGCCACAGCTACTTTAGCTAAACGCACTGATGGGTTAGCTTATACAACTGGTACATTACTAGCGCTATATGGTGCAAACGCCCCAGCTGGTAAAGCTGGTATGTATGTTAACTACGACCCAGCAAGCGCTAATCTTGATCAAAAAGTTTGTGTGGGTGCAATTAGCCAACAGTTTTTATTACCTACTTATGGAAGCGATGTTGTAGCTAGTGGCTCTGATTATGTGTTGGCTGATGCAATCCCCAATACTGTATCTATGTTACCGTTTGCAATTGGCAATGGGATGTTCTACGAAAATGCACTTACACTTGCAAACGCTCCAGCAGTTATTACAGGGTTTAAAGCTGCGTTTAAATTGCAAACCATGGCAAACGTTGAAGCAAACGGTTCTCAAACAAATGTTTTATCTATTCAAGGAAAAAATTAAATGACACTCCAATTAGAAAATAAAGCACAGCGCTTAACCCGTGCCGCAGACATTTTGTATGCAAAAGGCGGTTTCACCCCCGAGGGATTCAAGTGCGCGGCAAATGATTTACATGATGCTGGCATTAATTTAACGGTAGCTGACCAACAGACTTTAATGTCGCTACAAGGCACAACTAAGTTTGCCGTTCCTGATGGTTCAACCGTAGTTGGTCCAACTCGCTCATGGTTAAGCAATCAAATTGTTCGAGCTTATATGCCTGTAGCTGATATGTCAAATCACCCATTGATTAGCATGTTCCCAGCTCAAACAGTAAATGGCTCATTTATGCAGCAAAATCAATTTGGTTCTGGTTTTGGTATGGCACAACCAGCTAATGTAATTGGTGGCGCTCAACAACAAGTTTCATTATTGACGCGTGACGGTAATATCTGGACTGGTTATCCTATTATGGCTGAATCGTCTTTAGATGGTACACAAGCAAACCAAATGCGCGCAATGTTTAGCGATCAGTTAAATGAAAATGGCGCAATGGAGCTTTGTAATTATCAATTGCAATTACTTTACGATATGACAGTAAACGGTATCGTAGGTCGCACGTTTGATGCAATTAAAAAAGGCTCTTACCGCGCTGTACCTAAAAATGATGGCACTTATATTAATGCTTCAATTAATCGCGGTAATAGTTTAGTATACACGGCTAGTGAATCTCTTGCGACATACAATAAAACAACTAACGTGTTCACTGAAAACGTAGCTTTTGCAGGTAATGTTTTTGCGCAGCTAACAGCGGCATTGAATAACATTAAAACTTCTGGTTATGAGTGCGAAGCTATCATTATGGATAACTTTATTTGGTCTGCAATGATGACAACACCGAGCGCACAATCTAAATTGGCTTATGCGTCATTCTCATCAAGTAATGATATTGCTGGTATTCAACGCAATTTATTCAAGACCACAATGATTCCTACGTTGCAGAATGTACCAGTTCTAGTTTATGACCAAGGTTATAAATTTGCACCAGGTAAACCAAGTCCTGCAACTACTCGTCCGCTATGGTGGGGTGAAGAGGTGACAAGTTCATCATTCCGTGTATTCTTTAAATTACGTAGTCCATTAGGTTCGCCTTTCGGTAATACGGCATTTTTTGCTGATACTATTCGCGATGGTTTATTTTCAAGCACAAATAGCGGCACCATGATTGATTTACGCATGGTTGACACTACGCAGTACCAACCTACAAATCCAAATGTTAAGATGTGGGCGCGTACAACTTGGGGATTAACCTATAATGACCAAGCTGGTTTCTTAGCTATGTTTGATCCATTAGTAACAGTAACATCTTAATTTAGGGGTATTTTAATATGGCAACGGTAAATAAAACATTTAAAGCCAAAGCAACCGTCAACGTTACAATTGACTTACGCAAGTATAAACAAGTGGTGGAATTTAACAAGCGTAAATTGGCTGAAATTCGTGAAGCTGATCCGTCTGTAATGGAACTACCACAAAGTTTTTACACTCGAGTGATTGGTACTAATCAGATTATTGAGATTGGTGACAATTTCGAGTATAACGAAGATACTATGCAAATTGTAACCTACCCTGTAGAAATGTTTGAAAGATTATCTAAACAGATGATTGAGTTAGCTCCCGAAACACAGGGCTTACTTGATGCTGGTGAATTAGAAAAATCTTTAAATCAAACAACTCCTCGGATGTCGCAAGAAAGCATAAAACGCACCGTGGAAGAACAGCGAGCACTGCACGGTTTTAATCCAACGGTTTTAAAACCATTATTGGAACGAGTGGCTTAAAATGGCAACATACACACCAATTTATTTAGATTATGATTTAATTGAGCTAATCTTAAAAAGCGACGCTATTAAAGTTAGCTTGACTGAAGATCAAAGTGGTGCAATATCTAAAGAATTGGTGCTGTACTATATGTGTCAGGCTGAAAGTTACGTTTACAATACAATGTTTAGTAATTATGTGGATAGTCCATTACAAACACGTGATGGACTGCCATTTAATACTTTGGAGTTAGACCAAAGAACGCTACCAACTTATCAGGGTATTATTAACGTAATGACAAATTATGCTATTTTAACCATCTTGAATAAAGTGTTTACTGGTGGCGGTAATGGTAACGGTGAAAAACAAATCAAGTTTATAACTATTGCATTCAATGAATCCGCTAGACCGTATAAAAACAAACTAGATAACACATTATCACCTGAGCTTAAAAACGTAATGAGATATTTAAAACCTTGTGATAACGCTTCTAATCGAGTGCCATTACCTGCTGGAGTTCCAGACATCCCAAGTGGGCTAAGTGAGGGTTTATTAGCGCTTACTAATATACCATTTTATGGTTGATTTTAATGTCAATTGATTTCGTTGGTTCATCAGAAAAATTAGTAAATGATGCAATTAGTGAGGTGTTTAATAAAATAGCTGAAAAGGTAGAACCAACCTATAGCCTTGAATTAGCTAATTTTGCTAAAGAGATTTTTGATAGCGCTGGACATGCTAATGGCAGAGAGTGGCAGCCTAATGCCGATAGCACAGTAAAGAGAAAAGGCTTTAACCATCGAAATGTTGAAGATGGGGTATTAGAGCTAACTATCACCGAAGAAGGTTTTTTAATGCAAGATGATTATATGGATGAGCTTATTTCGCTTAACGAGGGCTATGAGTACGCAAACGCAGTAGGTGATGGACAGAACCGCTTTGATGATATTGGTAAACGTCCAGAGGATCAGGAAGAAATAATGCAACGAACCGTAAAAGATATAGTGGAAAATTACAAATGACAGTTATATACAATCCGTCAATTTTATCTGAACAGCTACCCGTTGGAATGGCTGAATGGATAAAGCAGAACACTTATTTTAACGGCATGATTGTAACGGTAAATGATTATTTGCGCTTAGATACCCCTGTTTTAGAAATGACCTCGGTAAATATTTGGCTAAATGACTTGGATTTAAAAACCAAGATTGGTTGGGCAGTTGGATTATTAAATATTGATGTAATATTTAATCTTGGCAAAGCTCGTTCAGATAGAATGAAAGAGATTAACCGAGTAATAAATTCATTCGTTGGTCAATTGCTATTTAATCCCACTATGGCGCTGAAATGGATTTCAAACAATTATGTGCCAGGATTACAATTTCTAACAACAAAAACAAAAATAAATTATCGCGGTATTCTTGAGCAACTTAAAAATGGGCGCGGCGATACTACAATTCAAATACAACTAGCTTATGAGGTGAACATCAAACAAAATCAAGATGCCCTATGGTCGCACGGGTTAGACTTTTATTCAACACAGCAACAAGTATATTACCCAATGGATAATATAGAACTAGAGGTTAATGTCATTAATTCTACAGAGGAACAAAGCAATGCGTAATTACAGCACGGGCACTACTGCCGATGTCACATTATTAGCGCCTACAAACCCACAAGATGCAGCCAAGAGCGGTTTAGCATTCTGTAAACGAACGCTAGGCGTAAACAACCGTATTATTTTACCAGTTGGCGGCACTCCAATGCCTAACTTATATGTACCATTCAGATTAGCGTCATACACCACCCCATTAGAAGCGGTAGCTGAACTAGTAAAAATGGGGTATAAATATGTATCTGGATTATCTAATACAGAAACATTGCCAGCACCAGATACTATTTTAATCGATAACTCAACTGGTGTAACATCATTAGTGTGGAACAGTGCGTCTATTGGGTTGCAGGGTTACGCTAGTGCGGCAAAAGTAACAGGCTCAATAATTCAAAATGTTACTCCTGGCGATAAGCCAACCGCAACATTACTAAGTGTTACAGTTAAAGACGGGATTAGCACATTATCATGTATTTTAGTTAATGGTAGCCCCAAGTTTAACACTACATCTCTAATAACACTTAATGCCGTTATTAGTACAGTTACGCCAGATCCAAGTTATTCAGATAATGTTGTATGTGCTACCTATGATTATTTTAATCAATATACTACATCGCCAAAATATCCCACTAGTCCTGATTTATGGCTATCTGTAATCCCAGCTAGTAATGCGGATATTTGTCCTAGTAGCACAGTTATTAACTTAGTTGCCCCTACCGCAGTAAATGCAGTTGGTACGCCGAACCCTACACAGCCGCAGGCATGGGAGTTAGGCGTAGAAGATGCTTCTGAGTTGGGTGTTAATACAATACTACAAGATGCAGCAGGAGCTGAATATAACTTAACCTATCCAGTTACCGCGGATAATCTAGGATTGTTACCAACGACGTATTTAGGAAACACTATTGTAACTCAAGGAACTACAACAGCTACATACCAAGGTTACCAAATTGTTGGTTCTAATGTTATCATTAATGTAAGCAATCCAAGTGGTGTATTTAATGCAAGCACACCAGTGACTATTGCATTAGATTTCTCAAAAAGTGGGTTCTCTTATTTAGATAATGAAGAAATATCTAGTTATGCTTTAGGGTTTGCTAATATACCAAATCAAGATGAGCTTTTGAAGTATCCTGTTTTTGTTGCTGGAATTGCTGCGTTGCAATCGCCACAAGTAACTAAAAACCGCAAATACCGTGTTAAAGGGTATTATGGATTCGCCTTTCAATCCATTGGACAATATCAAACTATTGCGCTGAAATGTCCAGATAATGACACGTATAAAGCATCCATCGTTTTTGATGTAAGCACCAAATTCCAAGTAAGTACAACTGGTTATGGCGCAGCTATGATGAGCATGTTTATGGACTTAAACAGCGAATATCCTTATTACTCAACTAGTGGCGTGGGTTCAATAATTAATATTCCAGCAAGCCAAAATCCTGCGTCATGGGTTAACTCAGACGTGATTAATTATGCTACAGGCATGGGTTGGACTGTTTTTGCACCTAGCAAAGCAAATAATTTGCATTATGTTTACCGTAATGTTTGTACCTTGCAGACTCTAAGCTCTCGTGAAGATGCAGAATATCGATATATGGAGTTTCAGCTTAAATTGAGATACTACGTTAAAAACTCAGTTGAAATAGCGGAAACAACATGCACTAATTCGGATGGAACGCGTAAAAATAATGATCCTGGGTTAATTTCTACATTAAAAACTAACTTGGAAACGTTGCAAGCGACACTACAAGGTAAACGACCTAATACTAACCCTATTTTAGGCGCTGATTGTTCTGTTACAGTTACACTCAATCCAAACGATGTAACAAAAACATTAATTAGCGAATATGTAAGCATTATCAGCGGTAATAGCGGTAATGAAATAAAAGTTTATGTTTCACCATATACACAAGTTTAAGGAGTAAATTATTATGGCTAATATGCCTTTATATCAAACAGTTGCTAATAACTGTGTAATTTTAATTAATGGGAGCGCCGCCCCGATTAATAATTACGTACTTCAATTCGGATTTGACGAGGGTACGGTGTCTAAACATTTAGACGGGTGCACTCCAGATGGCACATGTCCAGGTATTAATTATATTCAGTTTAAACCCACGGTTGCATTAGTCGTCAATCAAATTGACCTAGCTGCATTTAATGCAATGATTGGCAATGGTTACTTTGATTTGACGTTTCAATTTTATGCCACTGGTGATTTAACGGATATTGTCAATACCGTTACAGCTTATGGCAATAAGATGGGTAATGCCAAAATGGCAGGTTCATCCGATAGCGCCGCCAATGTGGTAACGTATCTGTTTAACTGCATGAATATTGCTTAAGTAAAGCCCCGAAAGGGGTTTTGTGCTATAATATTGGTGTGGCTAGAGTAGCTCTCGAAAATCTGAATACCTGCAGACTGCCACTAACTAACTCAGGTAACATTTTATAAAGGTATTTATATGTCAAAATTAATTACATAAATAAATGGATAAAACCAAATGAATGATAGGAATATTCAAATTAGATTAGGAGATGCTTTAGAGTTATTTAAAGAAATAGAGGATGAAAGTATCGATTTGATCATTGCTGATCCTCCTTATAATCTAGGAAAGGATTATGGTAATAACAACGATAAACTGGAGTTTAATGCATATTTAGATTTCTCTAAACAATGGTTATCAGAAGCTTATAGAGTTCTCAAGCCGACAGGAACAATGTATGTTTTTATGGGCGTTAGATTTATTTCATATGTTTTTTCTATTTTAGAACAAGAATTAAACATGAATCTTAATAGCTGGATCTGCTGGCATTATACTCAAGGCATAGGAAAAACAAAAGGTTTTTCACCTAGACATGATGATATCTTAATGTTTAATAAATCAAAGAAATTTATATTTAATCTTGATGAGGTTAGGATTCCACAAAAATATTACAGAGAAAGAAATAATATGCGTGGTGCCAATCCAGGTGACGTCTGGGCAATCTCGCATGTACATTATTGTGCTAAAAATAGACAATCACACCCTACTCAAAAACCCGAAGCTTTGATGGAGAAAATGGTTCTAGCTTCTTCGAACGTTGGTAGCGTGGTATTAGACCCTTTTGCAGGAAGTGGTACAACACTCAGAGTTTGTCAGCAACTACATAGAGAATGTATAGGGTTTGAATTGAATCCAGAATATTGTGAGATGATTCAAAATAGATTAGAGGAAACTTTTACTGGATTTGACAGCATTGACCCTAGAATATTAAGAATACCAAAAGATCTTAATTCTAAAGAGGTGCGTGAATCATATTTAGAAAATCATAAATCATGGTTTTTAAAATATCATGGTAATGAACTGTCTGAGTTTAACAAAATATCATCTACACAGACTAAACTACTGAACTAAACAAAGCCGCCTAAATGGCGGTTTTATGCTATAATAGAACGTTAAATTTTAAGGATTAATGCAATGAGCAAGCTCGATAAACTAGTAAAAGCATACGAAGAAGTTACGCACGATAAGTCAGATATAAATGTCAGGAAATTATCAATAATCGAATCT
>JACCEA010316572.1_pt1 | contig 12549 bp, 10 predicted proteins | sample 7449851 | NCBI WGS metagenome assembly JACCEA01 (sample SAMN15323453, study PRJNA562643) | freshwater metagenome | isolation source: river surface water | place: USA:Blue River Watershed | collected 2017-08-18 | reverse complement strand
TGGAGCTGGTTTTGCTGGTGCTTTTACAGGCGCGGCTTTCTTCGCTGGAGCTGGTTTTGCAACAACTTTAACAGGCACTACTTTTTTAGCTGGAGCTGCCTTTTTTACAGGAGCCACTTTTTTCGCAGGAACTGCTTTCTTCGCTGGCACTGCTTTTTTTGCTGGAACCGCCTTTTTTACAGGAGTCGCTTTTTTCGCAGGAACTGCTTTCTTTATAGGTGCAGCCTTTTTAGCAGGAGCCGCTTTTTTTGCAGGCGCTGCTTTTTTAGCTGGTACTACTTTCTTTACCGGAGCAGCCTTTTTAGCTGGAGCAACCTTTTTAGCTGGTGCTGCTTTTTTAGCAGGAGCCGCTTTTTTTGCAGGCGCTGCTTTTTTAGCTGGGGCCGCTTTTTTAGGTGCTGGTTTTTTTGTAGCCATAATTATCCTTTTTGTCTAACTAAAATCCTTAGTTTTTGGTCATTGATGTCGATATCGACGCCTTCTTCGAGGCTAGATACCCAATCTATTTGGGTAGCCAATATTTCGCGGCAAATATACTCTGAAAATTCATTAACAGCGTCTTTCATATTGGTGTTATCCACAATTTGGAGTAAAATCTTGTCTGTGAGCTCAAAATTGGCCTCTTTTCGGATGTTTTGGACCCTATTGATCAATTCTCGAGCATTTCCTTCTTTTAAAAGGACTTCAGAGAGACTGATATCCAAAGCCACAGTCAAATTGCCCTTTACCGCGACACTCCAACCTGGAATATCTTCTGCTATAATATCTACTTCATTGATTAACAATGTAATAGCACTTTCTTCCACCTGAATCGTGAGGCTTCCATTACGCTCCAATTCGGAAATCTGGTTTTGGCTCAAGGCTGCAATGACTGCAGAAGCCTGTTTCATCTTTGTACCCAATTTCGCACCCAATAACTTGAAATTAGGTTTAAGCTTCTTGCTAATCACCCCTTCCGTCTCTGTGATATAATTGATCTCCTTCACATTGACTTCGGCTAGGATTAATTCTTCCATTTGTTCAATGGCCAATTTCATAGCAGGATCTAAAACTGGTATCAATATTTTTTGTAATGGTTGACGTACTTTGATATTCACTTTTTTACGAATAGATAAAACCAAAGAACAAATATCTTGTGCCAACTGCATTCTTGTTTCTAAAGCTGCATCCATTTTGGATGGATCTGCTTTTGGAAAATCAATATGATGAATGGATGTTGCGTCAAATCTTTTTGTAAGTCCATTTAAATTTCTAAACAATTGATCACAGAAGAATGGTGCAATGGGCGCCATTAATCTTGCAATGGTCTCGATACATTCATACAAAGTTTGGTAGGCTGCAATTTTATCTTCGCTATAAGTACCTTTCCAAAATCTTCTTCTACATAAACGTACATACCAGTTACTCAAATGTTCGTCTACAAAAGTCTCAATGGCACGTCCAGCAATGGTTGGCTCAAAGTCATCCATCGCCACTGTTACTGTTTGTACTAAACTATGTAAAGATGAAATGACCCAACGGTCAATTTCTGGACGATCTTTCACAGGGATATAAGCCTGTTCGAATTTGAATCCATCTACGTTGGCATACAAAATAAAAAATTGATAGGTATTGTACAAGGTGCCAAAGAATTTTCTTTGTACTTCTTGGATACCAGATAAATCAAATTTTAAATTATCCCAAGGAGAAGCATTGGTGACCAAATACCATCTTGTTGCATCAGCACCATAAGTTTCTAAGGTCTCAAATGGATTCACCACATTCCCTAAACGCTTACTCATCTTGTTGCCATTCTTATCCAATACCAAGCCATTACTCACCACGGCTTTATACGCCACCTTATCAAAAAGCAATACCCCCAATGCATGTAAAGTATAGAACCATCCTCTAGTTTGGTCTACGCCTTCTGCAATAAAATCTGCAGGGAATGCAAAACCTTTGTCTACTAAATCTTTGTTCTCAAATGGGTAATGCCACTGTGCATAAGGCATTGCGCCCGAATCAAACCATACGTCTACTAAGTCCGAAACGCGATGCATTGGTCTGCCTGTTGGACTTAAGATTTCTATTTGATCCACAAATGGCTTGTGTAAATCCACGTCCAATTTGCCATCTACTATTTGTAATTGCACCTCTTTATTGTATCCTTTTTCTTTTGCTGCTAAAAATCCTGCAGTCAATTCGTCTATTGAACCAATACAAGTTTCTTCTGTTCCGTCTTCTGTTCTCCAGATAGGAAGTGGTGTTCCCCAATAACGGCTACGTGATAAATTCCAATCCACCATGTTCTCTAACCAATTACCAAAACGACCTTCCCCTGTACTCTTTGGTTTCCAGTTGATGGTTTTATTCAACTCCACCATTCTATCTTTCACTGCAGTAGATTTGATAAACCAAGCATCCAATGGATAATATAAAATTGGTTTATCTGTTCTCCAACAATGCGGATAATTATGTTCGTATTTTTCTACTTTAAACGCACGATTTTCTTTTTTTAATTTTACCGAGATGTCTACGTTCACATCTTGGAAATCTTTTTCATCTTTATAATTCTTCACGAATCTTCCAGCAAATTCTCCTACACCATCAATGAACTTTCCTTCTCTATCCACCAAAGTAACAATCCCTAAATTATTTTTTTGTCCCACTTTATAGTCATCTGCTCCAAATGCTGGTGAAGTATGTACGATACCCGTTCCATCTTCTGTGGTCACAAAATCACCTACAATTATTTTAAATGGATCGCCTTCAATATTGGCTGGATTATTTGCTTCGAATGGCATCAACTGCTCATAGCGTAAACCGTCTAGTTGACTTCCTTTGAATGTAGTCAATGTCTTCCATGGCACTATCTTATCCCCTTCTGCAAAGCTTGTTAAGCTCAATCCTTCTTCTTTAAAATACTTTGATACCAATGCTTTTGCTACAACTACATTCACTGGCATTGCAGTATATGGATTGTAAGTGGCTATTAAAGCGTATTCAATATTTGGTCCAACAGTCAATCCTAAATTAGATGGTAAAGTCCAAGGCGTAGTAGTCCATGCCATATAATACACATCTTTAGAAAGTGGATTGGTTGCCGCAGCATCAAAAATAAATTGACTTTCTTTTGAAGGGATGGCTTTAAACATCGCCACCACCGAAGTGTCTTTTACGTCCTTGTAAGTACCAGGCTGATTCAATTCATGTGAACTCAATCCTGTTCCAGCTGCTGGAGAATAAGGTTGAATACTTACGCTTTGATATAAGTATCCTTTTTTATAAAGTGTACTTAAGATCCACCATAATGTTTCAATATAATTGTTTTCAAATGTGATGTATGGATTATCTAAGTCCACCCAATAACCCATCTTATTGGTAATATCATCCCACTCTTTTTTATAACGCAATACAGCTTCTCTACATTTTTGATTGTAGGCTTCTACAGTAATCGTCTTTCCAATATCTTCCTTGGTAATGCCTAATTCTTTTTCTACGCCTAACTCAACAGGTAAACCATGGGTATCCCATCCGCCTTTTCTTTTTACTTGAAAACCTTGCATGGTTTTATAACGACATACCATGTCTTTTAAAGTTCTTGAAATGACATGGTGAATACCTGGCATGCCATTGGCACTTGGAGGACCTTCATAAAACACAAATGGTGTTTTACCTTCTCTTAATTGAACGGATTGTTCAAATGCTTGTTCTTTTTTCCAAGCTGCTAAAATTTCTGCCTCTATTGTTGGCAGATGTAAGCCATTAAATTCTGGATATTGATTACTCATAAAACGCTTGTCCTATCTGATTTTTAGGCCATGAAGGTACGAATAAGCGCTGAAAAAAGGAAACCAAATTATGCAGGATCCTCTGAAGGGAAAAACTTACTTTGAAAGACAAATAATGCAATGACCCCTGTACTAATGGCCATATCGGCGAAATTGAATACCGGACGGAAGAATTCAAAGGACTCGCCGCCCCAAATAGGCATCCAGCTTGGGAATTGTGCATTGGTGATGATTGGGAAATAGAACATATCTACCACTTTGCCATGTAAAAAACTGGCATAGCCACCACCTTCTGGTAAAAAATGCGCTACCATCGCAGTATATGGAATACTTGCATCAAACAATAGACCATAAAACATACTATCAATTAAATTGCCCAATGCCCCTGCATAAATTAAAGCAGCACAAATGATAAATCCATTATGGTATTGCTTTTTGATAAATCCTTTGATTAAAAAAGTACCCCAAATCACCGCAGCCAGTCTAAATAAGGTCAATGCGATTTTACCAAATCCACCACCAAATTTAAGGCCCCATGCCATCCCTTCATTTTCTACAAAATGTAATCTGAACCAAGACCCAATGATTTGATGTTCTTCACCTAAAAAATAATTCAACTTGATATAGAATTTCAACAACTGATCAATTACAATAATGGCAATGATGAGTGCTGCTACTTTTTTTCCGTTCATTTTTAATTGCATAATTAAATAGTATTGTCCTTAAAGTTCTTTGGAAGGTTCTTTTGACGATTTGAAAAGATAGAATACAATATGGATCCTGTAATTGAAAACACAATCACTAATAAAGATAATAGCACTTGGGTGTTTTTACTCATGACCATATTGATATAATGTTCTCCAAGCATTTTTACACCAATGAAAATCAATACAATCGCAATGCCTTGTTGAAGATGTTCAAATTGATTCACTGCGCCTCTTAATAAAAAGAACAAAGAGCGTAAACCTAGTATCGCAAATATATTAGATGTATAAATTACTAAGCTACTCATTGAAATTCCCATTACTGCTGGGATAGAATCTAAAGCAAATACTAAATCAATGGCAGCCAATAAAACCACCACCACGAAAAGGCTTGTATACATAGGTTTTCCGCCAATACGCATCATGAATTTGCCATCCCCATCTTCATTGGTGATAGGTAAAAACTTTTTTAAGAAAAGATAGATCTTAGATTTATGTGGATCAAAAGCTTCATCTTCTCCTGCATTAAACATCTTAAATCCCGTATACAATAAAAACACTCCAAATAAATATAAAATCCAAGCAAACTTGGCCACCAAGGCAACACCTACTGTGATGAAAATCACTCTAAACAAAATCGCAATTAAAATACCGATCAACAATACCCTTGAGAGGTGTTGCTCCTTTACTTTAAACGCATCAAAAATTAATATGAAAACAAAAATATTATCGATACTTAAGCTCCACTCCATTAAGTAACCGCTTAAATATTCAAAGGCTAATTTCTGTCCTTCCTCTATCCACATGAATACAAAGAAACCTAAAGCCAACATGACCCAAATAAAAGTTTGTTGAAGGGCTTGACGAATGGTGATCGTCGTATTTTTTTTACTCAGAAAGCCTAAGTCTAAAATTAATGCAGTCACTACAACCACGCCAAAAACTAGGTATACTATTTGATCTGTTGTCATGCTGTAAAGATAAGCTATGATTTAGATACAGCAAATCGAGATTGGCGATACGCATAAGCTGCCCAATAACCTAGTCCAAGCAAAAAGAGTGGACCAAGTAATAATACCAACTGTATCCAAAGTCTATTTTTGGCTACTTTTCCCGGATCCAGTCTTCTTAATACTAGATTCTTTTTTCTTGCTTCTAATAAACTAACTGGTTCGTTTAAATAGGCAATCATATTTTGAAAAAAAACAGGATTCGCAAATTGTACGCCCTCATAAGGTATCATCCCCATTGGGAGCGGCCCTTTTTGAGCATCCACAAAATTGGTAATTAAATCGGCATCGGATAATACAATTTGTTTTGATGCTTTATTGCCAGTATTCTCAAAAGCCTTGCCGGTGGCTAATTGAACTGAGTCCATTAAAGACTGAGTAAGCCTACCTGCAAAGGCAGACTTAAATTGACCTTCTAATAAAACTGCAATCGGAATATGTTGTTTTGTAAAACTTGCTAATTCACCTTCCTGCTGACCACTATTTAATTGAATCATCGTTGGGCTACTAATGATCCTGCTTGTAGAATCCGTAGTTAATAAAATGGTCTTGGTAATACCTGCAGCCCTTACGGTGTCAATACTTGCTGGGAAGGCTGTCAATACCCTATCCATATTTTGTACCATAGGATGCTCCGATCCAGCTTGTGCAAAAGGATAATATGGCCAAGGCACTCTTTGTATTGTTGGCGCACCTGCTGCATCTACACCAACCACCATTGGCAATTTTGCGCAATTCAAATCTTGCACTAAATTCGGATTCACCCTTACTCCATATTTAAACAACAACGCGTCTAAACCTAGTCCACGATCAAAGGCAAGGTAGGCGCCGTTTGTATTGCGTAAACTGTCATACTCCGCATACAATGGGTCCAATGCCCAAATCACATTGCCACCAGCAAGTACAAATTGGTCAATTTTTAATTGGTCTAATTCTGAAAAACGCTGAGTTGGTTTTACAATTAATAATGTATTGATTTTACTTGCATTTGGGAATCCTTTCTTTAAATCAAATACACCAAGATTATATTGATTTTTAATGGACTGTCCTAAATCGTTTACTGTATAATCCAATGGCTGACCATTGCCCACTAGATAAGCAATGTTCGGGCGTTCAGTCCTATTCATTAAATAAATGGCCTGCACAACTTTATATTCCAAGAGTGCCTCTGCAGCATTAAAGCTGGCTTCAATATCTATTTCTGGTAATTCCTTTACAATATTATATGGCTTAAAAAATTGTTTGCTGCTTCTTAAGTCAATCGCGATTGGTTTTTGCCCCTCCACTTCAATCAATAACCCTGGCACCAATAATTGATCTAATTTTTTATCAGTAATCGTTTCCGTATTTTGAAAACGATCAATAGGCAACCCTTGCTTTTGAAGACTATCATAAAATAGCATCAAAGCACTGTCTTTAAATAGTTCGCCCGGAACAGTCTGTTCCCAACTTACCCATGCAGGATTCAGTTGTTCTAATTGATCAAGCAACTGAATAGTGGCGAGTTCTAGTTTTTTATAATGTGCTGGCAATTCGCCTCCAAGATAAAGATGGATTTTTACCGGCTTTTGTACCGCTTGAACCAATATAGTAGATTGATCACTGATGGTATAGCGCTGGTCTTTCGTAAGATCTAATTGCAATGGATACAATTGACTTAGGTAAATTAATACAAGCATGACGAATAAAACCCAGCTATACTTGAACTTACCTGACAATTGTTCGATTGCGCCAAGACCAAATAATAGTATAATAATTTTAAAATACAGGATATCAGCTAAACCAATCGCGCCCTTGTTTAAATTTTGATAATGAGCAGCAAGGCCTAATTGACGAATATAAAAATCATATCCATTTTTAAAAAATTGCAAGTCGGCAATCCAATCAAATCCTTTGTATAAAAAAATACAAATGATGACGGAACCCAATAAAGCAATCATAGTATGCTTTGTAGCCGTACTCATAAAAACACCAACTGCCACATATACTGCAGCCAAGGCAATTAATCCAATATAAGCACCGATGGTTGCACCCCAATCTATCCCGCCTATTGCACTTAAATAATTGAGAACGATCGCATAAAAAAATGTAGGAAGGATTGCTAGTATAGTAATTGAAACAACACCTACATATTTTCCAATCAAAATAGACCTGTTTGAAATTGGAAGGCTTTTTAAAATTTCGTAAGTGCCTTGCTTGTATTCTTCGGAGAAACTCCGCATGGTAATGGCAGGGATCAAAAGGATTAAAATCCATGGCGCAAAATCAAAATACACTTGCAAGCTGGTGTAACCAAAATCTAATACGTTGAAATTGGGGAGGACAAATAACAATAGTCCATTTACCAGTAAATAGAAACTGATGATCAAATAGCCTGAAAGGCTTCCGAAATAATGTGCCCACTCTTTTTTACATATTGCCCACATGGCCCAAAGCTACATAAAAAATGCCCCTGTTTTACAGGGGCATTTTAGATAAATCGTTAAATTTTATAATCGTTTCGAGTACAAAAAAGTTATACTGCAAAACTCTCTCCGCAGCCACAACTTCTGCTTGCATTGGGATTGTTGAAATAAAAACCTTTTCCGTTCAATCCATCAGAAAACTCAAGTTCAGTATTGACTAAATATAAAAAACTCTTTAGGTCTGTTACAATTTTCACGCCGTTGTCTTCAAAGACTTGATCCATCGGCTTGATTTCATTGTCAAAGTCTAGTTTGTAGCTCAATCCAGAACAGCCTCCGCCCACTACACCTACTCTTAAAAAATAGTTAGGGTCGTCTGAGACACCAGCATCCAGCATAAGTTGTTTTACTTTTGCTTTTGCCTTTTCACTCACGTAAATTGTATTTTCTAAAACTTCGCTCATGTAATGAATTAGTGAATGCGCTCTTCGAATACCAATTGTTCTAAACCATTCTTTGAACGGTAATCATTGATTGCAGCTTTGATAGCATCTTCTGCCAAAACTGAACAGTGAATTTTAACTGGAGGCAAGTTTAACTCTTCCACTAAATCCATGTTGTCGATTTTAACTGCTTCATCCACTGACTTGCCCTTTAACCACTCTGTAGCTAAAGAAGAAGAAGCGATTGCAGAACCACAACCAAATGTTTTGAATTTTGCATCTGTGATAATGCCAGTCGCATCGTCTACTTGAATTTGCAAACGCATAACGTCACCACATTCTGGTGCGCCTACTAAACCAGTTCCAACTGTTTTTGATGCTTTATCTAATGTACCTACATTTTTAGGATTAGAATAATGATCGATTACTTTATCTGAGTATGCCATGATTGTTTATTTTATTTGTAATTATTAGTGATGTGCCCATTGAATTGAATCAATATCGATACCTTCTTTGAACATTTCCCATAAAGGACTCATTTCTCTTAATTTCAATACAGTATCTGTTACTGCTTTGATTGTAAAATCGATTTGTTCTTCTGTTGTATATCTTCCTAAACCAAAACGTAATGAGCTATGTGCTAAATCATCTCCTAAGCCTAAAGCCTTCAATACATAGCTAGGCTCTAAAGAAGCAGATGTACAAGCAGAACCAGAAGACAATGCGATGTCTTGATTAAAGCCCATCATCAAACCTTCACCTTCTACATATTTGAAAGAAATATTACTTACATGTGGCAAACGATGTGCTGGATTACCATTCACATAAGACTCGTCGATTTGCTTTAATGCATTTTCTAACTTGTCTCTTAATTTTGAAATTCTTTCAGTATCAGAAGCCATTTCTAATCTTGCTAATTCACAAGCTTTACCAAAGCCAACAATACCAGGCACATTCAAAGTACCACTTCGCATTCCTCTTTCGTGTCCACCACCGTCTAATTGAGCTGTTACTTTTACTCTTGGATTTTTACGACGAACATACAATGCACCAACGCCTTTTGGACCGTACATTTTATGCGCTGTAAATGCCATCAAGTCAATGCCATCTGCATTCACGTCTACTGGTATTTTACCTACAGCTTGCACTGCATCTGTAAAGAACAAAGCACCGTGCTTTTTAGCAATGGCACTGATTTCTTTCACAGGTTGTATTACACCAATTTCATTGTTTGCATACATGATCGCCACTAAAATAGTGGTTGGTCTCATTGCAGCTTCTAATTCATTTAAGTCTATTAATCCGTCAGGTTGTACTTCTAAATAAGTCACTTCTGCACCTAATTTTTCTAAGTGCTTACAGGTATCTAAAACCGCTTTGTGTTCTGTAGTACAAGTAATGATGTGGTTGCCTTTGCTTGCGTACATTTCGTACACCCCTTTAATGCCTAAATTGTCTCCTTCTGTTGCGCCTGAAGTAAAAATGATTTCCTTTGGGTCTGCACCAATTAGTTGCGCAATTTGCTCACGTGCATAATCTACTGCTTCCTCTGCATGCCATCCGAAAGAATGGTTTCTACTTGCCGCATTTCCAAAATTTTCAGTGAAATAAGGAATCATCGTCTCCAAAACCCTAGGATCCATTGGAGTAGTTGCATTATGGTCAAGATAAATTGGTAATTTTAACATAGTTCTATTTTATATTTGTCTAAGAGCACAAAGTTAAAGATAGAACACCAATATGTAGGATTTCGTTAGCTTTAGGTGGCTTTTTTTTCCCAATTCGTAAAACAATCAAAAATGGATTATAAGGTAGACCATATTGGCATTGCGGTGAATAACTTAAAAACAAGTATTCCTTTGTATGAGCGCCTTTTAGGGGAGCCATGTTATAAAACCGAACAAGTAGCGAGCGAGGCAGTGGATACCGCATTTTTTCTACAAAATGGGGCAAAAATTGAATTAGTTGCAAGCACGGATCCAGATGGGGTCATTGCCAAGTTTATTGGTAAAAAAGGGGAAGGACTACACCATGTCGCTTTCGAAGTACCCGATATCCTTACCGAAATGGAAAGATTGAAAAAAGATGGTTTCACCATGCTCAATGAAGCGCCAAAATTGGGTGCTGATAATAAATGGGTTTGCTTTGTGCATCCAAAAGATGCAGGCGGGGTCTTAATAGAATTATGCCAAACAATAAAATAAGGCGGACTAGGTGATTTGTAAAATCTCGATCGCTTTTTGGGCTGCAATTTGACTGGCGTCTTTTTTGGTAAATCCTTTCTGTGAAGTAACAACTTCGCCGTCTATGACAATATTAATTGTAAATAGTCTTCTTCTTCCTTCTAATTGTTCGTCTGCTAAAACAAAGTCAATTTGTTTGCCTTGCTTCAATGCCCAGCCGATTATTTTATTTTTAATATTGATATCTATTTGCTCTAATTCATCCATGAACAAATAAGGTTGAATCATTTTTTCGATGATCCATTTTTTTGTAAAATCATACTGCTTATCGAGGTAAATAGCGCCCACTAAGGCTTCTAGCGTATTACCAAAAATTTGACTGCTCTTTAATCCGCCATCTAATTTATTAAAACGAGTCATTTTTTTCAACCCCATTTGAACCGCAATATGATTCAACTGTTGTCTGTTGACCATCTTACTTCGCATCTCGGTTAAAAAACCTTCACCCTTGTAGGGATACTTTTTAAAAAGGTATTCGGCTACCACAGAACTGATAATGGCATCGCCTAAAAATTCCATCCTTTCATTGTTCTCTGAAGGATTTTCTTTTAAAGATCGATGGTTGAAGGCGGTATGAAATAGCACCATTTTGGTACTACGATATCCAATAAGCATGTCCACACTTTTTTCAAATTCAGATTTTCTGAATGAAAAAAATAGTTGGTATAAGCGCTTCATGTAAGGCTTTGTTAAGCTTTGTATTTCTTCACAATCACACAAGCGTTGTGTCCACCAAAACCAAAAGTGTTACTCAAAGCGGCATTGACCACACGCTTTTCGGCTTTGTTAAATGTGAAATTCAAACGTGGATCTAAATCTGGATCATCTGTGAAATGATTGATGGTTGGTGGAACGATATCGTGTATCACTGATTGAATACAAGCAATCGCTTCAATCACACCTGCCGCACCCAAACAGTGACCTGTCATGGACTTGGTAGCACTAATATTTAAATTATACGCATGCTCCCCAAACACATCTGTGATGGCTTTTGCTTCTGCAATGTCGCCCAAAGGAGTAGATGTGCCATGCGTATTAATATAGTCAATTTCGTTGGCCTGCATGCCCGCATCTCTCAACGCTGCATTCATGACGTTTTTTGCGCCCAATCCTTCTGGATGTGGTGCAGTTAAATGGTAAGCATCCGCGGTGGCGCCACCTCCTACTACTTCACAATATATTTTTGCACCACGACGAATCGCATGCTCTAATTCTTCTAATACTAAAACTCCACTTGCTTCACCCATGACAAATCCATCACGGTCTTTATCATAAGGACGGCTTGCAGTTTTTGGATCATCGTTGCGCTCACTCATCGCTTTCATTGCATTGAATCCACCCATACCTGCAATGCCTATCACTGCCTCAGCTCCGCCCGTGATAATAATGTCTGCCTTGCCTAATTTTAAATTATCCATCGCCGAAATAATGGCATTTGTACTAGATGCACAAGCACTTACGACTGCATAGTTAGGACCTCTAAATCCATGTCTCATAGAGATTTGTCCTGCAGCAATATCTAAAATCATTTTTGGAATAAAGAAAGGATTGAACCTTGGTGTGCCATCACCATTTACAAAATTGGTTACTTCTTCCGTAAAAGTAGTCAACCCACCAATGCCACTTGCGAATATCACACCCACCCTATCGTGGTCTACATTTTCCTTTGTAATGCCGGCATCTAAAACCGCTTGATCACTTGCTACCAAAGCAATCTGTGCAAAACGATCTAGTTTTCTGGCTTCCTTACGATCCATAAACTCAGTAGGATCAAAGCCTTTAATTTCACATGCAAATCTTGTCTTAAACTTAGACGCATCAAATTGCGTAATCATGTCAGCACCAGAAACTCCATTAATTAAATTGTTCCAATAAGTTTCTACATTATTCCCGATGGGTGTTAGTGCACCTATTCCTGTAACAACAATACGTCTAGCTTGCATGTGAGATGTTTTTAAAATAAAAATCCGCCTT
>JACCEA011447655.1_pt1 | contig 12550 bp, 13 predicted proteins | sample 7449851 | NCBI WGS metagenome assembly JACCEA01 (sample SAMN15323453, study PRJNA562643) | freshwater metagenome | isolation source: river surface water | place: USA:Blue River Watershed | collected 2017-08-18 | reverse complement strand
TAGTCGTAAATCCGCTAACGGTAAAGTACAAGCAGTTGTTCCTAATACAATTACCTACAGCGGCGGCCTAGGTAAAGATAAAATACATCCTACACAAAAGCCCACAGAGATTCTCGAATACTTTATAGAGCTGTGTTCTAACCCCGGAGATATGGTCTTAGATACGTTTGCAGGCAGCGGAAGTACTGGTAAAGCTGCTGAAGCTACGGGTCGTAAGTGTATTCTTATTGAGAGAGATAAGAAAATGTTTGATAAAATGAGCGCAAGGTTCGTAGATCAAACAAATCCCGCTCTATTGCATCCCACCCTTTTTACAGAAGAATAATATAGTCATATAAATTTAACTCGATTCGCTCGTAAATACTATACCGGATACCGGGAGCGAATCAATGTTAAAAAGAGTACTAGCAATTTTACTAGTCTCTGCTGGAAGTATAGCTCAAGCAGAGCTAGTTCATCAATTTCAAAGTCCAGCCTTTATACCAGGCAATGGATACAGTCAGCACGTTCTAAGCATACACCAAATTGAAAGCGGTCACGAAAAAGATCGTGAAGCAAAGAAACAGGCTGAAATAGCTGCCGCAGAGTCAGCTAAAAAGAACACCAATCTTTACAAGTTTATGACAAACGTAGAAGCACGTATCTACGCACAACTGTCTAAACAACTAGCAGACAATATGTTTGCAGAAGGCTCGGGAACTAGTGGCAGTATGGATTTCCAAGGAACTAACATTACTTGGGTCAAAACTGGCACAGATGTTACCCTTACAATCATTGAGCCAAGCGGTAGTCGTACTGAGATTACTGTACCTATAGCGAGCTTTGCATTCTAATGAAGAAGTTATTAATATCATTAGTTACTGCAACACTGCTCACAGGCTGTGCTAGCGTCCATATGGAATTGGCCAAAGAAGAGCCAGTAGCACTACAGCCAAAAAAGAATTTATTAGATACATTACCAGAATTAGATGGACCTCCTATGACTGTTGCAGTCTATGGGTTTACTGATAAAACTGGGCAGATGAAACCTAGCGACAAGTTAGCTGTGTTCTCGAAAGCAGTAACACAGGGTTCTGAAGTATTTTTGATTAAATCACTTCAGGACTCAAAGAATTGGTTTAGGGTGGTGGAACGTGTTGGTCTTGATAATCTTGTAAAAGAACGCCAATTGATTCGCAACCAACGGGAAGTTTATGAGGGCAAAGACGCGAAGCCCCTTAAGCCAATGACTGTGGCAGGAATAATGATCGAAGGCGGAATTATTGGCTACGATTCAAACATACGTTCCGGTGGTAATGGTGCTCGATTCCTAGGCATAGGAGGAAGTCAGCAATATCGTGTAGATGAAATCGTAATCAGTATGCGTCTGGTCAGTGTTAATAGCGGAGAAGTTTTACTCAATACCGCAGTTAGCAAAACAATCTACAGTACACAACACAACGTAGGCGTTCTACGTTTTGTTGATGCCGGTACAAAAGCATTAGAATTAGAAAACGGTTCAGCATTAAATGAGCCAACAACTTATGCTGTTCGTGTAGCTATCGAACAGGCTGTCTATGAAATGATTCAAGAAGGACAGCGTCGAGGTCTGTGGAGATTTAAAAAACAGGTAGCAGAATTATCGCCTAGAGTAGAACCTGTTAAACAACCGGAGGTAGTAAAAAATGAGTTGGTTCAAGAGAACACCACACCAAAAACAACCGCCGAAACCACAACCGCAACATCAAAGCCCGATGACAGAAAAGTTGATGGAAGAGGCAAAGATGATACACCAGTACCTAAGAAACAAACACAAGGACAAATCTTAGATTGGAGCAATGTTAGAAAAGGCCAAGATACAACTTCTGAGAAAATTATTAATCTTCGACCAGGCACACTAGTTGAAATTATTAAACAAGATAAAGGGTTTTATTTTGTTAAGTTTGAAAACAAAGAAGGATGGTTAGCAAGTAAATTTATTAAGGTACAATAATACAATAACAGTACCAAGGAGCGAAAGATGTATAGATCAGATATTAAATTAATGGCATTTGTTGCAAGTGCTATGTTCTGGGGTTCTGGAGCATTGGCCAACGATGTCTATATGGAACAGGTTGGGGACAACACCTCTGTAACTGTAAACCAGACCGGTGCTGGCAACAGTGTTGAAGGTGTGGACCTTAACAGTCCAGCATTCATCGGCGGCGATGGCAACATTGTTAGTATTACACAAATTGGTGTTAGTAACGTTTTAAAACTAAGCGTTGGAACTAGCAATATCGGTGGTGCAGGTTCTGGTGTAACAGTAACCGCAACGGCAGACGGTAGTTCAAACACTCAAACTATCAATTGTAGTAACTCTATAGCTGCTAACTGTGCAGCCACAACTATTACCTCTAATATCAGCGGTGACAGCAACACAGTTACACAAAATATTACTGGTAACGGGTTGAGCAGTATTATTAACGTTACAGGAAATGGTAACACAGTAGGTCATACTACAAGTGGCGCTGGAGCTCATACCGGCAACATTACTGTAGACGGAGGCTCTAACAACGTAGCGTTAGTACAGAGCGGAGGCTTGGCTAAGAGTGCGACAATTACACATACTGGCAGCAATAATACTATTAACGTCACTCAGTCCGATTAACAGTTGGGCCGTGGGCAAAGTAACTGAACAAACAGGCCCAACTGAAATCATACGTGACAAGAAGAGTATTGAGTCTAGACTAAACACAGAAGTCAAAATGAATGACGCTGTTAGTACGGCTAGGGCTAAAGCACAACTTACTTTTGACGATAAGACCACAGTTAAACTTACAGAACACAGCAAGATTATCATAGACGATTTTGTCTATGACCCAAAGAAAGGCGCAGGCAAGCTAGGTGTTAAGATGGCGCTGGGAACAGCTCGTTACGCTAGTGGGCAGATTGCTAAGAATAATCCCCAGCAGGTAGCGATTAAAACACCAACAGCTAGTATTGCAGTTCGTGGCACAGACTTTTCAATGACTGTAGACGAATTAGGGCGCAGCCTAGTGATGCTATTACCTAGTTGCGACGAAAAAGGATGTGTCACAGGAGCCATTGAAGTTAGTACTCTAGCAGGAGTAGTCCTATTAGATGTTCCGTATCAGGCTACTCTAGTAAACAGTGCCTATGCTCCTCCTAGCGATCCGGCAGTAGTTAGACTCGATCAAGCCAATATCAACAATATGCTAATCATTAGTCGCCCACCAGAAGTTAAGGATGACAGCAAGGCCGGTATAAGAAAAGATATTTCAGAATTAGACTTTAATGAGTTAGACGTTGACCTATTAAAGTTTACAGATTTAGAAAACAGTGACTTGGACAAACAAACAGCGTTAGATCGAAACGACCTAAATGCTGAGTTATTAGACTTCTATTCTCAAAACGAATTAGACCGTCAAAACTCTGCTATGTTAGGAAATGATTTGGACAATCCAATACTACCAAATTATTCTGCAAACAAGGCAATGGGCTTGCTGTATTATTTTAATGAAGATCAATCAAAGGTTACTTTATACAGAGCAACCAGTCATAATGCTACAGTAACTTTTAGTACTGATCGAAATGCTACATTAAATCTTAACCAAGGAGGCCAGCAAATTATACAAAATATAAACAAAGGCTCTACATCTACTGTGACTATAAGTCAACAATAAACAACAACTTTAATCTAGAGCAAGAAACCTTTAAATAGTTTTATAAAAATATAACCGGGAGCGAAATCGGTATGAAATTTAAGAAAAAAATCCTAGCCACCCTTGTGGCTACGGCGTTAGGTGCCTCTGTGGCACAAGCAGCAGTAACTGATGGCGCATTCAGCGTTAATCAGATATTTGATGTACAGTATTACTGGAGCGGAACAACACTTAACGCTTCAAACTTTATTGCACCATATGACAGTAACTTTAATACAGTTACAGTTACAAGTGGTCAATATTTTAAGTTTATCGACAATGGTAACGGATCTTATGGTTTAGGGTTGTACAATGCCGATAACACACTAGCAAGAACCATTCACTCAACAGGTACTATTACTGCTCTAGGTGGCGGTGCTATCTTCTACATTGGTAGTGGATTCTTTGGCAACGTTATTTCTACAGCAGAAGGCTACAGTTATGGCGACAGTGCTAGTTTTACAAATATGGACACTAGCGTTTCGTCTAGTGATTTAACAACATATACTTGGGCTAGTACAACACCGTTGGCCGACGGACAAACTGCCGGGTCGTCAACTCCACCAGCACCGAGCGGTCCAGTTTATGTAGCAGTTACACAACCAACAGTTGTTTCAGTAACACCTACAAGCACAAACAGCCCGTACGGCGAAACAGCAGAGTATGCTATTGACGGCGACCCAACAACCAAATACTTAAACTTTGATCGTGCTAATGCTGGCTTTACAATTAAACTACAGTCAGCACAAGTTCTACAAGGTATTAAGTTTACTACTGCTAACGACTTTGAAGCACGTGATCCAAGCAAATATAGTTTATTTGGATCTAATGACGGTGTGAACTGGACAACTATTGTCGATGCCGAAAGCATTACACTAAGCAGTTCACGTTATACACAGTCTAGTATGTACACAATTAATAACACTAATCCGTACTTCTATTACTTCATCACATTCCCAGACATCAAGGCAAGTGCTCAATACAGCGATATCGTTGCCTGCGGATTAGCCTGTGACAGCGTACAAATCGGTGACGTAGAGTTTATCTATGATTCAACATTTGTGTTTACAGCACCAACAGATACAGGTACAGGTGTTATTGCTAACCCAGGCACAGCAGGTTCGGTATCTAGTTTACCAACACCGGTAGTTGGTCCACAACCTGTAGTAAACGGTTCTAGTAGCACAGGTACTAACGCAAGTGGTACAACAGTAACAACAGTTGACAACGCTGGTACATATACTAACGACGGAACAACAGGCGCAGTTACTAACAGCGGTACATTCACAAACAATGGAACAACTGATGCTGTGACTAACACAGGCACATTTACCAACAACGGTACAACTGCCGGTGTAACTAACCAAGAAGGTGCTACATTTACAAACAATGGTACAACTGGTGATGTAACCAACCGTGGTACATTTACTAACAATGCCACAGGTACTACAGGTAATGTAGTTAACGCCGGAACATTCAGCAACTACGGTGACACAGGTACTTTAAACAATATGGGTGTGTTTACCAACCAAGCAGGTGGTACAGTTACTGAAATGATTTACAACAATCACGTTGTTCGTAACTACGGTAGTATCGGTAGTATCACATACCAAGGCGGTTCATTTACTAACTATGCAGGTGGTACAGTTGGAAGTATCAACACAACACAAGCACACGGTAACTGGAGCAACCAAGGTACTGTAACAGGCACAGTTACAACTAACGGTAACTTTACTAACCAAGCAACTGGTGTTGTACAAGGTTTATATACTAATAGTGGTACACTACGCAACTACGGCACATTAGGTAATGTAGTTAACACAGGTACATTGACAACCTATGCAGGTAGTACAACTGGTGCTGTAACAACATCTGGTACATTTACTAACGGTGGTACCGCAGGTTCTGTAACATTAACAGGTGGATCATTTGCCAACACAGGTACAGTAGCAAGTGTTGATAACACTACAGGTATGTCTTTAACTAACAATGGAACTATTACCGGTACATTAGCAAACACTGGAACTGTAGCAAGTCTAACCAACAACGGTACTATTGGCAATGTTACTGGTACGGTTACTAACGTAACCAACACAGGTACAATGTCCAACGGCGGAACCGTTGACACAGCAACTAATAGTGGTTTCTTTACTAATGCTCTAAATGCAGTAGCAAGTTTCTTTACTAACAGTGGTACAGCAGTTAACAACGGTACAGTCGGTGATGTTACTAACACAGGTACATTTACCAACAACGGTACTGCTACTTCAGTAACTAACAGCGGCACATTTAATCACAACGGCGGTACACTAGGCAGTTATACACAGACTGCTGGTACAACTGTAATGTCGTTGAATCAACCAATCCTAGTAACAGGTGCGGCTAACCTAGCAGGTGGATTAACTGTAACTGATGTTCCAGCAGCCTACGGCAAGTACACTGTACTTTCAGCAGGTAGTGTTAATGGAACTTATGATCCAATGGCTGACGCAAGCACATACTTAAATTATTCTTTAACAGATGTTAAGTTATATGTAACTCCAGATACACAAGCTACACAGGCTAGTATTGATGCTACTGCTAAGAACTTGTCAAATGCAATCAACTTACAGTCTAACACAGTAACTAACGCATTAGGCAACGACTGTGCGGTGTTTGGTGATGCAGGTGCTTGCGTGAATGTTACTGCTGGTATGAGCAAGTCAGCAGGCGGTGACCTAATCAATGGCGGACTAACAGTTGCTAAGAAGGTAAACGATAATTGGAGAGTTGGTGTAACAACTAACGCACCATTTAGTAATCCTACAATTGGCAACATTAGTCAGACTAGTGATCCAGCAGTTGGCGTGTTTGCTACTTGGACTAAGGAGCAGTTAAGCATCCAAGGTAGTGCAGCATTTAATCAAGGTTCATTCACTGTTAACCGTAACGGTCCAGAGAACGGAACTGGTAAAATGTCTGTGGACAACAAGGCATATCAGTTAAGAGCTAGTTATGCTATTCCAGTAAATGAAACAACAACTGTTACTCCTTATGCTGGTATTCGTTATGTAGAATCTAACTACAGCGGATACACAGAACAAGGTCCGGTATTTCCTTTAACTGTAAACGGCACAACTCGTAACCAGACTAGTGCCATTGCTGGTGTAAGTCTAGCAAAACAATTAACTGAAAAACTAACAGGTAATGTTAGCGTAGGCGTTACACAGAACTTGTCAGGTCAGTCTGCAACATTCACAGGTACAAGTGAAGTTGGCGGCTTACAGACATTCAGTGGTAACTTACCAAGCAACGGCGATACTAACCCAAGCGTTGGTGCTGGACTAAACTACAGCATTGACAAAACAACTAAAGTTGGTGTAAACGTTGGTTGGCAAGCAAAAGGTTCTAATGCAGACATTAGTTCAGTTGGCATCAGTCTAACAAAAGGTTTCTAATAATGAAATCTCAAAAAAGCCCCGCAAGGGGCTTTTTTTATGGTAGGTAAATAACACTATGAATGACAACGACTTTAAGAAACTTCTTTATAAGCAATTAGAAGAAGATAAAAAGAATCAAGGTATATTAACTAATCAGTTATACAAAAAACCAAACAAGATTAAAAATGAAAAACCTAACAAGAAAACTCCTCGTTAGTCCTTGGACAGCATTGCTAACATTGGCACTTATTTTAAGTATAAGAATTGCCGATCCTGTCTTTGTAGAAAGTATAAGATTACGCTATTTTGACACACTGATTACAAACAAAGCACCTACAGAAAACAACGTCTATACAGTAAACATAGACGAAGCGGCTTTGGACAAACACGGGCAATGGCCATTTGATCGTAGGGTCTACGCAGACTTAATTGAGAATTTATATAAGCGTGGCGCAGGCTTAGTTGTATTCAACGTCTTAATGACAGAAAAAGATCGTATGGGAGGCGACGGCTCACTGGCTGCAACACTAAACGAATTTCCGGTTATACTTCCAAATATTGTACACGAATCAAGTAGAAACAAACCACGTCAGCCTAGCACAGCAACCATAGGTAATGAACACGCAGGTTACATTGTACAAGGTGGTGGCTTAATTGCTAACCAAACATTACTAGAACAACGTGCCGCAGGCACAGGTTTTGTTAATACATTTACAGAAGTAGACGGTGTTGTTCGTCGTATGCCTTTAGTTATTGCCATCGATGGTGTTGTCTATCCTAACCTAGCAATGGAAGCACTACGTGGTGCGGCAGGTGATTCAACTACACAGATTAAACTGTTTGAAGGTGGTGTAGAGAAAATGCGTATTCCGGCATTTGGTCCTATTAGTACAGACGCAATGGGCCGTGTATGGATTGACTGGAGTCAGAAATCTAAAGAAGTTTCAATGACAGATCTTCCTAAAGACTTTGAAGGTGCTGTTGTTATTGTAGGCGTTGCTGCCGCAGGTTTAGGCAATCCTGTGCCAACTGCTATAGGTAGCGTTTGGCCGCAAGCAGTACAGGCCGCAGTTTTAGGTACAATGTTTAACAATGTTGTAATTGAGCGTCCTGATTATGCGGATGGTGTAGAAATACTTGCTATTGCTCTAGCAGGTATATTGCTATTATTTTTAACGAGGTATGTGTATGTTGGGTTGGCTACAACGTTGGTATTGGTATTTGGGGTGGTCGGTGCTAGTTATTATCTGTTCAATAATTTTCTATGGTTATTTGACGCTACTGCCCCTGGATTTGGCTTACTCTTGGTCGCTTTGCACGCCTATGGTGTCAAGTTTGTAAGTGAGTTCTTACAAAAGCAAGCCATAAAGAAACAGTTTGCTGGCTACTGCTCTAAAGAAGTAGTAGAGATGCTACAAAAAGATCCTGACTTAATCAAGCGTGGTGTACGTAAAGACGTTAGCGTAATGTTTAGCGACTTACGTGGCTTTACTCCTATCGGAGAGCACTATGGCGATGATGTAGGCGGACTAGCCAAGTATATGAATGGTTATATGGATTCTATATCAAAGCCTATTATGGACAACAAAGGTATGGTTATTAAGTATGTAGGTGATGCGTCAATGCACATACACGGTGCTCCTATTGAAGATCCCAATCACGCTCGTACAATCGTTAAGGTTGGACTTGAAATGTTAGACGCTGTTGATCGTTATACAGCAGAGATGGAAGCACAAGGCTTACCACCAGCCGCAATGGGTTGGGGTTGTAACACAGGCGTAGGCTTTATTGGTGAGATGGGGAGTACTGACAGACACAGCTACGACATCTTAGGCGATATGGTTAGTACAGCCGCACGTTTAGAAGCACGTTGTAAAGCATACGGTGTGTTGTGTATCATCGGTGCAGAAACATACAACAGAACTAAAGACGACTTCTTCTACTTGTGTATTGACAACCTACAACCCAAGGGCAAGTCAGTTGCTGATTTAATCTATACGGCACTACGACCCAACGGTGCTGACTGGTCAAAGGACCTTATTAAATATAATGAAATGCAGGCACTATACAAGGCTAAGAAGTTTGACGAAGCCGCAGAAATGTGCAAGAAACTAAAAGGCACATTTGGCGGACAAATGGACAAGTATTACAAGATTTGGATTGAACGTTGTGACTTTATGAAGCAACAAGACTTACCGGAGAATTGGAATGGTGAATTTGTGGCACACGAGAAGTAATCCATATGTACTGGCAAATGATTTAATGGATCTATATATGTGGTTCTGGCTACAAGGGTGGTTTATGCCACACTATGTAATAGGTAAACAAGACCAATGGAAAGATTGGGTAGGTTCCAGCACCAATGGCTGGAAAAACTTTAGTATTTGTAGAGTTTAACCTTCACCAGATGCAGCGGATTTCTTGTCGGCATCGTCGAGCTTGGTAGCCTTATCAAACTTTTCATTAGCTTCTTGCTCAACTTTCATTTGTTCCATTACACGCTCGGATTCGATAATCTTACCACGTAGGTGTAAAACTGTATTGACCTTTTGATTTAAACGAATTAGGTCGTTGTCTAACATACGAATACGATCGATAAGAGCAATTAGAACTGTATTGGCTTCGGAGATAACAGGTTTAACTTCTTTAGTTGACCATTCCCAAACGTATTTGATGATATAGCCCATACCAACAGCCATAACAATCGGAAAACCGTACTTGTTTACTAATTCAGCTATTTCACCCATTTTTGTTTTCTCCAAAGTTTACTTTATATCCTTTAGTAAATGCTACCAAAGGATCTACTTTCCTTAGCATTGCTTGTCCGTTTTCATTTGTAATCACAAAATGATCTCCGGCTTTCCACCCGAGTTTATCGATGTTTAATTCTTCGTCGAATTTTATACCCCAACTATATAAATCCCAAGTGTAATCTAAATGTAACATTTTTTAATCTCTTCTCGCGTCATTTTTTCCGTCCGCTCTGGCAATTCTATCAACGTCCGGACGTAGGCCTAGGGCATTTGACACAATAGTATCAATTCTAACAACATCGTGATTCATAGTTTTTACACGATTATCAAGGGCAACAATAATGCCTGCCATTCCCTTGATACTGCCTAAAACTCCCCCTAGTAACAGTTTAATAGTTAAGTACACAAAATACCCGCCTGCAAATGCTACTGCTATTGGGAAGCCCAAATCGCCTATAATTTTGAAAATTTCGTTCATAGTTCGCTCCTATTGTCTGTGTATTTATTCAGGTTGACAAGTTGGACGGGCGGCTATATAATATACAAACATAAAGAGACTTCGAGATGCTAAAAGACATTTTTCCAGTTCAAATTTACGAAACAGAGTTTCCAAATTATGATACAATTAAAGATCAACTAATTGCACATATTAAGGATCTGTTTAATCAAAATTTAGAGCTGTATGGAAATCATCGACTGTTTAATCAGTCCTATAGTTTAGAAGGCACTGAGGAAGGAATGTATCGTGATTTACACCTACGCCTTCCTTACCCAGAACTAATGGACTTTATTCAGTTTCACGTTAAAGAATATTGGAAAGGATTAGGATACACAAAACTTCACGAACCTAGTATTGTTCATATGTGGAGCAACCTAACACCCAAAGGCGGCAATATTATTCATCATAATCATAGCCCTTTTGAAATTGCAGGTTCGTTCTATGTTGATGCAGATCCTAGTCGTGGCTGTTTAGCATTAGTTGATCCGTTGGAAAATATTCGTGGCAGATTGCCCTACTACGAAAACAACGAATCAAAACAAGGAAGATATTTCTTTGATCATTTGGTAGAACCCAAGCCCGGTAAACTTGTTTTGTTTCCAGGATGGCTATATCATAAGACTCAAAAGAATCCTGTAGACGAGCCTAGAATTGTTCTAGGACTAAACGCTGGTTTAATGTATTTTGATGTAAAATTATGAGAATCCAAATCGTATCAGACCTACACCTAGAGTTTTCAGACATCAACATTCAGAACATTGAAAATGCTGATGTGCTGGTTCTGAGTGGTGACATTATGGTTGCTAGTAAAGTGCTGAAAGAAAATAGCGAATACGGTATTCGTTTCCGTGATTTCTTGAAGCGTGTGAGCTTCCAGTTCCCTCACGTTATCTACGTTATGGGTAATCACGAATTCTACAGCGATGGTCGCTTCTTCGATAGCATCGAGGATCTAAGAACTGCTTGTGCTGTTCATAATAACATTTACCTGTTGGAACGTGATACAAAGATCATTGACGATGTTGTTTTTGTAGGCGGTACGTTGTGGACTGATATGAATAAGTTTGATCCGCTGACGCTTCACGCTGTTCGTGATATGATGATGGACTATCGTGCCATCCATAATGACAAAGCAGGATTCCGCAGACTCAAACCTGCGGATACTGTAGAACGTCATCGTGCCACATTAGACTACATCAAGTTTGTTGCCGACGAACACAAGGATAAAAAGGTTGTTGTATGTACACATCACAGCCCTTCATTCCAAAGCGTTGCTGACGAATACAAGAGTGAGTATTTAATGAACGGTGCGTATCATAGCAGTCTAGAAGAACACATTCTAGATCGTCCGCAGATCAAACTGTGGACACACGGTCATACACATCATCCATTTGATTATATGATCGGTGAATGTCGTATTGTTTGTAACCCACGCGGCTACGAACAAGATTTTGGTTATAGTGAGGACACAGGCTGGGACTGTGAGAAAGTAGTTGAGGTATGAAGCTTACCAAATACAATCGTAACAGATTGTTGAATACATTTAAAGAATGGCGGGTTGATCGCGACTTTGCCGAACCGATGTATAACTACCTAGTTCACGGTTACAATCCTGGCAGTTGCTTTACTGCGGTATTGGCCAATGACTTCGCTGGAGCGATCCAACGGAGTCATCCGGCTAACACTATTACAGCATTCAAGGCACTGACAGGTTGGATGCAAAACTATGTCCCACATTGTGCTAAAGGCAGCTACTCTAACGTAGACGGTTGGTGCTATATGGACGCTGACAAGCGTAGAAAGATTCTAGAAGACCTGGGTCTTATCTACACCGAGGAAGAAGAAGTTATGCTTGTTCTTCGCAATACCTACACTCAAGAACCTGTACTGTAATGAAAACTATTTTCTACAAAAAAGTTGGCCGCAAATACGAGCCAGTCTATGAGTACGACCAAACGCTAATGGATGCTTTCCCAAAGGGTACACACATTGTTATGTGCTACCCTGGCGGGCAAAGTCGTCGATTCAATATTGACCCTGCGTATGGTCCTATGATTGCCGCTGGTCGTGTTGCCGAAGATGCTATCTGTACAGCTATGATTAAAGCTGATGAAATTCAGCCTCCTCGTAAGCCTATGACCGAAGCAGAGCGTGATGCGTGGAATAACCTTATTGCAGTCTGGGGCGACGAAGCTC
>JACCEA012315858.1_pt1 | contig 12552 bp, 14 predicted proteins | sample 7449851 | NCBI WGS metagenome assembly JACCEA01 (sample SAMN15323453, study PRJNA562643) | freshwater metagenome | isolation source: river surface water | place: USA:Blue River Watershed | collected 2017-08-18 | reverse complement strand
GGCCTAGGCGCTCTAGACAAGCGCAAGGTTGAGTTCGCAAGCAACATCAAGTCGACCGGTGAGTACGAGGCAACCGTTCGCGTTGGCGAGCTAGTTGCAAACCTCAAGCTCCAGGTAGTGGCTGCTAAGTAAACAAAAACTAAACAAACAAGGGTCCGCAGCAATGCGGACCCTTGTTTTTTCACCAGATTCTTGTGCGGGTATCCACAACCCTCAGGTTCAACTTGAGAGTTTTCCACTTAAATTTATCCACTGGCGTCACCCAGTAAATATATGGACTCCGGGCCTGTTTCAGTTTTTTCTCCACAGGTTATCCACAGTTATGCACAGCTTTGTTCGGCGTGTTTCCACAGAGTTATCCACAGTTACTAACAACCCATGTTGAAACCTAGTTGTCAGTGCCCCAAGCTATACAAGATTCATTGCTTGGAAGGAGTAGCACATGACCATGTTGCAGCCAGTTCCGGCTTCGGATCCTAGGGTTTTGCCTCATAATCTCGATGCCGAACAGTCCACCCTTGGTGGCATGCTGCTCAGCCAAGAGGCTGTTGCCGAAGTCTTCGAGATGGTTTCGGGTTCCGATTTTTATGCTCCCAAGCACGAGCTGATCTTCAATGCGATTTTGAACCTGTTTGGCAAGGGTGAGCCAACAGATGTCATCGCAGTCTCAGATGAGCTGAACAAGCAGGGAAATCTAATCAAGGCCGGCGGAGCTGATTACCTGCACTCGCTAACCAGCTATGTTCCAACCGCTGCCAACGCCAGCTACTACGCCCAGATTGTTGCCGAGAAGGCCATCCTGAGAAGGCTAATTGAGGCGGGTACCAGAATTGCTCAGTCCGGCTACGAAAGCCAAGGAGAAGTCACCGACCTGGTAAACCAAGCCCAGGCCGAGGTCTACAAGGTGGTTAGCCAAACCTCGAAAGAGGATTACGTAGGGCTGAGCGATTCCATTGAGGCGGCCATCCACGAAATTGAGACTGCACAGAAGCGCGGTGGAGAGCTAACCGGAATTCCAACCGGATTTACTGACCTGGACGCCCTAACCCACGGCCTGCACCCTGGCCAACTGGTAATCGTGGCTGCCCGACCAGCGGTGGGTAAGTCAACATTTGCGCTTGACATCGCTCGCGCTGCTGCAATCAAGCACAACAAGGCGACAATTTTCTTCTCGCTGGAAATGGGTCGTGCCGAGATCGCAATGAGAATGCTGGCGGCCGAATCCTCGATCTACCTGCAGTCAATGCGTAAGGGAAATCTCTCCGAGGCTGACTGGACCAGGCTCGCGGCAATCCGAGGCAAGATCAACGATGCGCCACTTTACATCGATGACAGCCCAAACATGTCTCTGGTCGAAATTAGAGCGAAGTGCCGCAGGCTGGCTCAGCAGGTTGACCTCAAGATGGTTGTGATCGACTACATCCAGTTGATGTCCAGTGGTAAAAAAGTCGAGTCCCGCCAGCAAGAGGTTTCAGAGTTTTCAAGAGCCCTGAAGCTTCTGGCAAAGGAGCTCGGAATCCCAGTGGTGGCCCTTTCACAGCTCAATCGACAGACTGAGCAGTCAAAGGACAAGCGCCCCGAAATCTCGCACCTGCGTGAATCAGGATCGCTTGAGCAGGACGCCGACGTTGTTGTCCTGCTACACCGCGAGGGAATCTATGAAAAGGATCACCCTCGTGCGGGCGAAGCCGATCTGATTTTGGCCAAGCAGCGAAATGGACCCACCGGCACAGTAGTGGTTGCTTTCCACGGTCAGTACTCACGTTTCGTGAATATGCCAAGCTAGTGCTCGTGAATTTCAAGCAGGCATTTAGAGCCGCAATCAGCTTTGGTCTGGGCGTCTTTATCACTTTCAATCAGGCCCACGGGCCTGATGTAGGGCTAACAGTGCTGGGCATTTACGGAGTGGCCTTGGGCCTAGGGCTGACGGCACTTACGCTGACCAAAAAAGCTGACCTCTCAGCGCTTCAAGAGCTTCCGGTAGCAGTTTTGGCTCTACTTGTCGGCCTGTTTGGCTTTTTGGCACTTGGAAATCAAGCCACTCAGCTGCCTGCCTTTTTGGCCCTGGTTGCAGCTTGGGGACTTATCTCGGGTGCTTTTGAGCTCTATCAGGGCCGCAGGAGCGGATTCAAATCTCAAGCCGGCAAGGATTTCTTGATCTCCGCCGTTTTCGGTCTACTTCTCGGCCTGTTATTTCTTGCTGTGCCGCTTGATACGGTCAGCGCGGTTGGTTTCTTCGGCGCGTATCTGGCCATGTCAGGCGTTCATTTGGGAATCGCGGCCGCATCCGGCAAAAAGCCGAAGTAGGCTTTTCGGGTGAAGAAGTTCGCCAACCTACGTTCCTACATGATCATCGCCACCGTAACCGGTGTTTTCGTTGGCGTTCTCGTCTATTTTGGAACTCGAATCTTTGACACGGCAGTGATGTGGGGGCTGGGCGCTTTCATCATCGCTTTGGTTGCTATCGCAACCATGGATCTGAGCTATAAGCCAGACGAATCTGACCCAAACCTGCCAAAGCTTCGCTAAATAAAGTTCTTTGCCAGCTCGCTAGCTAGACCGATGTAAGTCTCTGGCCTCAGCTTCAAAAGCCGCTGCTTAGTTGCTTCGGAAACCTTTAGGCTCGAGACAAACTCAAGTAGCTCGGCTTCCCCAACGCGCTTTCCGCGCGTTAACTCTTTCAAAAGCGCATACGGGTCAGTGATGTCTGACTCTTTTCTCGCAACGTCGGCTCGGATGGCGGTTTGAATCGCCTCACCAAGCACCTCCCAGTTGTCGAGCAGGTCGGCTAACAGCACGGCTTCATTGAGAGCGAGCTCGTCAAGACCGCGAGAGATGTTGTCGATGGCCAGCAAGGAGTGCCCAAAACCAACGCCAATGTTTCGCTGGGCGGAAGAATCCGTGAGGTCGCGCTGCATTCTCGATGTGACAAGGGTTTGAGCCAGCGAATCCAGGATTGCGTTGCTCAGCTCGAGGTTGGCCTCGGCGTTCTCAAAGCGGATCGGGTTCACCTTGTGCGGCATGGTTGAGGATCCGGTTGCCCCGGCAACCGGGATCTGCTTGAAGTAATTCAAGGAGATGTATGTCCAAACATCGGTTGCGAGGTTGTGCAGCACGCGGTTGAAGTGCGTTACTGACTGATAGAGCTCGGCCTGCCAGTCATGAGATTCGATCTGGGTGGTGAGTGGGTTCCAAGTGAGACCCAGCTTTGAAACAAAACCCTGTGATTCCGATACCCAGTCGACAGCCGGGGCAGCCACAACATGAGCGGAGAAAGTACCGGTTGCTCCGGAGAACTTGCCAAGGTATTCCTGGCGCTCAACTCTGGCGAGCTGGCGATTGAGTCTGTGAACAAATACTGCAAGCTCTTTGCCCATTGTTGACGGTGTAGCGGGCTGGCCGTGAGTTCTGGAGAGCATCGCAGCATCCGCGTGATTGTGTGCAACCTGCTTGAGCTTTGAAACAAGGCCCTTCGCCTTTGGCAACCAAACATTCTTGACCGCAGCTGAGATGGTTAGGGCATAGGCGAGGTTGTTGATGTCTTCTGAGGTGCAGCCGAAGTGCACTAGCTCTGCAAGATCCTCGCGACCCAGCTTTGCTAGTTCAGCGCGAATGTAGTACTCAACGGCCTTCACGTCGTGCTTAGTGGTTGCCTCAAGCTTCGCTAGCTCTGCCACGGCTTCATCATCGAAGTCCGCAGCCAATGCGCGGAGCTTTGCCTCTTCGGCTTTAGAAACCTTGGTGTTGGTTTCGAGCAAGTTGCGGTTGGCAATCCAAATCAACCACTCGATTTCGACCTGGATTCGAGCACGGTTGAGGCCGGCCTCGCTCAGGAACTCGCCAAGGTCTTTGACCTGGGAGCTGTAACGACCATCGAGCGGGCTAAGGGGCTGCACAGAGAGTTTGCTCACGCGCCTAGTTTGCCCCATCCACAGCCCAAAATCTGGTTTTGATTTACACAGCCCGAGATTTTCTTGGTCTCGTGAAATCTGCAGCGCCCATGCTGGTTCAATGTTTGAGCTCGATAATGCCCGCTATCTGCTTGTGGATGCCCTTCCCAACCCATCGCAGTGGCCAGGTCCCGCGGCTACGGCGCTAGAGGCCGAGGTGCGGGCGTTGTTGGCCGAACTAGCCGCGATCCAGGAGCTCATGTGGGGGTAGATGTCTACGGTGGTAATCCCGTGGTGGTCGCCAGCTACAACGAACTGGTTCGCATCGCCACGGCACTTCAACTAGTCGCTCAAAACCTAGACCATGCTCGCTTTGCGGGAGTGGGTGCTGGTTTTTTCGCTCCGGTCTCCCAGATCCAGCTGGCGATGCTGCTTCCTGGTCTGGTTGAGCGAGTGCGGGATCTTGCAATCCGAACCCAATTCGCAGCCGACAGTTACTTTTCAACTGAGAGTCAGGTCATTGGGCTTGTCAATTCGGTGCTTTCTCCCGTCAGCAAGCTCTCTAGCCTGCTGGGTCAACCGATAGCACTGTTTGATGGCTCGACCAAGCTTTTGGCCAACGTCGGTGCCAGCTTTGCCGTTATGGGTCTAACTGGGAAGGCAAATCTTGCAAAAACCGCCCTCTTGGCCGCATCCCTACGCCTCACCACGGCAGCCTTTGGCTATAACTCTGCTCAACACCTGCTGGGGGAGCAGCAGGCAAACCTAAAACTGGCATCAGTGCCACTGGACAGCTCTGGGAGCTCAAAACTTGTCGATCTCGAAAAGGTCAAGTCGGTGTCGAACATATCTGGCTATGCCCAGCAGGTCGCCAAGGCCTACGCAAACCCCGGTTCGAGAATCTTCATTGACGTGTTCGAGCATGGCTATGGCAGAAAACTCGTGGTCTACATTCCTGGAACACAAAGCCTAGATTTGTGGGGAAAGAACCCATTGAACATGCGTTCAAACTTGACCGCCTTCGGCGGAGTAGCGGCTTCGCCAACTGAATTGGCGGTCTCCGACGCACTAGCGCAGGTGAAGGCCGGCGAATCTGACTCCGTGCTTTTTGTCGGTCACTCTCAGGGGGCTCTGGTTGCCGCACAGCTAGCCATAACTGATCAGCCATACCAAGTTGCCGGTCTAGTGAGTCTTGGAGGACCGATCGCTCAGTTTGATCTTCAGGTGCCGGTTATCGCCCTGCAAAACCAGGGAGATCCGGTACCCCACCTGGGCGGCCAGATAAACCCGATGCAGGAAAACTGGGTCACTGCCTCGAATGAGCGTGAATTTGATTCGGTGGTGGATGCCCACAAAGTCGCAAGCTATGTGGAGTTTGCGAAGAAATTAGATACGAACCATGATCCCGGGCTCATCAGAATCCATGAGCAGATTGCCCAAATGCCAAACCAGAGCGGGCTTCGCTATGTGTTTGAACTAAGTCGTGACTAGCGAATCTTTAGAACCTTTAGCACCGAGCGGGTTACAAAGCTGGCAACGCTCATGACGAGCGCCGCAAGGATGGCCCAGCCAAATGAGGCAATCTCGAGACCCTCGGAGGTAAAGCCATCGATAGAGAAGACGTCTGCACCAAGCAGGTTGCTCAGCCATGCGACTAGTAGGAGCAGGGCTCCGTTGATAACGAAGGAGATTAGTCCGAAGGTGATGATGTAGAGCGGGAAAGCAAGAATCTTAATAACCGGGCCAATGATTGCGTTCACCAAGCCGAATAGAGCTCCGATCAGGAGGAACGAGGCAATCGTCTCCCACAAGCCGTCACCGCCGTAAGGGGTTAGTTGAACTTGCGGCACAACCAAGGTGGCAACCCAGAGGCCTACGGCATTGACAATCGTGCTTATCAGAAAACGCAACATGGCCCCATTCTCTCAGCCCGCAGGCTAAATTAGCTTTTGTGACCCAAGACTCCCAGCCAATGATGCAATTTTTGGCCCCAGACGGCACCTTCGGTGTGCCAAAGGAGTATGCCCAGTATGGGGAACTGGTCGAAGCTCTAACCATCGATGACCTCACCAAGTTTTACCGTGACATGGCCCGGATTCGCAGGTTTGATATCGAGGCAATTGCCTTGCAGCGACAGGGCCAACTCGGACTTTGGGTGCCGGCAATTGGTCAAGAAGGTGCACAGATCGGCTCCGGCTATGGGGTGGGTCCAAACGACCACATCTTCCCGAGCTATCGCGAGCACGGTGTTGCAATCACTCACGGCGTCGAGTTGATGTCGATTCTCAAGATGATGCGCGGTGTGAACCACGGTGGTTGGAACCCTGAGGAAACTCGCTACCACCTCTACGCAATCGTGCTTGGTTCCCAGGTTTTGCACGCTGTTGGTTATGCCATGGGCGTGAAGTTTGACGGCTTGGTTGGCACCGGCGATAAAGAGAAGGACCTTGCGGTTATTTCCTACTTCGGTGATGGCGCTACCGCTGAAGGCGATGTCTCAGAGTCGTTGCTGTTTGCCGCAATCAACGAATCCCCAATTGTTTTCTTCGTTCAGAACAACCAGTGGGCCATCTCTTCCCACGTGGATCGACAGACCAAGGTCCCCCTTTACCGTCGCGGCGAGGGATTCGGAGTGCCCGGCATGCGAGTAGACGGCAACGACGTTTTGGCCTGCTACGCGGCAACCAAGTTCCACATGGATCAGGCCAGATCTGGCATGGGTCCCTACCTGATTGAGGCGTTGACCTACCGAATCGGAGCTCACACCACTAGCGATGACCCAACCAAGTACCGCTCGGAGGATGAGGTTGAGTACTGGAAGGCTAGAGACCCGCTGATTCGCTTTGAGAAGTTCCTCAGGCGCCAGGGCATCACTGATGACTTCTTCGAAGAGGTAAAGGTCGCCGGAGACGAGTTGGCGGCCCAGATTAGAGCCGAGACTTTTGCTCTCCCTACACCGCCGCTGGAGAACATCTTCCACAACGTCTACTCCGAGCCGCACCCTGACATAGATCGCCAAAAAGCCTGGTTACAGGCTTATGAGCAGCAGATGGGTGGCCATGAGTAGTTATAAAGACATGGCTATCGCCAAAGCGCTCAATGCAGGGCTTCAAAGGGCGATGCAGGATGACCCTAAGGTTTTGGTTTTTGGTGAGGATGTTGCGCAGCTTGGTGGCGTATTCCGCGTCACAGAGGGCTTGCATGCTGAGTTTGGTGAGCAGCGGGTTTTCAACTCTCCAATTGCTGAATCCGGAATCGTGGGAACCGCGATTGGCCTAGCAATGCGCGGCTATCGCCCAGTCGCCGAGATTCAGTTCGATGGATTTGTCTTCCCAGCCTTCAACCAGATCACCTCGCAGCTTGCCAAGCTCACCTATCGCTCCGAGGGTTTCACTCAGATGCCGGTGGTAATCCGTATCCCGTTTGGCGGTGGCATTGGTGCAGTTGAACACCACTCCGAAAGCCCGGAGGCCTACTTTGCCCACACCGCTGGACTGAGAATCGTCTCGCCATCTAACCCAAACGATGCCTACTGGATGATTCAGCAGGCAATCCAGAGCCCAGACCCGGTCATCGTCTTCGAGCCAAAGCGTCGCTACTGGCAAAAGGGCCCGGTAAACCTAGATGTGGCTCCGATGCCACTGCACTCGGCAAGGCTGCTGCGTGAGGGATCGCAGGTAACACTTCTGGCTTACGGACCGATGGTCACCACAGCCCTGCAGGCTGCTGAGATTGGTGCTGAAGAGGGCGTATCGATTGAGGTAATTGACCTTCGCTCGCTCGCTCCTGTCGATTACCCGACCATCTTTGCGTCGGTTCAAAAGACCGGCAGGTTGGTAATCGCCCACGAGGCACCAACCAACGTTTCGATTTCCAGTGAGATTGCGGCCCGCGTAGCCGAGCACAATTTCTACAATCTCGAGGCACCTGTGCTTCGCGTTGGTGGCTTTGACACCCCATACCCTCCCTCGAAACTCGAGGAAGCCTACCTGCCTGATGCAGACCGCATTCTCGAGGCAATCGACCGAATTATGGCCTACTAGGAGATTTCGATGAGCATCGCAAAGTTTCCACTCCCCGATGTCGGTGAAGGCCTCACCGAAGCAGAGATCGTCTCGTGGAAGGTTGCCCCAGGCCAAAAGGTAGAGGTCAATCAGACCATCTGCGAAATCGAGACCGCCAAATCGATAGTTGAGCTCCCCTGCCCATTCGAAGGTGTGGTTGAAGAGCTGCTGGCTCAAGAGGGTGAGACGGTTGAGGTCGGAACCCCGATCATCGCGGTGAATGTGACCTCCGGTGTGATTCCAACGATGACCACCTTCGATGCACCTGCTGAGGCAGTTGCTGTTGAGACCGACACCGGTGCCGAGTACAAACTTCCGACGCTGGTTGGCTACGGTGACACCGGGGAGGCCGGCTCACGCAGACGCAGAGCTGTGAAGCAGGCTCCAATTACAACCGCTATTCCGGTGGCAATGGTGCGAGCCACAACCGCTGCGGATGCGGTGATGGCTAAGCCACCCATTCGCAAGCTTGCCAAGGAGCTCGGTGTTGATCTAAACCTGGTTCAGGGAACCGGTGCTCACGGAGAAATCACCCGCGATGACGTGATTGGTTCAGCAAGCCAGGCCAGTGTCTTCAAAAACCTAACCACTCCTGATGTGCCATCAGAGCGCGAAGAGCGCATCCCCGTCAAGGGAGTTCGCAAGGCGATTGCTACGGCAATGGTGAAAAGTGCCTTCACCGCGCCTCACGTGAGCATATTCGTCGACGTCGACGCCACCAGGACCATGGAATACGTCAAGCGCCTGAAGAACTCAGTGGACTTCGCGGGCATCAAGGTGACGCCACTTCTGATTATGGCCAAGGCGATGATCTGGGCCGTGAGAAGAAACCGGATGGTGAACTCGACCTGGACCGATGAGGAGATCATCGTCCACAACTTCGTAAACCTCGGCATCGCTGCCGCAACCCCGAGGGGCCTGATCGTTCCAAACATCAAAAACGCCGATCAGATGAGCATGATTGAGCTCGCTCAGGCCATTGAGCAGCTTGCTGCAACCGCTCGCGACGGCAGAACCACTCCAGAGGATATGAAAGACGGCACCATCACGATCACCAACATTGGTGTCTTCGGTGTCGACACCGGAACTCCGATTCTGAATCCCGGCGAGGTAGGAATTGTGGCCCTCGGTTCGATTCGCAAGAAGCCGTGGGTGGTAGACGACGAGATTGTGGTTCGCCAGATCACCACCATTGGCGCTACTTTCGACCACCGCGTGGTCGACGGTGACGTTGCATCCAGGTTTGTTCAGGATGTCGCGAGTGTGATTGAGGAACCTGCCCTGCTACTTGACTAATTGGAATTGACAATCATTTTCAATAAGAGTTAGCATTTCTTCATGAAGAAGTCATGGATTGGTATTGCAGTCGCCGTAGTTGCTGGCTTGATTGCCGCTTTCTTTATCGCACCTCAGATTTTTAGCTCGAACCCACAGCCATCGAGCTCCGCTTCCCCAACCCTCACGCGAGATGGTGAGACCGGCAAGGTTTCCGTCGCCGCATCTACCGAGGTCTGGGCGAGCGTGACCGAGATTGTTGGTGGCGACTGGGTTGAAGTGACCACGATTGTTCCTGGCAACCAGGACCCACACTCCTATCAGGCTTCCGCGCGCGATCAACTGGTTGTTGAAGAGGCAGAGCTGGTAATCGCCAATGGCGGTGGCTATGACGATTTCATGACTCAACTATTCGAGGCTTCAAAGAACCAAGGTGTCTTTCTGAAGCTTGTCGAGGGTGAGCACATTCATGGCGACGAGGCTCATGCCGAAGAGACCCATGCAGAGGACACCCACGCCGAAGAGGCTCACGACCACGCTAACGAGCACATCTGGTTTGACCTTGCAAAGACTGAGCACGCTGCCGAGGAGATCGCTGCCTCGATCATTGAGCTTCGCCCTGAGGCCAAAACCGATGTGACAGCCGGATTGGAGTTTTTCAAGACCGAGCTTGCAAACATCGAGCTGCGCGTTGAGGCACTACGCGAGCGTGCCCTTGGCGCAGGATTCGTTGCATCCGAGGGAGTTGCAAACCTGCTTCTCGAGGATGCCGGCTTCCAAAACCTAACCCCTGAGCCACTTGCCGATGCCATCGAAGAAGAGCGCGATGTCCCGGTGGCAGCGCTAAATGAGGCTGAAGAGCTTCTCAGGAACAAGGTTGCCGCCATCTTGGTGGTCAACATTGGAACCGAGGATGCCACTTCGCAGCGTTTGAAAGCCGCAGCTCAGGCGGGAGGACGCCCGGTGGTTTCAGTTGCCGAGACCCCTTCTGCAAATGCCCTGGCTAACACCGATTACCTAGATTGGCTCAACCACGTGGTTGACCAGCTGCAAGAGGCTGTCTACTAATTGATTGATGTTCTAAAGGTCCAAAACGCCTCGCTCACTCTTGGTGAGCGGGCGATTTGGTCCAACCTGAATTTCGATATCCACCCCGGCGAATTTATCGCGGTCATTGGTGCGAACGGGTCTGGAAAGTCGATGCTGCTCAAGTCAATTCTGGGTCAGCAGCGACTCAGCTCTGGTGAGATCAGCTTTGATGGCAAGCCAGTTGCCCACGGCAACACCAAGATCGGCTACGTCCCTCAACACCGAGCCGTGGACTCGGGACTACCGCTTCGGGTTATCGACACCGTGAGATTCGGTCTTGATGGCCACAGCTACGGGGTGCCATTTCCCTCACTTGCAAAGCGCAAGTTGGCTTTGGAAGCTCTCAAATCAGTTGATGCCGAGGATCTAGCTCAGAAACCCGTTGGTTCGCTCTCGGGTGGAGAGATGCAGCGGGTTCGGGTTGCCCAGGCCCTAATCTCTCACCCCAAACTGATCCTGGCCGACGAGCCACTCAGTGCCCTGGATCTTCACCACCAGCAGGTTGTGAGCTCGCTCATTGCTGAGCGTCGACAAGAGGGCACCTCAGTCTTGTTTGTGACTCACGATGTGAACCCGGTTATGGACTACGTCGATCGGGTGCTCTATCTCGCTCAGGGTAAGTATTCGATTGGCACGCCCGATGAGGTGCTTCGCTCCGAGGTGCTGTCCGAGCTGTATGGCGCAGAGATTGATGTGGTTAGAAACCAGGGTCGAATCGTGGTGCTTGGCGCTCACGATCACGATCACCATGAGGACGAGGAGTGGGTCTAGTGGACTGGTCGCAGGTCTTCAACTTCACCGATTACGACAAGCTGTTGCCGCTGGTGACGAACTCACTGATTGCCGGAGCGCTGCTGGCTCTGATTGGCGGCATGGTCGGAGTCTTCGTGATGACCAGGGAGCTCTCCTTCGCCGTGCACGGCATCGCAGAACTCTCATTTGCGGGAGCCGCCATCTTCTTACTTATCGGGCTTGATGTGGTGCTTGGATCGGTGTTTGGCTCAATCATTGCCGCGGCAATCATCGCCTTCCTCGGTGAGCGAGCAAAGGATCGGAATTCCATCGTTGCCGTGCTGATGCCGTTCGGCTTGGGTATCGGAATTCTGGCGCTTTCGCTTTATCCGGGTCGTGCCGCCAACAAGTTTGGCCTGCTGACTGGCCAGATTGTGGCGGTTGACGACCCCAAGCTTGCCTCAATGGCTGTGATTACGGCAGTTGTGCTAGTTGCGATGCTGCTGATCTGGAGACCGCTGAGCTTTTCATCTCTTGATCCCGAGGTTGCAGCCGCAAGAGGAGTTCCGACTAAGGCTCTTGGAATCGTGTTTGTGATGCTGCTCGGTCTATCGGTGGCCGCTGCGGTGCAAATTGTCGGTGCACTCTTGGTGTTGGCCCTGCTCGTTACTCCGGCTGCGGCGGCACTGCGGCTTTCAAGGTCCCAGCTGTGGGTGCCTATTTTGAGTGTGATTTTTGCAGTCGTTGCCATGATTGGCGGAACCTTGTTGGCTTTGGGTGGAACCTTGCCGATTAGCCCCTACGTAACAACCATTTCCTTCCTGATCTATCTGATTGCGCGTGTGATTGCGTTTGCCAAGTCTCGCCTGGAGGTTCGCTCATGACCCAAAAGCGCAATACCTGGCAAAAGGTCGCTGTTCGGGAAGCGCTGAGCCAGTCCCCGGGCTTTGTTTCGGCCCAGCAGCTGCACGCCAATTTGGTGCAAAGTGGCAACAAACTCGGCCTCACCACCGTTTATCGAGCGCTAACTGACTTGGTGGAGGCGAAAGAGGCCGATGCACTCACTGGTTCGGATGGTGAAACCCGCTATCGAATCTGTGGCACAGACCATCACCACCACTTGATTTGCCTAAGTTGTGGCAAGACCGTTGAGTTTGAACTAACCGGCTTCGAGGCGGCAACGGAGCAACTTGCGGCAAGTCACGGCTTCAGCTCCGTTTCTCACAGCATCGAGTTGTTTGGAACTTGTGCTGAATGTGGCGTGTCCAGTTGATTTTTTCTAATCGGGACTTGCTTTTGCGGGTGCGCCTCTCCTAAACTTGGGGGGTTGCGTGGGGCACGTCCCCAACAATCCCAAAATTATGCTTCGGGTCACCGCGCCCCAAGGAGGAAAAATGGCTGCCTACTGCCAGGTCACCCAGACGGGTCCGCAGTTCGGTCACAGTGTGTCGCACGCTCAGAACAAGACCAAGCGTCGCTTTGACCCAAACATCCAGAAGAAG
>JACCEA011866146.1_pt1 | contig 12556 bp, 8 predicted proteins | sample 7449851 | NCBI WGS metagenome assembly JACCEA01 (sample SAMN15323453, study PRJNA562643) | freshwater metagenome | isolation source: river surface water | place: USA:Blue River Watershed | collected 2017-08-18 | reverse complement strand
GCCGGAGGTTTTGTCCAGCTGACGTTCCAGCAGCCAGTCGGAGAGGTGCACCACAGTCACATCCATGCCGCGCTGCTTGAGGCCGTTGGCCGCTTCCAGACCGAGCAGACCACCACCGATGACCACGGCATGGCTGTGGGTCTTGGCGGTTTCCATCATGGTGATGGTGTCAGCAATGTCGCGGTAGGCAATCACGCCTTCCAGCCGGTTACCCGGCACCGGCAGGATGAACGGCAGCGAGCCGGTGGCCAGCAGCAGGCGGTCATATTCGGCGCTGCTGCCGTCGTCAGCAGTGACCACCCGGTTACGCCGGTCGATCGCCACCACCTTGCGCCCCAGACGCAGGTCGATGTTGTTGTCCTTGTACCAGTCGAGGTCGTTGAGCACGATCTCCTCGAAGGTCTGCTCCCCGGCCAGTACCGGCGACAGCAGGATGCGGTTGTAGTTGGGGTGTGGCTCGGCACCGAAAACGGTGATCTCGTAGAGGTCCGGCGCCAGCTTGAGCAGCTCTTCCAGGGTCCGTACCCCGGCCATGCCGTTGCCAACCATTACCAGCTTGAGTTTCTTCATCTGTGCTCTCCCATCACCCGTTCCGGGGAATCAATAATCGGGAAACAAAAAAGGCGTCCCGCAGAGTTGCGAGGACGCCTTTGTCCTGATCCCGATCAGTCGGGCCGCCGCTCCCTCGCCATTGAGGGACACTGCGTTATGTGTGTTGCCGGTTACTTTGCAGGTGCCGTGCCAAACTGCTGCACATCCGGTTTTACAGGGGCTCGGAAGCTTAAATCGGCCGTTTGCGCGATCTGTCTGCACCGCATTGAGGCTCGCTGCACCGCCATGGTGCAGCTCAGTGACTGAGCAGCCAGGCCAGCAGCAGGTTCACCAGCAGCGAAGCCACGGCCAGCGCCCGCCATACAGTTGCCGGCTCCCGTTCGAGCAAAGGCCGCAGGCGCGGCTCCAGTGCCAGACGCTCGGCCTGCTCCAGTTGCAGCAACCATTGCTCGGCGGTTTCAAAGCGCTGCTGCGGCTCGCTGGCCACCGCGCGTGCGAGCAGTTCGTCGAGCCACGCCGGCGCATCCGGCCGGTAACGGGAAACCGGCACCGGCTGACCAAAGCGCGGATGCTGAAAGGCCTCGATCTCGCCATACGGGTAATGCCCACAGAGCAACTGGTACAACGTGACACCGGCGGCATACAGGTCCTGTTGCGCAGCAGGCACTGCGCCCTGAAAGGCTTCAGGGGACAGATAGCTCGGCGTACCGGGCAGCTGGTGGCCCTCACCCGGGCTCAAGCCGGGGCAGAACGCCAGACCGAAATCGAGCAGACGCAATTGGCCGTCATCACCCAAATGCAGGTTCTCCGGTTTGATGTCGCGGTGCAGGATATTGCGCCGGTGCAGCATGCCAAGCCCGCGCAACAGGCTGCCGGCCAGCTCCTGCCAGCGCGCCAGCGGCAACGGCCCCTGTTGTTTGAGCAATTGCGCCAGGGTCTGCCCCGGGTACTCGCGCTGCACGTAATACAGGTGCTGCCGCTGCGGCAGCGGATGCAATTCAGGGAAATGGCGGCCGGCCACCCGGCGCATAAACCACTCCTCCAGCAGCAGGCTTTGCCCGCTGTCCGGTTCATCCAGCCGGCTGAGCGGCAAGGTTTTCAGCAGCCAGCGCTGACCTTGCTGGTCGCGCACGCGGTACAGCAGCGACTGGCGCGACTCGGCCAGCACGCCGTCGACCTGCCAACCCTCGAAGTGCTGGCCTGCGCGCAGGCGCGGCGGCAATGGCCAGTCACGCAGATGCACCAGCGTGTCGCCAAGACTGCCCTGCGGCAAGTCGTCCACGCGTACCAGCAAGGCGCTGGCATTGTCCTGGCTGCCAGCCAGGTGCGCCGCTTGCACCAGCGCATTCACCGCTGCCTGCGGGTCCGGCACATCGCGCAGGATGCCGCGGATACGGTCATCGCCCAGACTGGCCCAAACCCCATCCGACAACAACAGATAGTGCTCGCCCAGCTGCAGCTCGCCTTCGCGATAATCCACCACCAGATGCTGGTCCAGGCCCAGCGCGCGCTTGAGCACATGCTGCATGCCGGGCTGTTCCCAGACATGGTCTTCACTGAGCAGTTCAAGGCGCTGTGCGTGCCAGCGATAGACACGGCAGTCGCCGACATGCGCCACGGTGAAACGCCGGCCGCGCAGCACCAGTGCCGTCAGGGTGGTGAGCAATGGCTGACCACCGCCATTGGCCTGCAACCAGCGGTTCTGTGCCAGCAGCAAGCGGTCCAGCGCTTGCGCCACCGGCCAGGTTTCCGGTGTCGCGTAGTAGTCCAGCGCCAGCGCCTGCAGGGTGGCACGGGCCGCCAGACCACCGTCGGCGCACTGACTGACACCGTCGGCAAGCGCACACAGAAAGCCCTTGCTCGCCGCCAGCGCCGGCGCCGGAGTGACCACCCGCAAGGCATCCTGATTTTCCGCACGCGGCCCGATGGCAGTGGCTTCAGCGATGGTCAGTTGCAGACTCATGAAATGGCGCTCTTGATCGGTTTAACCGCTCTTCCAGCGGGAGAAAGGGTCCGGCACAGGGAAGCATCAGCAAAAGCCCCTCTCCCCAGCCCTCTCCCGCTTGCGGGAGAGGGGGTTTTAACCGCTGATTCGACTACACCTTTCATCCCCTCGCCCCTCCGGGGAGAGGGTTAGGGAGAGGGGGTTAACCGTACGTAGGTCGGGTTAGCGAAGCGTAACCCGACCTACAGCTGGAGCCAGGAACTCGCGAGCTAGCGCCAGGCAAGGCGCAAGGGCGTGAGGACGCGGAGTTTACTGAGTGTAAATGAGCAGTCCGAACGCACTTGCAACACAGCCTGGCCGACGCGCAGCAGTTCCGTTGGGCAAACTACACCCGGGCCACGGTCATCGCCGCACTGCCCCAGGTAGTGCGCCAGCGGCGCTTCACGCTGAGCAGGCCGAACCAGGCCAGCACGCCGAGGCTGGCGAACAGCCACAGACCCAGCTGGTAGTCACCAGTAGCCTGTTTGATCGCGCCCAGACCCGCCGTGAGACAGAAGCCGCCGATCCCGCCGGCCATGCCGATCAAACCGGTCATGACGCCGATTTCACGATGAAAGCGCTGCGGTACCAGTTGGAATACCGAGCCGTTACCGGCACCCAGACAGAGCATGGCGATGACAAAAAAGAGCAACGCCAGCGTGCTGCTCTGCAGATTGAAGCCGACGACGGCAATGCTCAGGGAGGCGATCGTGTACATCACCAGCAGGGCACGGATACCACCCACCCGATCGGCCAGGGCACCGCCCAGCGGGCGCATCAGGCTGCCGGCGAAGACGCAGGCGGCGGTGTAGTAACCAGCCTTGACCGGGTCAAAGCCGTACTGGTCGTGGAAATAGCCGGGCAAGGTACTGGCCAGACCGAGGAAACCACCGAAGGTCACGCTGTAGAAAAACATGAACCACCAGCTGTCTTTGTCGCCCAGTGCTTTGATGTAGTCGGCCGTGGTCTTTGGCGCAGGGCGGTTAGGCGCGTTGCGGGCCACGCTGGCAAAGATCACCAGGGTCAGTACCAGCGGAATCAAGGCCAGACCAAACACGGCATTCCAGCCATAAGCGGCGGCCAGGGCCGGCGCAAACAAAGCGGTGAGCACGGTGCCCGAGTTGCCGGCGCCGGCGATGCCCATGGCTTTGCCCTGATGCTCGGCCGGGTACCACTGCGAAGCCAGTGGCAGGGCTACGGCAAACGATGCACCGGCAAACCCCAGACCCAGACCCAGCAGCAATGCCTGTTCATAACTGTGTATGCCAAACAACCAGGCACAACTGAGCGCGGCAATGACGATGACCTGACCGAGCACACCGGCGAACTTGGGTGAAGTGCGGTCAGCCAAAAAGCCCATCAGGAAACGCAAGATGGCACCGGCGAGTATGGGGGTGGCAACCATCATTGCCCGTTGCTGGGTGGTCAAACCAAGGTCAGCGGCGATCTGCACGCCGAGCGGGCCCAGTACATACCAGACCATAAAGCTCAGATCGAAATAGAGAAAGGCTGCAAACAGGGTTGGCGTATGGCCGGATTTCCAGAAACTCGTTGACATTCAACACCTCACAAACGGTTGGCAGCAGGCGTGACTGCACGCTGCATCTGTTGTTTCAGCCACGCCTGCCAGAGACCGGTACTTGTGGCGCCGGCTGGGCGAGTGCATCGCCAATAGCAGGGAGAACCATGAGCAGCTGGATCGCAGACTACTCAAGTGCCGCAATATTGCGGGCAAACAAAAACGCCACAGGACCTTGGCACGGTGAGGTGCAGGTGCTGTGACGTCGTTGTCGTTGCGAGACCGTCATTGGTGTTCGCACAAGCAATTTTGCAATATGCGGGCCAGCTTCCGGGCAGCCTGTGTTTAGGGGCTTGCCGCCTGACTACCAGCGACAGATGCGACAACAGGGGGCATTATTTTCCCCTGCCGAACCAAGATGGTGCATGGCCTGACGCCGTCCTCAGGCCGCCGGGCGGTGCTGCTTCTGGTAGAGGAACTCCAGCACCGCCGCGCGGTATTCGTGGTAGGCCGCATCGTGGGCCAGCACCATGCGGTCGCGCGGGCGCGGCAACGCCACTTCGAGAATTTCACCGACGGTGGCCGAGGGGCCGTTGCTCATCATCACGATGCGGTCAGACAGCAGCACTGCCTCGTCCACATCATGCGTGATCATGATCACCGTGTTGCCCAGCGCCGCATGGATCTCCATCAGCGAATCCTGCAGGTGCGCGCGGGTCAGTGCATCCAGTGCGCCGAACGGCTCGTCCATCAGCAACACCTTGGGCTGCATGGCCAGTGCACGGGCAATGCCGATGCGCTGTTTCATGCCGCCGGAAATTTCGCTGGGGCGTTTGTCGCGGGCGTGGCTCATGTGCACCAGATCGAGGTTGTGCTCGATCCACTCGCGCATCTCGGCCTTGCTCTTGCGCCCACTGAATACCTGGCGCACCGCCAGTTCGATGTTCTGGTAGCAACTCAGCCACGGCAGCAGGCTGTGGTTCTGAAACACCACCGCGCGCTCCGGCCCGGGCGAGTCGACCTCGCGGCCATCCAGAATCACCCCGCCGGTGGTTGCCTTGTACAGCCCGGCGACAATGTTCAGCACGGTGGATTTGCCGCATCCGGAATGGCCGATCAGTGAGACAAACTCGCCTTTGGCGATCTTCAGATTGACGTTCTGCAAGGCGCAGTAGAGGCCCTTGTCAGTGGGGAAGCTGATGCCCACGGCACTCAGTTCGAGGTGTGCTTGGCTCATGGCTGACTCCTTAAAAACGTTATTAGCGAAGGTCGGCGTTCTTGTCCCAACTAACCCGGCGCTGCAGCATCAGCATCAGCCGGTCGAGGGCAAAACCGATCAGGCCGATCACCACCACCGCGACCATGATCCGCCCCAGCGAATTGGAGCTGCCGTTCTGGAACTCATCCCAGATGAATTTGCCCAGCCCGGGGTTCTGCGCCAGCATTTCCGCGGCAATCAGCACCATCCAGCCGGTGGCCAGCGACAGGCGAAGACCGGTAAAAATCATCGGAATAGCTGCCGGCAGCACGATGCGCCGCACATGGTTGAGCGGTGACAGGCTGAGCACGCGGCTGACGTTTTGCAGATCCTTGTCCAGGCTGGCGACGCCGACGGTGGTATTGATCACCGTTGGCCACAGGCAACACAGCGCCACGGTGATCGCCGAGGTCACGAACGACTTGGCGAACAGCGGATCGCTGCTGGTGTACACCGCGCTCACCACCATGGTCACCAGCGGCAGCCAGGCCAGCGGCGAGACCGGCTTGAACACCTGGATCAGCGGATTGATCGCGTTGTAGATCGGCTTGCTCAGGCCGCAGACGATTCCCAGCGGAATCGCCACCAGCGAGGCGAGAATGAAGCCGGTCATCACCGTGTAGAGGCTGGTGAAGATCTGTTTGAAGAAGGTCGGCTTGCCGGTATAGGGCCGGATGCTCACCTGAGCGTCCGGATCCTTGGCGAGCATTTCCGCGTTGCGCTTTTCCTGCCGCTCATGGAAGGCATCGGCTTTGGCCTGCTCGCGCTGATGCTCATCGACCAGACCAACAAATTGCGTAGCCACCTGGCTGGGCCCGGGACAGGCGCCGAGACTGGTATTGATACTGCCCGCAGCCAGCTGCCAGAACAGCAGAAACACCAGTGAACCGATCAGCGGCATCAGCACACTGGGCAACCAACGTTTGAACGCCGCGCTGCGCGCGGACTTCAGTGTGTCCTTGATGGGCTGGGCGACAGCAGCAGGATTGCTCATCGTCGGGTCCTCGAAGCAAGCGGGCTGCAGCAACTCTGCAGCCCTGGGCGATTGACGGATTACTGAACCGAGTCGGCTTTCAGACCGATCTTGAACTGATTGATGTAGGCATTCGGCTGGCGGCCGTCGTAGGTCAGACCATCAATGAATTCATTGCTGGGGGCGCGGAAGCCTTGCTCATCCGCCGCCGGGAAATCAGCGGCACTGGCCTTGCCCTCGGCAACCAGTTCCTTGGCGGCTTCCTGATAGACGGCTGGCAGATAGACCTGCTTGGCGGTATCGATGTACCAGCTGTCGGGCTTGCTCTCACCGATCTGGCCCCAGCGGCGCATCTGCGTCAGGTACCAGATGGCATCCGAGTAGTAGGGATAGGTCGCGTTGTGGCGGAAGAATACGTTGAAATCCGGCACCTCACGCTTGTCGCCCTTCTCGTACTCGAAAGTCCCGGTCATCGAATTGGCGATCACCTTGGCATCCGCGCCGACGTATTCCGGACGGGAGAGTATTTCCACCGCTTCGGCACGGTTGGCATTGTTGTCCGCATCCAGCCACATGCCGGCGCGGATCAGCGCCTTGACCATGCGCTTGTGGGTTTCCGGATTCGCGTCAGCCCAGTCCTTGGTCACCCCGAGGACTTTCTCCGGGTTGTTCTTCCAGATCTCGTAATCGGTGATCACCGGCACGCCGATGCCCTTGAACACCGCCTGCTGGTTCCACGGCTCACCCACGGAATAACCATTGATGGTGCCGGACTCCAGAGTTGACGGCATTTGTGGCGGCGGAGTGACCGAGATCAGCACATCGGCATTCTGCGTGCCGCTGATGTCGCCTTTGGCCGGGTCGTAGTAACCGGGGTTGATACCTCCCGATGCCAGCCAGTAGCGCAGCTCGTAGTTGTGCGTCGACACCGGGAACACCATGCCCATGTTGAAGGGCTTGCCCTGCGCCTTGTACTGCTCGATCACCGGCTTCAGTGCATCGGCCTTGATCGGGTGCACCGGCTTGCCGTTTTCCATCGGCACGTGTTTTTTCATTTCGTCCCAGACGGCATTCGACATGGTGATGCCGTTGCCATTGAGGTCCATGGAAAAGGCGGTCACTACATCGGCCTTGGTGCCAAAGCCAATAGTGGCGCCCAGCGGCTGACCGGCAAGCATGTGCGCGCCATCCAGTTCGCCGGAGATTACCCGGTCCAGCAGCACCTTCCAGTTGGCCTGTGCTTCGAGGGTGACGTACAGGCCCTCTTCTTCGAAGTAGCCCTTCTCGTAAGCAATGGCCAATGGCGCCATGTCCGTGAGTTTGATAAAGCCGAGCTTGATCTCTTCCTTCTCCGGATCGGCCGCCTGGGCCAGCGACAGGGTCAAGGATGTAAGCAACAAGCCGCCCAGCACAGAGGCGATCCGTAGGTGGCGACGCGGTGTGTGTGTCATGGTGAATTCCTCAGGGCCAGAAACGAAAAAAGACGTCATAGAAAACCGGCTCACGGGGAGCGGCTTGCTAATGACGTCTTTGTCAATTCGTCCTGATCACCGCCGTTGGCGATCATGAGACGGGTGTTACCTGAGAGATTGCAAGCGCCTTGCCAGATTTTCACACACGCCCGAATTAATTGATAAAAACATTAATTATCAGATAGTTGCAGATAGCCTTCGGTGCTACAAAGCACCCCACACGTGTTACCTGGCCGCGCCAGTCGCGCTGATCCAGGTGCATCAGGCTGGTGCGACAGCTGCAGCTTGGTGCACGGTCGGCTCTCTTATTGATCCGGCCCGTTAATGTCTTGATTTTCGTAGGGTGGGTTAGGCCACCGGCCGTAACCCACCAATCGGCCGCGAGGCTGGCAAGAACGATGCCTGTCGCATCGGTGGTGAGTTACGCCGCTACGCGGCTAACCCACCCGCCTGCAGGAAGTTCAAACTTCAGCAGGCCGGATCAATACCAGGCCGTTGAAATAGGCCAGCTACCCGTTTGGTGTTGCAGCAACACCCTCGCTCCTTTGGACAGACTGCATGGCTGCAGGAGATAGAGCCAAGGGTTAGCCCAGCCAAAGCCCCTCTCCCCTGCCCTCTCCCGCGAGCGGGAGAGGGGGTGATCTATGCAACACGTAAACCCTTGAAAAACGCAGGTGGGGCAGCCGAGGCAAGACGCAGCAACCAGCCGAAGTAGCAGCCCCTGGCCGGCCCGCAGGGCGAACATTTCGTGCCTGCTTTCATCGCCCCCACCTTCGCCCATCAAAAAGGGCAACGCAGGTAGTTTTTCAACAGCCTGCTAGTGACCAAGCATGTCGTGCATGGCAATGATCTGCTCGGCCACCTGAATCAGCTTCTGCTGGCGGCTCATCGCCTGCCGGCGCATCAGGGTGTAGGCCTCTTCCTCGTTGCAGGTCTTCATCTTCATCAGCAGACCCTTGGCCAGCTCGATGCGTTTGCGCTCGGCCAGTTGGGCTTCGCGCACCTGTAACTCGGCGCGCAGGGCCTGATCACTTTCAAAGCGCGCCATCGCCACGTCGAGAATCGGCTGCAAGCGCTCGCTCTGGATGCCAGCCACGATATAGGCGCTGACCCCGGACTTGATCGCCTGGCGCATGACGCCCGGGTCCTGGTCGTCGGTGAACATCACGATCGGTCGTGGCTGGTCGCGGCTGACCAGCACCACCTGCTCCAGTACATCGCGACCCGGGGATTCGCTGTCGATCAGGATCACATCCGGGCACAGCACCTCGACGCGCTTGGGCAGGTCAATCACCAGCCCGGACTCCTCGATCACCTCGAAGCCCGCCTCACTCAGGGCCGCCTTCAGACGCCCGAGTTTCTGCGCGGTATCGTCAATCAGCAGAATCCGCATCAGCCTTCTCCCGCCAGACGTACATCGGTCTGCGCATGCAGATCGAAGCTGCGGGCATAGGCCGCAGGGTCACTGCCATCCCAGACCTTGCCATCGAACAAGCAGCTGCTGCGCATCGGCGCCGGCACGGCCAGCCCGAGCACAGCGGCCGCCTCGGCATACAGCGCGGTCTGCTGCACTGCGCTGGCCACGGCCAGATAATCGGGCTCTTCGCGCAACAGCCCCCAGCGGCGGAACTGCGTGAGGAACCACATGCCATCGGACAGGTAAGGCATGTTCACCGCGCCCTGCGCAGAGAAGCGCAGCGGATGCGGATCGAGCCAGGCGTTGCCATTGCCGTCTTCATAGCGCCCGCAAAAGCGCGGCTCAATCACCTCCAGCGGCGCATTGAGGAATTCCGGCGCGCTGATCAGGCTGGCTGCCGCACGGCGGTTTTCATCGTTGGCCTCGATGAAGCGGCTCGCCTCCAGCACCGCCATCACCAGCGCCCGCGCGGCATTTGGACAGGTCTCGACAAACTCGCGGGTACAGCCCAGCACTTTCTCCGGATGATCCGGCCACAGCGCCTGACTGGTGCACAGGGTAAAACCCTGCCCTTCGGCCACCGCCTGTGCGCCCCAAGGTTCGCCAGCGCAGAAGCCATCGATGCGCCCGGCCCGCAGGTGCGCGACCATCTGCGCCGGCGGCACCACCACGCTGTCGACATCCTGCAACGGATGAACCCCCAGACTGGCCAGCCAGTAGTACAACCACATGGCATGGGTGCCGGTGGGAAAGGTGTGGGCGAAGGTCAGCCGCGCACCAGATTGGCGCACATACCGCGCCAGCGCTTCACCATCGCGCACGCCGGCGCCCTGCAAACGCGCCGACAGGTTGATGCTCTGGCCGTTCTGTGCCAACCCCATCAGCACCGCCATCGGCACCGCCGCCGAACCATTCAGGCCCAGGTGCATTCCGTAGATCAGCCCATACAACCCCTGCGCCGCATCCAGCTCACCGGTCTGCAAGCGCTCGCGCAACCCCGCCCAGGACGACTGCCGCTGCAGCTTCAAGCTCAGGCCGTAGGGCTGAGCAAACTCCTGAGTGGCCGCGACGATCAGCGAAGCACTGTCGGTCAGGGCCATAAAACCCAGATTAAGGCTGCTTTTTTCCGGTGCGTCGGAACCGCCGACCCAGTCCAGAACATTGCTGCGCGGAGGTTGGTATTGCTCGCTCATAAGAAATTTCGCTGTGACAACCGGAGAAGTGTTGCCGGCGAGGTAGCAAGCGCTGTGCCAGTGCCGGCGCGGTGAAGCCAGAGAGCATTCGACAGCGCAGCCTTTAGCCGACACACTTGCTTGCAGAAGTTGACTATCGTGGTTCAAGCCATAACTGATGAATGTTTCATAGACCAAGAACCTCTGCTTGAAACCAGGTTCGCCCCCAGCAGGCTTGCTGGTCAAAAAAGCTGGGCGCAGTGTATTTATGACCACCTGCGGATTGACAGCCAATACGGCGCAAACCCACCAGCTAATGCTTCGATGAGGAATACCTGTGCCGTTCAATACATCAGCCATTTTCTTGCCCCATACCCCGGTGGTTGCGACCCCGTTGAGCCAGCGAAAAGACAAACAGGGGATGAACTGTTGATGGACGCATTACTCAGCTGGTTCCTGCATGGCCTTTTGCTGGTACCGGTATCGCTGTTGCCGATCATCAACCCGCTCAGCACCGCGCCGGTGTTTGCCGCTACGGTCGGGGCCAACCGTGATCTGGCAAAAAAACTGGCCCGCCAGGTCGCGATCAATGCCTGGTTCGTGCTGGTCGTGTCGATGTTGATCGGTTCCTACGTACTGGCACTGTTTGGCATTTCACTGCCGGTGGTGCGGATTGGTGGCGGCCTGCTTGTGGTGGCAACGGCGTGGCAGATGTTGCATCAGGTTGAGGATGACGATGTGCACGCGGTCGCTGCCAAGGAAGCCGTCGCGCTGCCCAATGCCCAGGTGTTGCAACGCAGTTTCTTTCCCATCACGTTTCCGCTGACCACCGGCCCCGGCACGATCGCCGCTTCGATTGCGCTGGGCGCAAAAATCCCGACGGAACCCATCAGATACATGCTCGGCGTGTTGATAGCTGTGTGTGGAGCTGCAATTGTTTCAGTTGCGCTGTATCTGATCTTCAAGAATGCGGTGAACGTACTGGCACGGCTGGGCAACGTCGGTACCCTGGTGATGATCCGCATGATGGCTTTCATTCTGCTGTGCATCGGCATCGAGATCATGTGGACGGGCTGGGCCGAGCTTAATGGCCTGGGTTAAAGACAAGTGGCGCCACGCTACAACGCGCCTGCAAATCCCTGTCTGCACCTCACCGCGAACCCCGCCGCGCAGTTCAACTGCAGGCGACCAGCTTCTACCGCTGCTCGGCCGTCCAGCTCAGGGCTTCCAGTGCGGCGGCGACATGAATGCGGTTATCTTCCAGCGGGCGCGGTAACAGTTCTTCGGCACGCGTCAGGCGGCGCAGCAGGGTGTTGCGGTGGGTGTGCAACTGCTCGGCTGCCTGGGTGGCATTGCAGCCGCAGCTGAGAAACGTCAGCAAGGCGCGGCGCAACACCACGGGGGCTGACACCAGATTACCCAGCGTGTGGGTGATGAAATGCTGCGCGGCCTTCTGGTCGCGGGTCATCAGGGCGGCCAGCCGGACCATGTCGAAGTTGACCACCCGCGCATCGGAATGCAGACGCCCGAGCACCCGTTGCGTGGTCAGGGCATCCAGGTGTGCACGGCGGAAGCCTTCGGGGCCCTGACCGGTGGAGCCCATCGCCAGACGCACGCCCGGCAGGCTTTTGAGCGCCATCAGCAAGGGCTGCAGATCGACCGGTTTGTCGGCGGTGGTCCAGACCCACAGGGTGGCGGCGTTGGCGATCACCGTCAGCGCATGCCGTCCGCCGGCGCAGCGCACCAGCGCCTTGGCTGCCTGCTCCAGCGTGGCCAACTGGGTGTCGGCCTCCTCGCTCCAGATCACCGCCGCATGGTGGGCCTGCTCCAGCTGGTAACCCAGGCGCTGACTGGCGTGCGGTGCGTTGATCGGGGCGCCTTCGACAATCGCCGTCACCAGCTCGCGGCGCTCGACATGGGTGCCGCGCATGCGCTCTTCGCGCTCCGCCTTGATGAAGGCCGCGAGGGCTTCCATGTTGCCGTCGATGAAATCGGTGATCGAGCGCGCGGAGACGTCGAGCAGTTCGCGCAGCTCTGCGGGATCGGTCGTCAGCTCGAAGGCAATCTGCATCCATTGCTGCCATGCCGTCCCCAGCGCGGCCCGTGACGCGTTGAACATCAGGTCGGTTTCCCCGCGCAGGATCAGTTCGCGGGCATTACTCAGCAGGTCGCCGGGGATGTAAGGCGAGACCGGCGCGCCGGGATTCTC
>JACCEA010975976.1_pt1 | contig 12557 bp, 12 predicted proteins | sample 7449851 | NCBI WGS metagenome assembly JACCEA01 (sample SAMN15323453, study PRJNA562643) | freshwater metagenome | isolation source: river surface water | place: USA:Blue River Watershed | collected 2017-08-18 | reverse complement strand
GCCGAGTGCCCATTTTTGAGAAAATCATTGGCGAAGAAATAAATGGCTAACTTGGCTGGGCCAAATTTATTGGGGCGTCCGTTTTGTTCTTACGTCCAAGTCGCCCTCTGCACATTCAACAAAATACAATACACTGTAACTACACCATACAGTATTCAAGGAAATTTTACTTCTGGGACTCAACTCCATACAATGCTCTTTGTATCTATGGGATAGAATGATGTTGCTTCAATCAGAATTATTTTATCATCTTTATTGGTGAAGATATTAATGGTTGTATATATGTTTTCCGACGTTTTCTTCCTTAATCCATTCTATTCGAAGATTGAGTCATGTGTCTATTTTCTGATTCATTATCATCCCTACATAAAATATGATATATGACAAAGGATCATCCAATAATATGGGCCATCGTGTCGAAGCCATCTCATGAGATTCCTTTTCTATGTATGACAATAACGGTTTTCTGTAATAAGCTGATTTATAAGTTTTCAGTTCATATTTTGTATTCGTATTAATTTTAAAACATCCAATGACAATTTTAGACAATAAAAGAGATATTTTGGAAAGTATTTGTGGTGTAGATTAATGGTGAAGGCACTGTATAGTCCAATATAATCATATAATGGATCGCAGCGAGAGAGGCCCCAGAATCGGAACGCACCGCGAGCCTCTCTGTAGTGCTCGCCCACCACAAAAACCAAATTGATGCTGCTTTTCGAATTCAACTTAGCGTTATAGCTGCTTGTTTCACAACGCTTGATTAATATGAACTTATTACAAGATTATGTTAGATGACAAAGAAATTTAATTAACTCAAACTTCTTCCCCATTATAAAACAATATGCAAATAAATTCCATCAGTAGCTCAATTCGTTAAGATCTTTTGTGCATAGTGATTGTAGCATTGGTAGGGTCGACTGTGCATGCCAATAAACTAGATTTTAAATGCTCATAATCAAGTCCCTTTCCAATGAATACCATCTTGCTAATGCGTGATTCATCCACACCCCACGGTTTGTCACTGGGGCCAAAATTGATTTGATCGTGCACTCCTTGGAATACAAATTTGGTATCACCCTGATCAGCGAATGACAGCACACCCTTGCTTCGGTAGATATCAGCAGCCTTCGCTTTCAACAATTCTGTCATAAATGTATTAAATAGAGGAACATCAAGATCTCCTTCAATGGTAAATCCAACAGATGACACGAGGGACAAATTGTGAACCTTCTTCTTTTTCTTCGGAGCCTCATCATGATCATGACCATGTCCATGGTCATGACCCCCATCTTGTATATTGCTATGGTTATGATTGTGCCCGTGGTCATGGTCGTGGTTGTCACAATGATCACCGTGATCATGATGACAATGCTCATCATGCACGTGTCCATTCTTGCAGTGGTCATCATGAACATGGTCTTCGTGACAATGATTACAATGCTCATCATGTACATGTTCGTGATCATCATGATGGTCATCTTCATCCATTAGTGTTGGATCAACCTCTACCACCTTCTCCAAGCTGAAACTGTTCAAATTGAGAATTTGATCAAGAGGAACGCGAGATCTCTCAGTCTTAATCACTTTAGCAAAAGAGTTAATTGATCGAATTCTTTCCTCTACTTCCTCCAACTCCTCTGTGTTAACCAAATCCAGCTTATTCAAGACGATTCGATCTGCAAAAGCGACTTGATTTTCTGCTTCATTAATACTTCCGTCAGGCTTCTTTTCATCCAAATGAATACCAATATGTTTCGCGTCGACTAGACACACGACTGAATCAATGCGAAAATTATCTTGAACAATGGCATTGCTATTAAAGGTGAAGATTATTGGGGAAGGATCAGCCAATCCAGTTGTTTCCAAAATAATTGCATCAAAATTCTTTCTGCGACTGACTAACATACCAAATGTACGAACCAAGTCACCACGAATTGAGCAACAAACACAACCATTGTCCATAGTTATTATGTCTTCTCGGGCAGCAAGATTTTCCTCCACCAAATCACCATCAATTTGCACTTCACCGAATTCATTTTCTACTACACAAATTTTCCATGTATTTTGCTCCTTGAGGATGTAGTTCACAAGAGTGGTTTTACCACTTCCCAAAAAGCCAGTAATCAAAGTCACTGGGGTCTTATCAGCTTCGGTAACGTCAGACATGGTGATTATTTGTTGTTACGAATAGATGTGTGAAACACTTTTCTTTTGTGTGGTAGGATGATTCTTGTTCTATGATCCGCCGATTTGGAATTCTAGAAAATGGAATTTCTTCATCAACAAATTCACCACATTTTTGAACTTTCGATTTGGAGTTTTCCAAATTATGATTTATACAACAAATTTCTCTGTAGTTAAGATTATACGGCCTTTTAGGCCTCATATTGTCGTTTGCAAATAAAAGCATGAGATTATTAGCATTGTAATAGTTCTACTACTATTTTGCTATTTTTTCTTTCTTATTAACTCACACAAACAACAGTCTGTCTCAAGTTTGAATGGTAATCTTTCCTTTCTATTTGCTTTGTAAGATCAATTGATTGTGGGTAAAGAAAAGCGACGAATTGTGGTTGATGTTGTGAAATCTGGATACTACTGTGAGTGAAGTTGCTCAACAGCACGTTTCACGATCTATTATACGGCATTTCGTTGGACGAAGATCGCGTGCAATGGGCAAAGTCTCGATCCTCCAAGAAGAAAAAGAATAAGGAAAGGTTGGTCGTCCCTACGTTTGGAGCATGTTGATTTGGCCATGAACTTCATGCGAGATCATCCAAATGCGTACTTGCGAGAAATTGTAGTTTCTAGCTCAACAAACGGGCGTGGACTACGGTCCATTTCAAGTGCATCGAGCATTTCCATCCGATTGAGAGGAGTGAAAGCGAACAACTTCAGCTTGTTGCCCATTCACCAAGGACTTAATTTCGTAGAAAGTACGACAGAAGCGAAACAGGGTCCCGTGCATTCATGTTTGCCCCTCATGTTGCTCATGGGGAAGGGCATGCGGTGAGTGGTGTTTGCGCTTTGGCTCTGAAACTTTTGTCGGTAAATGTTTTTGGACGGAGAAGTGACAGTCAACAGATTCATGGAAATTTTAGAAGATGAAATCCTTCCAAAGATGCTTTATCCGCAAGATAACAGTATCTTGGTTTTGGAGAATGTATCAACTCACAACCATGATGCTATTTTTGCAATGGCTGAAGCTTGCGGTGTGATGATTTTATTTTTACCTCCATACTCGTATGATTATAAGCCCTTGGAACCATAATTTCATGAAGCAAATCATTATGTCCGTTCTCGTTGTGGTGAAGCTACTTACGACGTTAAAGATCGTCTATTCGAGGCTTTGCACAATTCCTATTGCTCACTGCGTCAATTGTTATCCACATGCACCTAACATTGGTGAAATATCTGCTGAAGATCGTGCTTGGGCACTTGCTTTTCAAATGTAAATGCACGTTAATTGATTTGAATATGATTGAAGCCTGTGTGTGTAATTTTCTTTGTTTGTACGTGTTTTATCACAGCAGATGGCATTAACAGTTAAGTTATTTGATGTACAACAGAAATTCCTGCGCCACTATATGTGCAATCCACGCAAAGCTCATGAGCATAGACTAAAGTACCTACTGACAAAAACTAAGTGGCACACATACCTACTACTTGGCAATGAACACATTCAGTAGTGCAAGAATATAATCCTCAGTTGTATTGGCTTCTTGGTACAGAGAGTGATTACCTCTGTCCAACTTAGTAGTAAATACTGAGTTGAAGCTAGATACTATACGTAAAAGTTTATGTGTCATGGCAACATATCTGCAAAGTTTGAGGAAGAGATGACAAGTATGTATACATAGTAGTATATATATGGAATGAGGGACTTTACAATATCCGCGATAGGTTTTTGTTAGTCTGGTGGTCTGTTTTGGTTGGGAGGTCAACGAGACACTAGATAGCTTCATATCGCCACACGTTCCAGCGGGATCAAAGTTCACCGTATATGTGATTGGAGTGTTTGCCAATACAACTGTTGTCGTTGTTGTTGTTTACGGATCACCTTCTCCTTCAGTTTCTGCCAGTGGAAGTCAGCAGCATTTAACACAAGTACGTATGTTATTTGACGAAACATAGCATTGACAGTATGCGTCGCCTGAACATTGAATAGAATCCTAAGGGGACTAAAGGTTAGCTCCAATTGAGAAGAGTACCTTGTCTTTTCTGAATGCCTGCCTTTAGTCATTAAAACTCATATTATCGTTCGGAACCAAATAAAATATTTTAAAAGAATTAAAATGAATCTATGAGTTTATTATGGTCATATTGATACGTGATTCTTTCTCTTGGCGCAATGCTCGTCTTTCTTCCAAAACATCAGCCTCAATGATTCGCAAAGAGGGGGAAATCAGAGCCAAATCTTCCTCCTTAATTCGGCACGCAAAAGCCTTCCGACAACGCTTCCTAGATATTTCTATACCAATACCCTTTAGGCCAAGAGCATTGGCCATAGCTAGAACTGTACCCTGACCAACGAAAGGATCAACAATTGTATGGCACTTCCCGATTTCTTTCAAAAACATCACCGCCACATAGGAACAATCTAATCCAATACCTCTCGACCAAAGCATTTCTCCTCTATAAAATATGTCTGGTATCGAAAATTGACTAGGTCTGTGAGAAACCATATGCGCAGACGCTTGATCCATAACATTCAAGGGGTTTGCACGATGGACTGTGTGAGCTTCTTGTTCAAATTCTTCGTTTCCAATGCTCTCTATTGCATGGACCTCATTCCCTTGCATCTTTGTTCGGCGCTTGGCTTTCATTTCTCGCTTCGTCAAACGCTTTCTTTGATTGTGATCTGGATTGGCGGCTGGTGCCAAAGACGAGATCCCAACAAAACCAGATGGATTCTTCACAAAGCAAATAAGGTGTGAATAACCTGGTCTTCCGGTGGAACGTTTTTCCAATGTTTTTGATGTAAGCACCTACATTAAAAAGGAATCAACATTTGTAAATTGAGCTAGATTAGAACGAACTTACCAATTTGTGCCACACCATGGTGCATTGAGTGTCATCCGCCGCACACGCAATTAAGTGGCTTTTGTCAATCCATTCAAACGTATCCCCTTTCGAATTCATCATTCTGACATCAGATTGCAAAAAAATCGCATAACTGCCGACATCCAAATGGGAGAGAACTTCTTTTGCAGCTTTTGTGAACCAAGCCTTGTATTCTGTCACTAAATATCCATGAAAAAGTGTCGGGAGTTCAGATATATCAGGCATTGATGTAAATACCGATACTCCTGTGCCATAAGTTTGAATGGTTGACAGGTAATTAAAAGCGTCATCAGCAATAACAGTTCGGTCATCACAACTAAAAACAGTTTTTTTCGATGGAGTTTGTGGGGAAACCGAGAAATTCTCGTCATCAACATCAACAGCACTCAAACTGATCTCATCGCCCATGACTCATTATTCTCTTGCCCAAATTCAATATATAATACAATACAAACCAACCAGATTATGCTAATAAAAGACTGACTCTGACAGACACTTCTCACCAAATTTAGCTTTCTGTTACCCTTAATTAAGCCCGGTCTATTCCATACATAGAACCGTTTCGTGCTGGCACACGGCCAATCTGGAATCCCGAAATCCACGTCCAAAGAATCGAATGCGCCAAAATTTGTGGGTTAATCATCGAATTTGGTATGTTGAAAGCAATATCCAGATATTGCGTATTCATAATTATTGTATCTACGAAACAAACCAGTGATGCGCTGCTGAAGTGGCCCCATGTCACTGGGAATTGATCATGGCAACTAATCGACGCTCATCTCATCAACATAATAACCAAGAAAAATGGAAATCCCTCCCGAGCCTGACAGTCCAAAATCACAAGCTTCTCAACACATCCCTCACTGAACTACAGTTTGCAGGCATAACTCCGGTCTTCCGAAGAACCAGATTTGATTTATTCGGGGTTGGAGGTACGTGTTATCCCTGATTACATATCCGCCACTAACTCGATTGTGAATAGATGATGAAGTAGATGTTGAATTTAGTAGAAAGCAGTTGCGAACACCAGAGGAGATGAAGGTAGAAATTGCAAAAGAGAAGGAATTGCTTCGTATAAAAGAAGAAAGGTTCATAACGATGTTTCGTCCCTCATTAGAAGAAGATTTGGCTCTTCTCGACATGAAAAAATCGAATCAACCTCAACAGCAGGCACAAAGCGGAACCCGACGAAATCGAAATAGAAGAGGCGAAGATTCTCGTTTAGGGGGATATCACATCAAAAAGCAGAGTTCAGGTCAATTTCTTCGAAGTGATAACGAACGAAAAAATCAGCTCGATTTTGCTGTTCAACGTAAAAAAGATTTAATCAATATTCGTCGTAATTCGATTCGTCCAGTATCTCGGGAGAGTTCATCGGGGAAGATGGAACGATCTTCATCTCAGATACTTCAACAAATGCAGCAAGCCACCACTGTTGCTGAGTCGGCGGTCATTAACAATGCCGTCAGTGCAGAACAGATGTTTGAAAGTGCATTGGGTAAAACCGATCACGATTTGGAGAGATTCCATGGTAAATATTTTGGACAAGAAGCGCTACTTGCTTTTCATGAAAAGTTTAAACAAGCCGGTCGATTATTAGAACGTTATCCTGATGAAAAGGATTTGCCAGATGAATTAAAGACCCCCCGATCTATGTATTTGCGTGGAGTGGAAAAAGGAAACCTTTTGCCGCTCCCTTTACTTCTGAGAAGCGAAAATGCCCCATTGACGTTAGATTTAGGGCGCCGTGGTTTGGGTGATAAACGAGTAAAACCCATAATTGATGTAATTGATGAGCTGCCTGCTCTTCATTCGATAAACTTATCAGATAATAGGTTGACTGATATAACCTTGATGCCTCTTGCTTCGAAGCTTCCATTAATGGATACTTTAACGTATCTTGACTTATCATTCAATAAAATTGATGAATGCTCCCATACAATTATGGATTATCTCCGAAGCTCGTCATGTAAATTAAGAAGTTTGATTCTAAATGGAGCCGATGTTGATGATCAAGAATGTGTGAATATAGCTTCAGCAATTGCTCAAAATAAATCTCTGAAGACACTTTCCCTGTCTCGTAATTTGATTGGCAAAGCAGAGCTCTTGAACGTTTTACATCCAGATCTTGTCACTGGCGGTGAAGCCCTTGGACAAATGTTAAGAGCTAATTCAACTCTTACCAAATTAGATTTAAGCTGGAATTCGATTCGACTGGACAGTGCTATCGCATTGTCCAAAGCCCTTGAGATTAATCAATCGCTTCGAACATTATTATTGGGGTATAACTCTTTTGGTGACATGCCTTCGCAATATCTGGGGAAAGCATTAAAAATGAACAAATCTCTAACGGAACTTGATCTGGAATCAAATTCAATTAATCCCAAAGCGGCAACTGTTCTTGCCAACGCTATCTCATTTAATGAAACATTGCTTAAATTGAATATTAATGGCAATACTCTCGGAAAAATTGGCGCACAAGCTTTAGTTGCTGCAATCCAGCGTTCAAGTACTGAAAGTCGCAAGCTCCAAGTTTCATTTGTAAATTGCGACTGCAACAAAGATGACGATAACATCTTCAGTGCTGCAAATCCACATGGAACGTGGAGGATGAACCTTCGTGAACCATACGGCCAAATGGTCGCCTCCGAATGTCTATACTTAGCCAACTATAAAGCTGGTTGTCGAATAGTTCGAATTTTGCACAATGGTAATCCTATCACTCTAGAGAGGTCATATGTGGCTAGTGCGGAAGAAGGGGAAGCTGGTGCGCAAAAGAAATTTAAACTGGAAGAGTTTTATAAAAATTGTCGTTTGGCTGCCAATGAAATGCTTGCTTCAAACTTTGTTGAATCCTCCAGATATCTAAATTTATTATTGACACAATTTGGATTTCGAATGGATGAGGAGAATCGATTAAGCGTAATAAAAAAGACTCATGAACTATGGACTGCTAAAGCAAAACGTGAAGGTAGAGATGTAAGTTGGCGATTGCTTTTAAGATATTAGGAATGGTTTGTACTAACCCGCTACTTCCTCCTTGCTATTTCTGACTGTCATCATGTCCCTCTTTCGTTTTCCTTTTGTAGGATTTGCAAGAAGTATTTTTATATGAAATATTTTTTGCACTCTTTGTAATTAACGACACGGATATGTCAGGTACAATGGAATTGGATGAGTTTATTGAAACTCTTATATCGTTGGGGAAAACCGAATACGATAGAGATGCTGCTAAAAGATTGATGGGTGAATATGATCGTGATGACAGTGGAACCATGGACGCAAATGAATTTGGTACAATTATGCTTAACGAATTTTGTCGAACAGAGATCCCGCGTGGTGAATTAGTAGATGTAACTACTGGAAAACCATGGGAAATCCCCCAAAGTGGTAATTGTGTCATTCAATTATCGTATCAGTGTGATGTTCCGACACTCTTTGATATTGGTGCAGATCATGGAATTGATAACATTATCAAATCGATTAGAGAAGCAAAGACGGATGATCAGCGTGAAATTCTTTTTCAAAATACTACATCATCACCGTATTTCTTTCTTAGTTTTGAACAGGCGCAGTTATTATTTGAGGAAATGCAATGCTTGAACCGTTTGCCGCTGGATTTGATGTGCAATATTCTTCCTCAAATTGTAAACGAGGAGCAAGCAATCAAGTTTGTTGACACAAATTTGAATGACTTAGGGAAGCTTGCGCTTCGAATCAAAATGGGACAATTATTTTCAGCGTTTATGGGTTTACTGACAGGGCATTATGTAATTGATCTTAAAGATCCCGCGCAACGGAATGGCGGGCGTCGTTTAGGAGCAATATCTGTCACCGAGGGAAAAGCTTGTCGACAAGCAGGTGTTATTTCTTCCCAAAAAGGAAATTTCTCCAATTTTCGGAATGAAAAACTCGGGTATTCTGTAGTTGATGTTACTGGACGATGGTTTGCTTCTGCGAATGCCAGCCAGAACTCGAAAGTCTTACATTGTGATTACGTGTCGACTCAGAAACCACGGAAGGGCACACCATCTATATCTGAAGCGAGATTTGATAAACTGATTAACCATTTGAAATTGGAGGATATTCGCACCATCTGGGAAAAGATTAAGAAAAAAGAAGCAATTTACTTAGCGCGACAAGCAGCGGCTAGTGAAGGTGGTATTTCTGATGATATCCCAGCTGTAGGTATACCCGGAGGAAAAGGACTTGCTCAAAGAAGAACCATGCGCCAAGCTTCTCTGATTGACATAATGGGTGAGGCGAAAACGTTAATTAATATTCCTGCGGGGAGCATTCAACTCCAGACAGATGCCGGATATGTTTTGGATTACTATGAATTTCCAGAACTTATTATGGAACCTCCGTATTCTGTAAGTGTCTAATTGGGGTTACAATTAACGCGAGTCATGTTTACTTTTTATTAGTATAATTTTGTCAGAGATCAATTTGGTGAGTTCATGGACACTTGCCACCATTATCACGATATTTATCCTGAAGAACGAATGAGAGATGTGAGTCGACCGAATTATTCTGCGACAGAACGTCCTCCCACTCCAGAAGATATGAAGTTAGCTGCTCCACCCAATCGGACCAATTTGTCACCAATATTCCCATTAGCATTCAAAAAAATCTTGGAGGTATTGATGATGATATTTTCCTTGTTATTTGACTCACCATTAATAATATTAATTTTGCATTCGCAGCTACAAATAATGATGTCGACTATTTACTTCAGTGTCAGTCAACTTATTACTCTTCTTGAATTCTTTCCTCCAGAAGAAGGTTATTTGCGGGTTCAGCTAATTATGACCGTATTTTCACATATTACGGACTTGGAAAACATGTATCTGATCATTGACAATGTTCTCACTTTCGATGAACGAAATGAGGTATTTTTCGCAATTTGACTGTGTGGTAATGTTTTACCCGTTGCTTTGCGCAGATATTTCATCGGATAGGTATAATGAATCTTATGGACCCAATGAAGCCTGATCGCTTGTACCGCTTGGATCTCCGTCGTTATGATCACCGTGAATGGGCGAAAATCTTAGTTATTTTGGCGATCAACGAGCCGGGAGAGAATTGGGAAGGTGTTGAGTATAGGTGGGGTAAGTATGATGAACCAGTTCCAGGATGGACCCTACCAGCAACATGGGTGTACGAAGATGATGGGGGTGTCACAGGCGGTCCTCGAAATCACGGGTGGCTAAGATTATCTTATCGTTCTTATGGTAATGGATGTATGCCTGTTATGTCAGTGAGGAAGCATCTTCGTAAGAGAACATTGGCTGGAATGAAGCGTATTCTGTAACGAAGATGTTATTCAAAGTAATGTAACACGTAGAATTCTGTTAAATACTGTACACTGGTGTACCATGTCCAATAATAAAAATAATCCTAGGCAGGAAGTGTATTTGGTATTCATTCATCTCTCACAATATGTACCAAATACTTCTATACTCTTTCACGATAATAGCTCTTCCGTGGTTGGAATGGAAAATGTTCCATCCAGCTTTATGTGCTTTTCAACTGTTGGGAACTTGGATGTTCATCTATTAGAAGTGATTGATATCCACGATACACCACAGAAAGAAAATGGAGGATTGTTCTTGTGGCGCCGAAATCAATCCGAGGATGAGAAAAAATTTGTGCACATTGAAATAGCTATAACCGATAGTAATGGGAAAATCGTTGCATTGCATCAAACTATGACTAGACCGTTTGTTAATTCTACAGAGACTCTAAATTTTGGGGAAGAGTTTATCTTTGAATCTGTGTTTTCGACCTCTTCACTTACTATTTCATTGTGCTTTATGAAGTGGACTATACGAGGAATTGTCAGTCAAATAAGTGGTATCGCGACCATTCCAATATCTCGTCTTGAGGAGAATGGGAAAATCGCTCAATGGTATCAATTGGTGGATCCAATCAGCAATGAAGGATTGCGTACTGCTGTACGAATTATGGTTAGATGCTCTCCTTCTCATTACTTTCACATCTAACGAATCTACTTCTTTAAAAACAGAGCGTTTTTAGTGTTGATCAAGGCTTACATGCCAAATCTAAACAGAGCATAAAATACTTGTGGCAACGCCAACAAGATTTCGAGCGCAGTGTATCTCAACCGTCAATGGAAAACGGTAATGATAAGACTGAGAGCAATAATGTGTCCAAACCTGCCATTGAGCATGATATTCTCAAGCACACGTCGCAAAAATTTGAATTTAATGATTGTAGTACAGAGGAATCGCCGAAACTCAGTCAAGGTCCAGATAATGTAATTTCACCTTCAGCGGAAGATGAAGATGTTCTTGTTGGTGTTATTGATTATTGCATCATTTTGGGTATTCATTTTTTCGCTCAGATACTTTTCGTTTTAATTGGCATCTATAATTTAGGGCCATCTTCTCCATACTCATTAAGGCCAAGCCATGCATGTAGCGCAAAAGGTCTACTTGAGCGCATTCAGTTCTCCTCTGATAAATGGACTGAATATTATGGATCAATTGGAGTGTCACCTGATATCTTTCCTTCCTCACCAAGCGTAGTTTCTGGTTGCTCTTCAAGCACCGTGGATGGTATAGTGAGCCCTGCCACTGATCCGTATAGTACAACTTTTCTTGGTCCCCTGGATTCCGAATCTCATATATGGGATCGGTTCCCAGTTCATGATCACCGTGATATTGAAATGCCGAGCAAGGTATTTGTTGAAACTCAATCAAATAATGATGAAGAATAATTTCTCACATGTTGTATCAGATTGAATGGTTTGCTTGTCCTGAAGGGCCTATAAGCGTTTTGCATGACATTAGGTATATTGATTTCAACCAATTATCATGTGGTGGTCATACTGGACACTAAATTATGTTGCACAGACCATCTCCTCTTATACGGACATTTGCACTATGCGCTGGTGATAGCGAAGAAATATATGGTACGTTATTATCGTTCATTAGCTCCGCAATATTCAAGTTAATGATGGCAGGAGTTACTATTACCTTTTTCGTCAAAACAAGTGAAGAAATAGTTTTTCGTAAAGAGGATTCCGATGGGGATTGGATTGATCTCGATCCAACATGTGGAATGTGGTGGAGTAAGGATATTTATGGTACCCCTCAAGAAGAGAAAGCAAATACCGTAAACGCTCGAGATCTAGAAATTAAGCCGCAATATATTTGGACTGCAATCACAGTATGTTTGCTTCTTCGAACTCCTTATGTGCAAGAATTGATGGGATGTCTCGAACATGCCTATCATTCATGCATCCTTCCAAATATAGATGCGTGGGAGGTGAGTAGAACGAACTATTTGAACAGTTATGGAATGTTTGCGAAAGACCAGCTTTCTAGTGGGGTTTACTATGCGAGCCGCAACGATATTCTCGCTAACTTCCAACCCCTCAAACTTTCCATAGAAAATATTCTTTGCTTTCTGTGCCTGGAGTGTCCAGTACCCATTCCCCAGCTTTGTGATGTTACAATTACAAT
>JACCEA010044841.1_pt1 | contig 12557 bp, 11 predicted proteins | sample 7449851 | NCBI WGS metagenome assembly JACCEA01 (sample SAMN15323453, study PRJNA562643) | freshwater metagenome | isolation source: river surface water | place: USA:Blue River Watershed | collected 2017-08-18 | reverse complement strand
TCTGGTAGCCGCCCACCACGGTGCCGGCGGGCAACGGAGCCGGTTTCGGCTTTGACATAATCAGCGTTGCCTGTTTTCTGAAAGCCAGACAGATTTATGCCAGTCTACAGCATGACCGGGTATGCCAGCGTGCTGCGGCAACCGGGTGCAAACCAGGGGTCGGAAGGCGCTCAACTCGGTGTGGAGTTGCGCAGTGTCAACGGCCGTTTTCTCGACTTGAGCCTGCGCCTGCCGGACGAATGCCGGCATTTGGAAGGCTCGCTCCGCGAACGAGTGGCCGCCAAAGTTCGCCGCGGGAAGGTGGAGTTGCGCTTGGCCTGGCAGAGTGCCGCCGACGAGGGCTGGCCGGAGTTGCCCGCCGCCACGCTGGATCGGCTGGCCCAACTCCAGCAGCAAGTGTTGGCGAGCCTGCCAGCCGCCCGGCCGCTGTCGGTTCAGGAAGCGCTGGGCTGGTGCAAGCAAACGCGCCCGCAATTGCCCGCGGGCGACGAGGCCTGGCTGGCCCTCGTGGATGCCGGCTTGGCGGCGCTGCTGGAGGCGCGCGCTCGGGAAGGCGCGCGATTGGCGGCCATCTTGCAGGAGCGAATTGCGAACTTGCGCACGCTGGCGGCGCGGGCCGAGCCCTTAGTGCCCGCCGTTGTCGCGCGTCAGCAGCAGCGATTTCTCGAGCGTTGGCAAGAAGCCCTGGCCAGCGCGGGCAGCACCATCAGTCCGGAGGCGGCCCAAGAGCGCGCGCTGAACGAGGCCACCAGCCAAGCGATACGGCTGGATGTGGCCGAGGAGGTGGCTCGACTGAGAACCCACCTCGACGAGATCGAGCGGCAGTTGAACCGAGGCGGCGAGTTGGGCAAGCGGCTGGACTTTCTGATTCAAGAGCTGCACCGCGAAGCCAACACCTTGGGCAGCAAGTCAGCCGCGCTGGAGCTGACCGAGATCGCCGTCGACATGAAGGTGGCGATCGAGCAAATGCGCGAACAAGTCCAAAACATCGAGTGAACCCAACCATGGAAAGCCCCGGCAATCTGTTCGTCGTCGCCGCGCCCAGCGGCACCGGCAAGTCCAGCTTGGTCAACGCCTTGCTGGAACTGGACGCCAAACTGGCCGTTTCCGTTTCGCACACGTCGCGCGCGCCGCGCGGCCAAGAACAACACGGTCGCGAGTACTGGTTCATCTCGGCCGATGAGTTCCGCGAGATGGTGGCGCACGACGCCTTTCTGGAATGGGCCGAGGTGCACGGCAATTTGTACGGCACCTCGAAGCCCGCCATCCAAGCGCGCATCGACCAGGGCGAAGACATCGTCCTGGAGATCGACTACCAAGGCGCGATGCAGGTCAAGACCCTGTTCCCGCAGGCGGTGCTGATCTTCATCTTGCCGCCCAGCTGGGAAGAGCTGCGCCAGCGTTTGGTGCGACGCGGCGACACCGAGCCCGCTGTCATCGAGGCCCGCATGGCCAACGCCCGGGAAGAGGTCGCGCAAGCAAAGTCCTTCGACTACGTGGTGGTCAACGCCTCGTTCGAGACCGCACTCTTCGATTTGAAGACCATAGTTCACGCCGCGCGTCTAAAATATGCGGCTCAGGTCAGGCACCGCAGTGCGGTGTTCCAGGCCCTGAACCTCCTCTGACTCCAAGAACTGAGCACGCCATGGCCCGCATCACCGTCGAAGACTGCCTGGAAAAGATCCCCAACCGCTTCCAATTGGTTTTGGCTGCCACCTACCGGGCCCGCATGCTGAGCCAAGGCCACAGCGCCAAGATCGACAGCAAGAACAAGCCCGGCGTGACCGCGCTGCGCGAAATTGCTGCTGGCGAAGTGGGCCTGGAAATGCTGCGCCGCGTGCCCGTCTGAGCGCAACTGCCTCTGCCATGCACAGGGCTCCCTCGGGAGCCCTTTGTTTTGCCTGCGATAAATTCGGCGCATGCTGAAGTCTCTTGCTGCCGTGAAATGGCCGGGCGCCCGACCTCCCAAAGCGGTGGAGGCGGCGAACGCAGCCTCGTTCGAGGCGCTGGCACCCGCCCTGCATTACCTGAGCAAAGGCGACGTCAAGCGAGTCCTGGAGGCCTTCCGGTTCGCCGACCAGGCCCACTTGGGTCAGTTCCGTGCCAGCGGCCAGCCCTACATCACCCATCCACTGGCCGTGGCTGGCATCTGTGCCGGTTGGCGCTTGGACGTGCAAGCCATCATGGCCGCGCTGATGCACGACACGATGGAGGACTGTGGCGTCACCAAGTCCGAGTTGGTGGAACGCTTCGAAGCGCCCACGGCCGAACTGGTCGACGGCCTGACCAAGCTGGACAAGCTGCAGTTCTCCACCAAGGAAGAATCGCAGGCCGAAAGCTTCCGCAAGAGGCTGCTGGCCATGGCCCGCGACGTGCGGGTCATCCTGATCAAGCTGGCCGACCGCCTCCACAACATGCGCACGATGGAGGGCATGGCGCCGGTCAAGCAACGCCGCATTGCGGCCGAAACGCTGGACATTTACGCGCCCATCGCGCACCGCTTGGGCCTGAACCAAACCTACCGCGAGCTGCAAGAACTGTCGTTCCGCTACATGCATCCCTGGCGGCACGCGGCCTTGTCCAAGGCCATCGAAAAGGCACGGGGCAATCGCCGCGACCTGGTCAAGCGCCTTGAAGGCGATGTGCAGCAAGCGTTCAACGAGGCCAGCCTCCCGGTCCAAATCAGCGGCCGCGAAAAAACGCTGTACTCCATCTACAAAAAGATGCGCGAGAAGCACCTGAGCTTTGCCCAGGTGAGCGACATCTTCGGCTTCCGCATCGTGGTGGACGAACTGCCCCAGTGCTACCTGTCCTTGGGCGTCCTGCACCAGTTGTACAAGCCACAGCCGGGCCGCTTCAAGGACTACATCGCGATCCCCAAGCCCAACGGCTACCAATCGCTGCACACCACGCTGGTGAGCCCCTTGGGCACGGCGGTGGAGTTTCAGATCCGCACGGAAGCCATGCACCGGGTGGCCGAACAAGGCGTGGCCGCGCACTGGCTCTACAAGGCCAAGGGCGACGAGCCTCAGGCCATGGGCAGCAAGCTGCTGCAGTCGCTGCTGGACATCCAGAGCGAAACGCGGGACGCCGGCGAGTTTTTGGAGCACGTGCGTGTGGAGCTATTCCCCGATGCCGTGTACGTCCTCACGCCGCGCTCTCGCATCCTGGCGCTTCCCAAAGGCGCCACGCCGGTCGACTTCGCGTACGCCATCCACTCGGACATCGGCGACCACTGCGTGGCCGCGCAGGTCAATGGCGAAATGGTTCCGCTGCGCACCCCCCTGAAAAGCGGGGACGTGGTGGAGATCGTCACGGCCGCGCAGGCGCGCCCTAACCCTGCCTGGCTGGCTTTTGTGCGAACTGGCCGTGCTCGCAGCAAGATCCGCCACCACTTGAAGACCCTGGCCGGGGACGAAGCGCGCGACCTCGGCCGCAAGATGCTGGCCCAAGCCCTGCGCGCGGAAGGCTTGGCCTTGCCCGGCGCCGACGACGAGACGCTTTGGCGAGACCTGGCGCGTTGGGCCGGCGCCCGCAACGCGGACGAGTTGCTGGGCGAAGTGGGCATCGGGCGCAAGATCGCCAGCATGGTCGCCAAGCAATTGGCGCGCATGCTCAGCGAGTCCGGCACCAAACCCGATGCCGTGCTGCTGACGATGGGCCGGTTTTCGACCGACGACACGGTGTCCCAGGGCCTAGTGCTGCTGGATGGCAGCGAGGGGGCCTCGGTGCGCTACGCGCGCTGCTGCCACCCCATCCCCGGCGACGAGATTCGGGGCTACCTGGGCCGTGGCGAAGGACTGTTGGTGCACACCGCCGAGTGCCAAACCGGCAAACGCCTGATGCAGCGCGACAGCGAGCACTGGATCGGCGTGGCCTGGGCCGACGAGTTGCAAGGCAGCTTCGAAGCAGGCATCGGCCTGCTGCTGCGCAACGGCAAGGGCGTCTTGGCGCAGGTGGCGGCCTCGGTCAGCCAAGCGGAAGCCGACATCCGTCACGTGGCGATGGACAAAGACCAAGACGTGGCCGAGGAAACCGCGGAAATGCGGCTGGTGATCGCCGTGCGCGACCGCCACCACCTGGCCGACGTGTTGCGCCTGCTCAAGCGCTCGCACTCGGTGATGCGGGTGTGGCGCATCAAGCCTTGATCAAGCTGGCCGGGGATAAGCCACGTCGATCACGTCCAGGAACTCTGGGCCACCTGGCGTTTGCAGCGCCACCTCATCGCCAACACGCGCCTTGAGCAGCGCCCGCGCGACGGGCGCGACCCAGCTCACCTCGCCGCGCAGGGCGTCCGACTCGTCGACGCCCTTGATGGTGATGGTGCGCTCGTCACCGGCGCGCGTTGCATACGTGACCGTCGCCCCGAAGAACACCTGGTCGCTGCCGTGGTGCACGCTGGGGTCCACCACCTCCGCAATCGAAAGACGCTTGGTCAAAAAACGGATGCGCCGATCGATTTCGCGCAGACGCTTCTTGCCGTAAAGGTAATCGCCGTTTTCGCTCCGGTCGCCATTGCTCGCCGCCCAATGAACGACCTCCACCACCTTGGGGCGCTCGACGTCGAGCAAAAGCATGAGTTCGCTTCGAAGACGCTCATGCCCTGCAGGGGTCATGTAGTTCTTGGCGCCAGAAGGCAGGGCCGACGCGGCGGGGACCTCGTCCTCGTCGTCGCTCTGTTCCGGCTCGCGGGTGAAGGCTTTGCTCATGGATCGTCGCGATGAAAGCGGAGGCACCAAAGAAAACAGGCCCGTCACCAAGATGACGGGCCTGTTCTGGATGTTGGCGCGGCTGGCAGGATTCGAACCCACGACCCCTTGGTTCGTAGCCAAGTACTCTATCCAACTGAGCTACAGCCGCAGCGGCTTTGCAATGCAGAAGCTGCCGAAGTCTTTGCGGTGGTGCGGCTGGCAGGATTCGAACCCACGACCCCTTGGTTCGTAGCCAAGTACTCTATCCAACTGAGCTACAGCCGCACAGCAAAGACGAAAAGTATAGCACGGCCCCTTGAGCCTTTGTCGAATACGCCTGCGGCGCTCAATCGAGCAGCTTTGCAGCCTGCTCCAAATCGAGCGCGCGCTGGGCGACGTCGCCGGCCTCGTTCGACATCTCGGCGAGGCGCAGCCATGCGCGGCGGCGGTCGTCGGCCGGCAAACGCGCATCGCCGGCCACCGTGACCAGCAATTGCCTGGCTTTGCCCCACAACTGCAACTCCGCCAAGGCCAGCCCCAGCAGCAGGAGCAGGTAGGGCTCACGCGGCCACTGGGCCACGGCGGCTTCGAGCTTCGGCAACCAATCTGCACCGATGCCAACCATGCACTGCGACATGCTCCGCGCCAGGACGCGTCGCTCGTCCTCGGGCCGGGTGGCCAAGCCGTCCCACAGCGGCTTGAGCCAACTGCGCGCATCGGCCGCAGCGCCCCAGCGTGCCATGCTGACGGCCGCCCGGGTCGCCACGAAGGCATCGCGCCGGTCGGCGGGGTCGAGTTGGAGCCACGCTTGGCGCAACTGGTCGGCGTCGCGCGCAGCGTCCAGCACTTCGAACGCCAACGAGCGCATCAAGCTGCTGGCCACCGTGGCCGAGAAGCCCTGGTGCTTGGCCAGCAACCGGGCCGTGCGCAATGCATCCAGGGGCTGTCCGCCCAATCGGGCGGCTTGCAGGCGCAGGCGCAACGCCTGCGTCCGACGACCGGCGCCCGGCCCAAGGCTCTCCAGGTGCTTCAGCGCTTGCTGCGCTTCGCGATCGTCCAGGGCCCAGGTCGCGGCCATCAGCCGAGCGGCTTCCTCGTGGGTGCGCGGGCCACCAGCTTGCAAAGCCGCGTCCCAATGCTGTTGCCGGCGCGACTTGTCTTGCAAGCGATGCGCAGACTCTGCCGCGATCAGGTTCGCCAGTGCCACGGCATCGCCATCCGCGCGGAGCTCAGGGGACTTGGCCTGGACGGCCAACAGGCGCTGTGCAGCCTTCTGGGCGCGCGCGAAGCGGCCGCTCCACAGCGCCACGAGCGACTCTCGCAAGAGCTGCTGGGCCCCGCGGTCGCGCTGGGCCAAACGCCAGGCCTTGGCGCGCTTGGGCAGGTTGAGCAAGGTGTCGAGCGACTGCAACGCCGCCACGACCAAGGCGCAGACGAGCACCAAGGTCAGCACGAAGAGGTTCAACGACACGTCGACCCGCCAACCTTGCCAAAACACGCTCACCAAGCCGTCGTTGCGCCCGAAGGTCAAGGCCGCCACGGCCGCAGCCGTGAACAGCAGCACCAACCAGATCACGCCGCGCATGGTCAGCGCACCGCGCCCAGCGCGGCCAAGGCGGCCAGGCTGTCATCGGGGCGAGGCAGCGGCTGCGGCTTGGCTTGCATCAGCACCTGGGTCAGCAACTCCACCGCGGTTTGCACGCGACGCTGGCGCACGTCCGCATGCCGCTGCAACAAGCGCAGCGCCGCTTCAAGGTCCACGCGGGCCGTGTCGAACTGCCGCGACAAAAGCGCCAAGCGGGCATTCAGCAAGCGCAGCTTCAGGTTCTCTCGCAAGAAGTAGCTTTGCTCCGGCGTCTTGAGCATGGCGTCGGGATGCTCGATGCGCGTCACACGCACCAAGCCCTTGACTTCGTCCCACACCTCATTGCTCCGGACGCCAGCCCAGTGGCGCCAACGCGCCCACACATCCGCGGGCTCCGCCGCCGTTGGCGCAGGCTTTGCGGGCTGGCTGCGCGCCGCCCGCTGGGGCTCGCTCAACAAAGGCAAGTCGTCGATGAGGCGAGAGACCTCGTCCAAGCGCAGGGCCAGCGTGGCCGCGTCCACCGTACTGGCGGCTTTGACCCGGTCGAGGTCCCGCAGCAAGGCCCGGCGCACCCCTTCCAAACGGGGTTGCTTGTGCCGCTGAAGGCGCTCGTCGCCCTGCCGCAGTGCCGTGATCAAGGGCTCGGTGCTGCCCACCAAGGCCGCCTGCTGCGTGGCCACGCGCAAGCTGGCCTCCAAGTCGCCCACCACGTTTTCGTCACGCGAACGAGACAGCGCGCTCATCAGGTCTTCGAGTTGGCCGCGCTGCAGCGCCACCTCGGCCAACTTGGCCTCGGTCAGCGCCAGTTTGGCGGCAAGCTCTCGCACTTGCTCCTCGGTCTGCTTGGCCGCCCCTTGCGCCGATTCGGCCAGGCCTTGGCTGGCGGCCTGGCGACGCACCAACTCTTGTTCAAGCGCGCTGAGCCGGCTTTGGGCTTGCCAAGCCATCAAGGCCGCCCCACCGGCCACCACCACCAGCATCCCCAACCCCACGCCCGGTACCCAACTGCGCATGGCGGCAGGGGGTAAGGCGGTCGGCGCCTCTGGGGTGTCGGCGGGGCGGTCTTCTGGCTGCATCGGCGAGATTCTAGGGAGCGCTGGATTCGGGCCGCAGGGGCACTCGCACATGGTTTCGCCAGGCGGCGGCCACGGCCGCGACGGTGGGGGCCACCTCGGTCACGACCAAGCCCGCTTCTCGGGCGGCCTGAGCGATGCGAGGGTGCGTGGCCAAGGCGGGCAACGGCGGCAGCGGCATGCCGACCAAAGTCTGCCAATGCCCCACGGCCTCGCTGCTGGACAGCAGCCACAAAGGCGCGGGCACTTCGCGCATCCAAGCTTTCAACTGCGCCAGGGCCGAGGCGTCGGGCTGCGGCCGCTGGCGTTGGTACACCGCAATGGCGTGCACCTGGGCGCCTTGGGCGCGCAGTCGGTCGGCCAACCACTCCCGACCGCCCTGCCCTCTCAGCAGTATCACCGGCTGTCCGCGCCAGTCGGGCGCCACCTGCATGAGCAGGGGCCACAGGGCTTCGGAGTCGAATTGCGCCGCCTCCAAATCCGGCGCCAGCACGCGCTGCGGCGGCACGCCAGCGGCACGCAGCGCGTCCGCGCTGCCGGGGCCCACGCAAGCGGCCCAGCAGGTGGCGGGCCAGGATTGCCCCTCGGGCCGCGCCGCCATGAACGCCTCAACCGCGTTCGGGCTGGCAAAGAACGCGAGTCGCGCGCCGGGCAGCTTCTCCCACGCGGCCGAAGCCGCATGGGGATCGGGCGCGGGGCCGATGTCGATCAAGGGCCAGCCTCGCACGGGCACGCCCAGGGCCGTCAATGCCTGGCACCACGCCGCCTGCTGGGCAGCGGGCCTTGTCAGCACCAGGGGGGCGCGCTCAGGCGAGGGGGACACCTGCGGCCCGCAGTTGCTGGGCGACGGCGGTGCCCAGGGCCTCGGCCTCGTCGGGCGTCCGCACCGTGGCCTGCTGCGCTGCGCGCCACACGCGGGGTCCTTGCGCTTCGATGGCGCCGAACACGGCGCGCAGGTGCAGTTGGTCGCCCTGCCAGACGCCGTGTGCGGCCAATGGCACGCTGCAGCTGCCCCCCAAAGCACGCGAGACGGCCCGCTCGGCCGCACAGGCCAACGCGGTGTCGCGGTCGACCAGAGGCGACAAGGCAGCGATCAGGTCGGTGCGCGAGGCCAGCACCTCGATGCCCAGCGCCCCTTGGCCGGCGCAAGGCAGCATGGCGTCGGTGTCAAACGCGGCGCGCACGCGCTCGGCCAAGCCGAGGCGCACCAAGCCCGCACGGGCCAGCACGATGCCGGCGTACTCGCCGTCGTCGAGCTTGCGCAAGCGGGTGTCGAGGTTGCCCCGCAAAGGTTGGATGTCCAGGTCGGGCCGCTGGGCCAGCAACTGCACCTGGCGGCGCAAGCTGCTGGTGCCGATGCGCGAGCCCTGGGGCACGTCGGCCAGGCTGGCGTAACCCGGGCTGACCCAGGCATCTCGGGGATCCTCGCGCGCCATGATGGCCGCCAAGGCAAATCCCTCGGGCAGGTCCATGGGGACGTCTTTGAGCGAGTGAACGGCCAGGTCGGCCACCCCTTGCTCCAGCGCCACCTCCAGCTCCTTCACGAACAGGCCTTTGCCGCCGACCTTGGACAAGCTGCGATCCAAGATCTCGTCGCCCCGTGTGCTCAGAGGCAGGAGACTGACCTGGGCGCCGAGCTCGGCCTCCAGGCGCGCCTTCACGTGTTCGGCCTGCCACAGGGCCAGGCGGCTTTGCCGGGTGGCAATCTTGAGCGTCATCGTCATGGGGGGCGACTCTAGCTTTCTCGCGAAGCCAGCCCCCATGCAGGCAACGAAACTCCATCGCAATTTTTATGTAACCCGGTTACATTGGAGCGCGTTTGCCCCTGCCCGAGCCCTGACCATGCCCCGCGCCAAACCCACGACTCCGACCGTCCCGGTCGCCGACAAAGAACAACCCCTGCGCCACGACATCCGTCTGCTGGGGCGCTTGTTGGGCGAGGTGATTCGCGACCAGGAGGGCCGCGAGGCCTTTGAGTTGGTGGAGAAGATTCGCCAGTTGTCGGTGGCCTGGAAGCGCGGACAAGACGCCGCGGCCGGCAAGCAGATCGACAAGCTGCTGAAGGGCCTGTCCAGCCAGCAAGCGGTGATGGTCATCCGCGCCTTCAGCTACTTCTCACACCTGGCCAACATCGCCGAAGACCGCCACCACGTGCGCCGCCGCGAGCACCACGAGCGCGAGGGCCACGTCCAGGCCGGCTCCTTGGCCTACAGCCTGGAGCAACTGCATCAGGCCGGCGTGCGACCGGCTGAAATCGGGCAGCTGCTGGAACGCGCCCACATTGCGCCCGTGCTGACCGCCCACCCCACCGAGGTGCAGCGCAAAAGCATCTTGGACGCGGAGCGCGCCGTGGCCGAACTGATCGCCGAGCGCGACGGCTTGGTGCTGGAGCGCGACCTGCGCCGCAACGAAGAAGCCTTGCGCGCCCGCATCACCCAGCTGTGGCAAACGCGCATGCTGCGCTACAGCAAGCTGACGGTGGCGGACGAAATCGAGAACGCACTGTCGTACTACCCGGCCACCTTCCTGCGCGAAATCCCCCGCTTGTACGCCGAGTTGGAGGAGGCCCTGCCTGCGCTGAAGACCGCCGACTTGCCGGCCTTCTTGCGCATGGGCCACTGGATCGGCGGGGACCGCGACGGCAACCCCAACGTGGGGGCCGCCACCCTGCGCCATGCGCTCAAGCGCCAGTCGGAAGTGGCCCTGCGGCACTACCTGACCGAAGTTCACGAGCTGGGCGCCGAGCTGAGCATTTCGGCCCGGCTCACCACCATCACGCCTGAAATGCAAGCCCTGGCCGAGCGCAGCCCCGACCAGAACTTGCACCGCATGGACGAGCCCTACCGGCGCGCGTTGACGGGCATGTACGCCCGCTTGGCCGCCACCCTGGAGGCCCTGACGGGCACCGAGGCCCTGCGCCACGCCGTGGCGCCGCAAAACCCGTACGGGTCGCCCGACGAGCTGCTGGCCGACCTGCGCACGATCGAGACCAGCCTGCGCTTCCATCACGCGCAGGCCCTGATCGGGCAGCGCCTAGCGCCTTTGATCCGAGCCGTGCAAGTGTTCGGGTTTCACCTGGCCACATTGGACCTGCGCCAAAGCAGCGACCAGCACGAGACCGTGGTGGCCGAATTGCTGGCCGTGGCCCGCATCGAGCCCGACTACTGCGCTTTGGACGAAACGGCCAAGCGGGTGCTGCTGCTCCGCTTGCTCCAAGAGGCCCGCCCCCTGCGCGTGGTGGGCGCGCCCTACAGCGAACACGCCGTGGGCGAGATGGCGGTATTCGAGGCCGCGCACGAGGCCCTGCAGCGTTACGGGCGCGAGGCCATCCGGCACTACATCATTTCGCACACCGAGTCGGTGAGCGACTTGCTGGAAGTGCTGCTGCTGGCCAAGGAGGCCGGCCTGCTGACCGGCAGCCTGGGCCTGGGAGCCCGCTGCAGCCTCATCGTCAGCCCCCTGTTCGAAACCATCGGCGACCTGCGCGAGGCCGCTCCCATCATGGAAGCGTTCTACGCGCTGCCCGGCGTGGCGGAGATGGTGCGCGACAGCGGCAACGAGCAAGACATCATGCTCGGCTACAGCGACAGCAACAAAGACGGGGGCGTGTTCACCAGCAACTGGGAGCTGTACCGCGCCGAGTTGGCGCTGGTGTCGCTGTTCGATTCGCTGCGCGAGCAACATGGTGGCCCCACCCTTCGCCTGTTCCATGGCCGCGGTGGCACTGTGGGCCGGGGCGGCGGGCCCAGCTACCAAGCCATCCTGGCGCAGCCACCGGGCACGGTGAACGGTCAAATTCGCCTGACCGAGCAGGGTGAGGTCATCGCCTCGAAGTACGCCAACCCCGACATCGGGCGCCGCAACCTCGAAACCCTGGTGGCCGCCACCTTGGAGGCGAGCCTGCTGCACCCCACCCAGGCGGCACCCAAGGTGTTTTTGGAGGCGGCACAGGCCCTGTCCGACGCCAGCTTTGCGGCCTACCGGCACCTGGTCTACGAAACCCCGGGGTTCGCCGACTACTTCTTCGCCGCGACGCCCATCCGCGAAATCGCCGAGCTCAACATCGGATCGCGGCCGGCCAAGCGCCCGGGCAGCGGTGGCGGCGCCAAAGCCATTGAGGGCTTGCGCGCCATTCCCTGGGGCTTCAGTTGGGGCCAGAGCCGCGTGGCACTGCCGGGCTGGTGTGGCTTTGGCTCGGCCGTGCGGCACTTCTTGGGCGAGCCGGGAACCCCGACCCACGCCAAGCGCTTGGCCTTGCTGCGCAAGATGCACAAGCAGTGGCCCTTCTTCCGCACCTTGCTGTCCAACCTCGACATGGTGTTGGCCAAAACCGACCTCGGCTTGGCCGCGCGCTACGTGGATTTGGTCGAGGACAAAAAGCTGGGCAAGCGCATCTTTGCCGCCATCCAGGCCGAGTACGAAGCCACCCAGCAGGCGCTGACGGCCGTCACCGGCCACAGCCAGCGCCTGGCCACCAACGCCGCGCTGGCGCGCTCCATCGCGCACCGCTTCCCCTACATCGAGCCGCTGAACCACCTGCAGGTGGAGTTGATGCGTCGCTACCGCGCCTTGCCCAGCAGCGACCGGCAAGACCCGGACAAGGTGGAGCGGCTGCAGCGGGGCATTCACCTGTCGATCAACGGCGTGGCGGCCGGCCTGCGAAACACAGGCTGACAACGCCCGAAGGGGCCGCTGCGTTAAGGTTGCCTCTTTCCCGTTGGAGGCACCGCGCTCGCGGTGCGATGACCATGACCCGTGCTTTTCGTATTGCCACCGCCGGCCTGATGCTGGCATTCGCCTCGGCCGCGCAGGCCACCGACGTCGGCGTTTCGATCTCCGTCAGCCAGCCCGGCGTGTACGGGCGCATCGACATCGGTCGATACCCCCAGCCCGTGTTGGTCCAGCCCGAGCCGGTGTACGTGCGGCGCGGCCCGCGCATGCCAGAACCGGTGTACCTGTGGGTGCCACCGGGCCACCAGAAGAACTGGCGCAAGCATTGCGGCCGCTACAACGCCTGCGGCGTGCCGGTGTACTTTGTGCAGGACGACTGGTATCGCGAACGCATGGAGCGCGACCGTTACGACCGCGATGGCCGCGATGGCCGCGATGGCCGCGACGATCGCGGGCACGGCAAGCACAAGCACGACAAAGGCCACGGCAAGGGCCATGGCAAAGACCGCGATTGACCGCGGCCTCGCCGCCGGCGGA